>Ga0163150_10003708_pt1 | contig 21192 bp, 19 predicted proteins | sample OliLakLV19P2IB_FD_148628 | JGI IMG/M metagenome (GOLD analysis project Ga0163150, IMG submission 148628) | Freshwater microbial mat bacterial communities from Lake Vanda, McMurdo Dry Valleys, Antarctica - Oligotrophic Lake LV.19.P2.IB | ecosystem: Environmental > Aquatic > Freshwater > Lake >...
CTCGGGACGTATGCCCCCTGCCCCTTGATCCTTCCCCCTTGACCCTTACCCCTATTTAGAACCCGCCGCCCAGCAGCCGAATCGCCGTCGATTGAGACACCAGAACGCGGTCCTTCAGCTTGAGGCGAAAGAGAATGCGATAGGCGCCGGCGCGCTTGTAGTTGTGCGATCCGGTGTACCGCCGGCGGATCTGGGACACACCCGCTTCGTAGGGCTGGCAGTCGGCCGACGCCTCGGACACGGTGCCGTCCCCCCAGTTCCATTCGACCGTCGGGCAGTAATACCCCTGATAGTCGTCGTCTCCACCTTTGAATTCCGCGGTGGCAGAGATGCGCACGGGTACCATCCCGGTCCCCGGCGTCGCCTTGAGCGAGAGCGCAGGCCGCTTCGCCTCCTTCGCCTCTTTTTCCTCAGGCAACTGAGCAGACATCGACACGGCCGTCATGAGCAGCACGGCCGCCGCGCAGAAGGTCGTGGTTGTCGCGGAGCAGGACATTAACCTTCATCCTACCGCCCGCGATACCAGAGAGCAAGAGTGAGATAATGCGCGGATGTCCAGCGCTCGACAATCCAAACCGATGGATGTTATCACCGGCGATCCGCGCACCGTGGATGCCGATCTTGTGATCGTCACGTCCTTCGAGGTGCAGACCTCGCCGCTGGCCGCCTGGGCCTCCGCCACCAACGCCGAAGTCGATCGCGCAATTGCCTCGAAGGAATTCACCGGCAAGCTGTACGAAACCTTCCTGACGCCGCTGGCCGGCTCAGGCGTCAGAGCCGCGCGGCTTGCGGTGATGGGGCTCGGGCAGCAGGGTGACTTCACCGTCGATCGCGCGCGTCGCGTGGCGTCGGCCATCGCCCACATCGCGCGGCAGAAAAAGATCTCTGCGGACGGCCAGCTCGATTCGCCCGACATGATTCAGGCGATCGCCGAGGGACTCACACTCGCGGAGTTCGAGTCCGGCAGCTACAAGACGTCAGAACATGACACCTTCGAACTGGAGAAGCTCGACATCATCGTCCCCGACGGATCGCGGGACGCGGCTGTCCAGGCGGTCAGGCGCGGGCGCGTGATCGGCGAGCAGTGCAACATCGCCCGTGCGCTCGACAACGAGCCGGGCAATGCCTTGACGCCGTCGGTGTTTGCGGAGCGCCTGGCGGAGATCGCGCTTGGTAGCGGACTCACGGTCGAGGTGCTGGACCACGAGGAGCTCGAGCGGCTCGGCATGGGGATGCTGCTCGGCGTGGGACGCGGAAGCGCCGATCCTCCGCGCCTCGTCGTGATCCGGCACGAGCCGCCGGGTGCGCCCAAGGCGCCCGTGCTCGGGCTCGTGGGGAAGGGGATTACCTTTGACACCGGCGGGATCTCGATCAAACCAGCCGCCGACATGGATCGTATGAAGGATGACATGGCCGGCGGCGCCGCCGTCGCGTGCGCCATGTGCGCCATGGCGGAGCTCGGTGCGCCGATTCGCGTCATCGGCGTGATTCCGATCGCCGAGAACATGCCGGGCGGGCGCGCGCTGCGGCCGGGCGATGTGCTGACGAGCGCCTCGGGAAAGACGGTTGAGGTGATCAACACCGACGCCGAAGGACGCCTGATTCTTGGCGACGCGTTGTGGTACGCGCAGAAGATGGGAGCGACGCACCTCGTCGACATCGCGACGCTGACGGGTGCCATCAGCGTGGCGCTGGGCAAGATTACCAGCGGCCTCTTCGGCACGCCGGCAGCCTTCGTCGAGCACGTGCGCCAGGCCGCTGAGCGCGCGGGCGATCGGTGCTGGCCGCTTCCGCTCTTCGAAGAGTACAAGGATCAGCTGCGGAGCGAGATCGCCGACATGCTGAACACCGGTGGGCGCAACGGCGGCGCCATCACCGCGGCCCTCTTCCTGAGAGAATTTACCGGCGGCCTGCCCTGGGTCCACATGGACATCGCCGGCACGGCGTGGGCCGAAGAGAACAAGCCGTTCATGCCGAAGGGACCGACCGGCGTCGGATTGCGGACGCTGGTGGAACTGGCGTTTACGTCGCAGACGTGGAATCGTGGGACATGAACTAAGAAAGCAGGCAAACGATGAGCACAATCACGACGAAAGACGGTACGCAGATCTATTACAAGGACTGGGGCACAGGGCAGCCCGTCGTGTTCAGTCACGGCTGGCCCCTCAGCGCAGATAGCTGGGAGGCGCAGATGGTGTTCCTGGCCTCCAGCGGCTACCGCTGCATTGCCCATGATCGTCGCGGTCATGGCCGGTCGAGCCAGCCCTGGAATGGCAACGAGATGGACACCTTTGCCGACGACCTCCTCGCGCTTATCGACACGCTCGACCTGAAGGGCGTTGTCTTGGTCGGCTTCTCGATGGGCGGCGGCGAAGTTGCCCGCTACATCGGTCGCCACGGTACGACGCGGGTGGCCAAGGCCGCGCTGATCTCCGCCGTTCCGCCGCTGATGCTGAAAACGGCGGCCAATCCCGGCGGCTTGCCGATTGAGGTGTTCGACGGGATCCGCAGCGGTTCCATCGCCGACCGTTCGCAGTTCTACAAGGATCTCGCCAGCGGCCCGTTCTTCGGGGCCAATAGGCCCGGCGCCAAGGTCTCGCAGGGCATGATCGACGCGTTCTGGCTCCAGGGGATGCAGGCCGGTCACCAGAACACCTTCGATTGCATCAAGGCGTTCTCCGAAACGGACTTCACAGAAGATCTCAAGAAATTCGACGTGCCGACGCTCATCATCCATGGCGACGACGACCAGATCGTCCCGATTGGCGCCTCGGCCCTGCGTTCGTCCAAGATGGTCAAGGGGTCCACGCTGAAAATCTATCCTGGCGCGCCGCACGGTCTCGCGGACACGCACAAAGACCAACTCAACGGGGATCTGCTCGCGTTCCTGAAGGCGTAGCGGCCGGCCGAGCGTGTGCGTCAGGTCAACGATAGAATGCGGCGTGCCCGAAAGGCCCCCTGACCAACCGCCCGCGCACGCGCGGCGCCGGCGCTATCCCGGCAGAAACCCGCGAGCCTTTCACGACAAATACAAAGAGCTCAACCCCGAGCAGTACCCCGGCGATGTGCAAAAGGTCCTCGCCTCGGGCCGAACGCCCGCGGGCATGCATCTCCCCATCATGGAGCGCGAAGTCCTGGACTGTCTTCGGCCGGGCGCCGGCGACGTCGCCGTGGATTGCACGCTTGGTGGGGGAGGGCATGCACGAGCCATCCTGGAGCGGGTTCGGCCGAGTGGGCGGGTCATCGGGCTGGATGTCGATCCCATCGAGCTGCCACGCGCGGAGGCGCGACTGCGCGCGGCCGGATTCGGGGAAGACGTCTTCGTGGCACGCCACGCAAATTTCGCCGGGCTGCCGAAGGTGTTGGCGGCCGAGGGGCTGACAGGCGTCGATGTGATTCTGGCGGACCTGGGCGTGTCGTCGATGCAGTTCGACAATCCCGATCGCGGCTTCAGCTACAAAGGCGTGGGTCCGCTCGACATGCGGATGAACCCGCGGAGCGGTGAGTCGGCGGCGCAGCTGATCGCGCATTCGAGCGAAGAGGATCTCGCCGCCCTGCTCGAGGAGAACGCCGACGAACCGCACGCGCATCTCATCGCCCGCCTGCTGAAGCGACAGCCCCTCGAGACGACCCACGCGGTCGAGCGGCTGATACGGGTCGGACTCAGCTCGGCCCTTCCACGTCTGACGAAGGCCGACCTGAAGATGTCTACCCGCCGTGCATTTCAGGCTCTGCGCATAGCCGTGAACGACGAATTCTCCGCGCTCGATGCGCTGCTGCGGTCGCTGCCGCAGTGCCTCAATCCGGGTGGCCGGGTCGCGATGCTGACCTTTCACTCCGGAGAAGACCGACGCGTGAAGAAGGCATTTCAGGCGGGTTATCGATCGGGTGTGTACTCCGGTGTGGCGGACGAGGTGATCCGCTCCGCAAAGGAAGAAACATTCGCGAACCGGCGAGCCGCCGCCGCGAAGCTGCGCTGGGCCGTGCGCGCACAGGACTGAGGGGCGCGCGTGACGAGAGCCCCTACTCGGTCGGAATCGCTCCCATCAGAATGCCAACCGCCTTCCTAAGCGCCAGCCTGCTGGCGGTTACTCCCTTGTAGTGCCCGAGGCGGACGATGGCGAGGTGATGCGAGGGAATCATCAGCACCGTCTGTCCGCCAACGCCGCTCATGTAGAACGCTTCCTTCGGGGCAGGGAATGTGCTGTCGCCGTTAATCCAGAACAGGCCGCCATAGATCGGTCGCCCGTCCGCCTTCCACGCGGGCGCGAGGGTACTGACGAAGTTCACGTAACCCTCCGGTAAGATGCGCTCCCCGTTTGACACGCCGTCCTGCAGATAGAGGTTCGCGAGGCGCGCCCAGTCGCGGGCCGAGCCGAGTTCATACCCATGAGTAAGAAAGTTCCCATAGGGATCGGCGTCCAGCACCATTGTGCGGATGCCAATCTTGTCGAACAACGCGCGCTGCGGGAACGAGTGATAGTCCTCTTTGCGTTTGTCGAGCGCGAGACGAATCAGGTAGTTGGTGAGCACCGGATCGGTATTCCGGTAGCGTCCAACGGTATTCGGCGGCCACTGCAGCGGCCGGGTCGCCGCGTACTTGAAGGAATCCACGCTGCCCGTATACAGATAGAGATGATCGGGATACGGACCACTCTCATCAAAGTCCGGATCCTGCGGGGCGCGAATGCGAAGACCGCTCGACATGTGGAGAATGTCGGCGATACGAATCTTCGCGCGGGGATCGCCTGGCGCCTGCCATTCCGGAATAGGTGCCGGCTGGTCAAGCGTATACGCGCCTTGCCTGATGAGGATTCCCATCAGAGTGCCGCTCAGGCTTTTCCCCATCGACCAGCTCTCGAGCGGCGTGGTTGACGTGATGTTCTCGCCGTAACGTTCGGCGATAATCCGCCCTTTGTAGGTGACGACGAACGCGGCCGTCATCCCCGCGGGATCGAAGGCCGCATCCACCGCTTGCAGCACCTTGGCCTTGTCGACTCCCGCGGGCAGGTCGCCGGCTGGAAGACGATCGCCCATTGGCCACGGCTGCGTCTTCGGGTCTGGCAGCGCGCTCTTCACAATCGACGGCGTGAAGAACACGTCGGTCCTGCCGATCGGCAATGCGACGCATCCCTGACTGCCGACCTGCCTGGCCATTCGGACCGTGCCGTTCGGGAGCGTCACCTGCACGGTGCGCTTCTCCCGATCGATCCTCGGCGTGCCGAACTTTGCGCGCTCGGCGTAGGGTGCCGTGAAGTACCCGACACTCTCAGCTGCGAAGGCCGGATCCAGGCCAGTGACAAACACCGCCGAGCACATGATCTTCGCGTAGCCAGCGGCGTCGTGCTCAAGCGGGTCACCAGGCGGAGGCACGTATGGTGAGCTCAGTTCCAGCGACTTCGCGCGGGCGATGAGCGCCTCCCCGACGTCTGATTGATCCTGGGCACTCAGAAGAGTTGCTGACAGCAAGACGCCAACCCACACTGTCCGGGCATTCGCCATTCCGCCTCCGAGGTTAGGTCTCTTGATCTCGTGTCATGTCGTTCCCGGCAAGGACAGTTGCTACTGATGCGCCGGGGGCGTGAGGCCGAGCGGCTGGGTTTGCCCCACTTCGTCTTCGGGCTCGAGGTTCGCTTTGATTTTGCGGTAACCGATAATCATCACGGCCAGCACGAGGCCGAAGAGCAGTGCACCCACCGAAATCACGCCGGTCAGCCCGATGGCCTCCACCATGACGTCGCCGAGCCCCGCCATTTCGTTCTCTTCGAGAATTTTCACTATGATGGGCGTGCTTGGAGCCTGCATCGGTCGATTGTACAGCAGAGCAGAGAGGAGTCCTTGTGTTGCAGCGGATGGCCGTAGCGCTGGCGCTCGTGGCCTTCAGCGCCTCCATGGGTGCGCAGCAGCGAGACCGGGCAGGCGTGCCCGAACGCTATAAGTGGGATCTGACCCACATGTACCCCTCACACGCGGCATGGCGCGCGGCCAAGGACACGCTCGAAACGGAGCTTCCCGACATCCGCCGGTTTAAAGGCAAGCTCGGCACGGCGCCGGCGCTGGCCGACGCGCTCGAGCGGATGACGGCGATCCAGAAGACGCTGTACCGGCTGTCCACGTACGCCAATTTGCAGGCCGACCAGGACACGCGACACGGCGAGCATCAGGGCATGCGGCAGGAGATGACCCTGATGGGCACAGCGTTCGGCACCGAGGTCGCCTTCATGGAGCCCGAACTTCTTCGGATTGGCCGGGACACACTGACGAGGTTCGTCTCTACCGAACCTCGTCTCGCTTCGTACCGGTTCTACATCGACGAAATCCTCCGGGGCGCGACCCACACCCTCAGCGAGCCCGAGGAAAAGATCCTGGCGAGCGTGGCGTCTGTCACGACCTCGCCGTCCTCGACATTCGGGGTCTTCATGAACGCGGAGTTCCCCTATCCACGTGTGACGCTCACCGACGGCCGCACCGTGAAGGTCGATCAGCAGGCCTTCACCACGCTTCGTCAGTCGCCCAGCCGCGCCGACCGCGAGAAGGTCATGTCGGCGTACTTTCGCGCGCTTGGTGGGTTCAGCCACACGCTCGGATCGACGTTGAGCGGCTCGGTAATGGGTAACCACTTCGTCGCGAGCATGCGGAACTACGAGTCCGATCTCGCCGCCAGGCTCGACCCCGCGAACATTCCCGTCAGCGTGTACACCCGCCTGATCGACGGCGTCAACCGCAGCCTTCCGGCCTTTCATCGCTACCTGCGGCTGCGCAAGCGGATGATGGGCGTGGACGAGCTGCATTACTACGACCTCTACGCTCCCCTCGTCGCGTCGGTCAATCTCGAGTACACGCCGGAGGAGGCGCAGAAACACATCGCGGCTGCCGTGGCACTCCTCGGCGCGGACTACGTGACGACGCTGAATCGCGCCTTTGACGAACGGTGGATCGACCTTCTGCCGAACGAAGGGAAGCGGTCGGGCGCCTACGCCACGGGTGCGGCCTACGACGTGCACCCCTACTCGCTGATCAACTACAACGGCAAGTACTCCGACATGTCCACCGTGGCCCACGAGCTGGGACACGCCATGCACAGCTATCACTCGAACAGGGCGCAGCCGTTTCACCTGGCGGGGTATGAAACGTTCGTCGCGGAAGTCGCCTCGCAGTTCAACGAGGATCTCCTGCTCGAGCACATGCTCAAACAGGTAACGGACAGAGATACCCGGATTGCGATTCTCGGCAACTACCTCGAGACGCTCAAATCCACCGTGTTCAGGCAGACCCAGTTCGCCGACTTTGAGCTCCGCATGCATCAGCTGGCGCAGCAGGGTAAGCCGCTCACCGGCGAAACGATCTCAACGCTGTATCTCGACATTACGAAGAAGTATTACGGCCACGACCAGGGCGTCTGCATCGTCGACGACTACATCGCGCACGAGTGGAGCTCCGTTCCGCACTTTTACCGAAGCTACTACGTGTTCCAGTACGCCACGTCGTTCACGGCCGCCACGGCGCTCTCGGAGGGCGTGATTGCACCGGGACCACGCCAGGCCGAGGCCACCAGGCGCTACATTCAGTTTCTGTCGTCCGGCGCCTCGAAGCATCCCATCGATCTGCTCAAGGATGCGGGCGTGGACATGACGACCGATGCGCCACTCGATTTGACCGTCAGAAAAATGAACCGCGTGATGGACGAGATCGAGAAGCTGCTGGGGAAGTGACCGCGGGTCCGGCTGAAGCCGGACACTACTTCAAGGCGGTGACCTGCACCTTCTTGAGTGACTGCTGGTAGCGCAGAATCCCGGCGAGCAGCGACTCGGCAATGCGCTGGCGATAGGCCGAGGTCTTGAGGAGGCGAGCTTCCTGGGGGTTGGTCACGAACGAAATTTCCGCCAGCACGCTCGGCATCGCCGCGCCAATCAGCACCATGAAGGGGGCCTGCTTGACGCCGAGATCCTTGATGGCGGTGTTGCCAGGCCGCATGCCTCGCACGAGGGCACGCTGAATGCTGGCAGCGAAATCGCGGGACTCGTTCAGCTTGCTGTTGAGCGTGATGGCCTTGATGATGCCCGGCAGGCTGTTCATCGTCCTGCCCGAGGCGGCGTTCTCGCGCGCGGCGACGGCTTCGGCCTGCGGGTTCAGCGCAAAATTCAGGAAGTAGGTCTCCACGCCCCGTGCCGTGTTGTTGGCGCTGGCATTGGCGTGGATCGAGAGAAAGAGATCCGCCGAGTCGCGATTCGCGATCTCCGTGCGCTCCTCCAACGATAAATACGCGTTGGTGCGCCGGGTCATCACGACTTCCATTCCAGGTTGCTGCAACAGGAGCTTCTCGAGCCGCAGCGCCACGTCAAGCACGAGCTCAGATTCGGAAATGCTGAATGCGGACGCGCCCGGATCGTGACCGCCGTGCCCGGCATCGATCACGATACGCGACACTCCCAGACCCAGCTGCCGCGCCACGGAGAACTTGCCGCTCCAGTTCGCTGACGGCGTAATCGGCCTGCCCGGCGTGATGGGGGCGACAGGTGCGTGGGGTGCGATAGGTGCCGTGGATGCGACAGAAGTCGCACGTTCCGAGTCGATGACGATGCGATAGGGGTTGTAGAGGGTAAAGACGCTGTACCGGCCGACGCCATCAAGATCGAGCACGATCCGCGTCGTGTTATTTGGATGCCGGCCGAGCCGGATGTGCCGGATGACGTCGGAGTCGTACCGGAACGTGGCGTCCACGAGGGCAGGGATGGTCCTGGTGCTCTTGAGATCGAAGAACAGCCGCGCCGGGCCGTCGAGCCGTTCCTGGTAGAACGGCACCTCGCGGTCGAGCTCGATGGTGACGCGCACGACTTCGGGCAGCACCTCCCGATGCACGGCTCGAATGGTGGAATCGGTCGCGGCCGGCTGGGGCTGCGGCCTGGCCTCCGGCCCGGTCTGAGCTGGCGTCTGCGCCGCCGCAAGCTGTTCGACATGCGCCGAGGCCCTGGCCGTGAAGCTGCTGTGCGGATACTGATCGCGCAGCCACTGAAAGAGTTGAATCGCGCGGTACGTGTCTCGCTCTTCGCCGAAGCGCGCGAAGGTCTCCATCGAAAGGCCCGCCGCCTGCCAGAGCGCGTTGTCAGCGTACCCGCTCGTCGGATGCTGCCGCACGAAACTCCAGTACCGGTTGATGACCACCCGAAAATCACCGGCGGTCGATTCGGCGGACTTCGAGACGCTCAACTCCTGCTCGATCAGCGCCTCGTAACGCACCCCTGCAGCCGTTTGCGCATGCAGACCCGCCTCCGCGCCAGCCAGCGCGAAGAGCAGAGCAGCCGCGGCAAGGCCTCTACCTGAGCTGCGCATCGACTTCCTCGAAATATCCCTTGTCCACGAGCACCTCGCGGGCCTTGCCCCCGGCACCGGGAGAGACGATGCCGTCCATCTCCATCATGTCCACCAGCCGCGCGGCGCGGCTGAATCCGATGCGCAACCGCCGCTGCAGATAGGAGATCGACGCCTGTCCGCTCGTCACCACGATGCGGGCGGCTTCGTCGTAGAGGTCGTCCTTGTCCATCTCCACGCCGTCCATCTTTTTCTCTTCGGCGGTGATGGACGTGTTGTAGACCGGCTTGCCCTGTTTGCGCAGGAAACTGGCGAGGCGTGCGCTTTCCTGCTCGGAAATGTACGGCCCGTGCAGCCGGATGGCGCGCGACGAGCCGGGCGGCATGAACAGCATGTCGCCGCGACCCAGGAGTTGCTCCGCGCCGTTCTGGTCGAGAATCGTCCGCGAATCGGTCTTCGACTGCACGCGGAACGAAATGCGCGACGGCAGGTTGGCTTTAATGAGACCCGTGATGACATCGACCGATGGTCTCTGAGTGGCGAGCAGCAAGTGCACGCCGACCGCTCGGGCCATCTGCGCGAGCCGTGCAATCGATTCCTCGACGTCGCCTCGGGCGACCATCATGAGATCGGCGAGCTCGTCGATGACGACCACGATGTAGGGGAGCGGCAGCACCGGCTCGCCCTCCGATGCGGGATCCTTGGCCGCGTGTGCCGCATTGCGGTTGAACTGCTCGAGATTGCGCACACCCGCGGCAGCGAGCTTCTTGTACCGCTCTTCCATTTCCTTCACGGCCCAGCGCAGGGCGTTGACCGCCTGCTTCGGATCGACGACAACCGGCGTCATCAGGTGGGGGATGTCTTCGTACATTCCGAGCTCGACGCGCTTGGGGTCGATCATGATCAGGCGGACTTCTTCGGGCGAGGCCCGGAAGAGGAGGCTCGAGAGCATCGAATTGATCGCGACCGACTTACCGGTGCCCGTCGACCCCGCGATGAGCAAGTGCGGCATCGTCGCCAGGTCGGTCACGTAGGGCTCGCCGTGGATGGTCTTGCCGAGCGCGAGGGTCAGCTTCGACGCCGAGCGCTGGTACATCTCCGATTGCAGCAGCTCGCGCAGGGAAATCTGCTCGCGCGTGTGGTTGGGAATCTGGATCCCCACGGTCGATTTGCCGGGGATGCGATCGATCAGGACCGATTCGGCCTGCATGGCCAGGCAGAGGTCGTCGGCGAGGCCGGTGATCTTTCCGTATTTCACGCCGGCATCCGGCTTGAACTCGAACGTCGTGACGACGGGACCCGGATGGATCTGCGCGACGCCGCCCTCGACGGAAAATTCCCGGCATTTCTCTTCCAGCAGGCGCGCGCCTTCCATCAGCTCGCGTTCGTCGACCTTCCGCTCCGTCTTCGGCGCATCGAGGAGCGATAGCGGCGGCACCGTGTACGCCCCATTTCGACGCGGCTGGCGCGGTTCTGGATCGGGGAGCGGCAGCAGTGTGTTCTCGGGCGCCTTTGCGCGCTTGCTCATGACCGGCAGACGGCGCTCTTCGAGTGCAGGCGGAAGATCGTCTGCCACGGCGGCAGCCCGCGCAGGAGCGACGTCGGCTGGTCTCTTCGTCGCGGCGACAACCGTGGCGGGCTTCTCCGCCTTCTTCGCCTGTTTGGCGAGCAGCGCCTTGCGCTGGCGCGCGCGCCGTCGCTCCTCGAGCCAGCTTCGCAGGCGTCCGAACATGCGCGAGCCGCCCGAGCGGCCGACCTGCGTCGCCGACGAGAACATGCGCCCCAGCGACAACTGTGTGGAGAGGACGACCGCCAGAAACAGCAGCGTGAGAATGACGATGATCGATCCGGTGCGGTTCAGGTACTCGGCCATCCACGAGGCGAGCCACTCGCCGAGATAGCCGCCCGCACGAAACGGCTTGCCGGCCACATCGACGCTGCCGAATGCGAGGCTGAGCAGCGAGCTGAGGCAGCCGAAGAGCAGACCGGCGCCGATCAGCTTGGTGTACTGCGCGTCGAGCGCGCGACACCAGAAGTAGTGCCAGCCGATGACGACCATCGCCGCGGGCATCAGATAGGACGCGTAGCCGAGCAGCTGGAACGACAGCTCGGCGAGAAACGCGCCGACGCGGCCGGCGAAATTCACCGGCGCGGCGCCCGATCCCGCGCTGAAGAACCACACGGGGTCGGTCGGCACGTAGGTCGCCAGCGAGATCAGCCAGATGAGGGCCGCGGCGAAGAGCGCCACGCCGAAGAATTCGCTGACCCGGCGCGAGAGGGTCGATCCTGCCACGCTAGACCTCCATGATGATCGGGACGATGAGCGGCCGCCGCCCCGAGCGTTTGCGAAAAAAGCGCCGGAGCTCGACGCGGATTTTTTCTTTGATGAGTCCCTGGTCGGTCCGTTCTTCAACACTCGCTCCCTGAATGACCTCGGCGACGAGCCGCACGCTCTCGCGCAGCATCTCGGCGCTCGCGGTGTCCTGCGCGAGGCCGCGACTCACGACGTCGGGATCGCCTTCGATCTCGCCGGTCTGCTTGTTGATGGCGACCACCGGCACCAGCAGGCCGTCCTCCGACAGATGGCGGCGATCGCGCAGTACCTCGTCCACGACTTCGCCGGAGCCGGACGCGTCGATCAGCACGCGGCCGGCCGGAGCCTTTCCCGTGACGGCCGCGCCGTTCTCGTCGAAGCGCAGCACATCGCCGTTCTCGATCAGCATCACCTTGACCGGCGGCTCGAGCCCCGCAGTCACGCGCTCGGCGATGCGGGCGTGCTGCGACAACTGGCGGTACTCGCCGTGAATCGGGATGAAGAAGCGCGGCCGCACCAGCGTGAGCATCAGCTTCAGCTCTTCGGCGCTGCCATGTCCCGAGACGTGCACGTGCTTGATGCCTTCGTAAATGACGTCGGCGCCCCGGCGCGCCAGGTGGTTCATCACCTGACCGATCGCCTTCTCGTTGCCCGGTATCGCGCGCGCCGAAAATACGACCGTGTCGTCCGGACCGACTTTGACGTGCCGGTGATCGTTGATGGCGATGCGTGGAAGGGCCGCGAACGGCTCTCCCTGCGATCCGGTCGCGAGGCACAACACCTCGGACGGCGGAAGGGATTCCACCTCCGTATCGCGGATGACGCGTCCCGCACGCAGCTTGAGGTAGCCCAGCCGCTGTGCCGCCTCGGAGGTGTTCAGCATGCCGCGCCCGACGAAGGCGACCTTGCGGCCGAACTGCTCGGCGAGGTCGCAGAGAATCTGCATGCGGTACACGCTCGACGCAAACGCCGTCACCACCAGCTTTCCGGTCGAGGTCGTGAAAATTTCCTCGAACGCGTCTTTCACTTCGAGCTCCGACCCGGTGAATCCCTTGCGGTCGATGTTGGTGCTGTCGGCAAACAGCGCGAGCACGCCGGCGCCGCCGAGTTCCGCGAACCGGTGCACGTCGAAGTGCTGACCGTCGATCGGCGTCTGATCGATCTTGAAATCGCCCGTGTGGACGATCGTGCCGGCCGGTGTGTGAATCGCCACCGCCATGCAGTCGGGCATGCTGTGCGTGACGCGGACAAACTCCACCTCGCAATCGCCGACACGGACGCGCTGCCGCGGCTGGACGGCGACCAGGCGATCGCCTGGATCGATTCCGTGCTCTTCGAGCTTGGGCCGCAGAAGCGCGAGGGTCAGCGGGGAGGCGTACACGGGCCCGTCGATATGCGGCCAGAAATAGGGGACGCCGCCGATGTGGTCCTCGTGCCCGTGCGTCAGCACCAGTGCGGCCGGGCGCGGCCGGCACTGCTCGAGATAGGTCAGATCCGGAATGAGCAGGTCCACGCCCGGTAACTCAGGACCGGCAAACATGACGCCCGCATCGATGACGATCGTCGTCTGATCCGTCGACACGGCCATCGAGTTCATGCCGAATTCGCCGAGCCCGCCCAGCGGGACCACTGTTAACGATGGATTCATAGACTCCTGGTTCAGTCCGGACACGTGCCGCGACAATGCGCCCTGGCGGGCGTGCTGTGTTGGGTCCGGATTACCGTGATGCGCCGTTAGACGCGACCACGCGACCAGGCTGCTGGGTGCCGCCTGAAGGAGAGGGCAAAAGAATAGCACAGCTCATCTTTTGGCCGTAGCGAAAACGTCGGCAAGTCTTGCTATTTCAACGATCTCCAGCGTCTCCGGCCGGCGGCGAGGGTCGATGCCGGCGGCAGCCAGCGCCTCGGCGGCGTCGCGGCCCCGGTCGGCTCCAAAGGGGGCCAGCGCGTTCGACAACGTCTTGCGCCGCTGGGTGAACATGCTGCGCACCATGCGCTCCAGGATTTGCTCGTCGGCGACCGGGAAGATCGGGGGCCGAAAGGCGAGCCGAATCGCGGCCGATCGCACCGCCGGCGGTGGGCGAAAGGCGCCGGGGGGAAGCGCCAGCAGCCGGGTGGCATCGGCCCGCCACTGCACGAGCACGCTCAGCACTCCGTACTCAGCCGTGCCGGGCCTGGCGATGATGCGGTCGGCCACTTCGCGCTGGAGCATCAGCGTGGCGTCTGCGAGCGGGCGATGCCGCTGCAGATCCAGGAGCCGGAACAGGATGGGGGAGGAGATGTTGTACGGAAGATTTCCTGCGACGCGAATCGGAATGGAGGCGTCGATCGGCGACAGCACGTCGGACAGGTTGGCGGCGAGGATGTCTGCGACCACCACCGACGCGTTCGAGGGCAGCGTTGGCGCCAGGCCCGCCGCGAGGTCACGGTCGATCTCGACGGCGATGAGCCGCGACACCTTCGGTGCCAGCCTCAATGTGAGGATGCCTGGTCCAGGGCCGATCTCGAGGAAGACATCCTCGCGCCGCGGCGCAATGGCCTCGACGAGCTTGTCAGCCCAGACCGGCTCGAGGAAATGCTGTCCGAAACGCTTGCGGGTATGAACCATGAGCTACGGTCCGCCTAAAGGCGGACACTACGTACTAGCACAGTACGTCGTGTCTGGACGTCGTGTCCGGCTTTAGCCGGACCGGCGGGCCTTGCGAATAACCTTGCGGTAGTACTCGCACTCATCGCGCACGAGACAGATGTCGCAGAGCGGCTTCGGCTTGCAGACGCGGCGCCCGTGAAGAATCAGCGTGTCCGATAGCGTGACCCAGTCGGCCGGCGGCAGCGGCTTGCCGAGCTGATGTTCGACCTCGACCGGATCGTCAGACGTCGCGATTCCGATGCGATTCGCCACGCGCAGCACGTGGCGATCGACCGGCAGTCCCGGAACCCCGAGCGCGTGCCCCAGCACGACATTGGCGGTCTTTCGGCCCACACCCGGAAGCTCGACGAGCTCCTCCATGGTGCTCGGCACGTCGCCGGCATGGCGCTCGACGAGCGCGCGGGCCATGCCCATGAGCGATTTCGCCTTTGCGCGGAAGAAGCCCGTGGCGTGGATCAGGGGCTCCAGCTGCTCCGGCGTCGCGCGCGACAGCGCCGCCGCATCGGGATACCGCTTGAAGAGGACAGGCGTCACGCGGTTCACCCCCGCATCGGTGGACTGCGCGGACAGGATTGTCGCGACCAGGAGCTGATAGGGATTCTGATAGTCCAGCTCGGTATCGGCGTCGGGATGCTGGCGCTGCAGCGTGCGCAGGACTTCGCGCGTGCGCAGGGCGCGACGTACGCCGCGCCCTCGAGGCTTTTTAGTGGATCGGTCCACGACCCGGGTTCCCGGCCGATTCCGTGTAGATACGCAGCTGTTCCTGCAGAGCGGCGATGAGATTCGGGACGACCTGCACCGACAGCACGACCCGGGCCTTCACAGGCGCGCGCACGACGTGCTCGGCTTCGGCCGCGCGGATGTCTTTCTCAGACAACGGCGCCATTTCGCAGAACGTCAGCGTAAAGTCGAAGGGCGTGTGATTGACGGCGCAGAAATTGGCGTAGGTGCGTGTCGAATCCGTGGCTTCGTCGGGCACAATCGTGAAGTTAATCTGTTTGGAATCGTTCATCTCAATATTTTCGCATGACACCGACGACCACGCCCTGGACCTGGACCTGATCGGGGTCGACGAAGAGGGGCTGCATGGCCGGGTTGGCCGGTTGGAGCCGGACGCGGCCGTTCTCGCGGTAGAGCTTCTTCAGCGTCACGTCGGACCCGCCCAGGAGCGCCACGACGGTTTCGCCGTTCTGGGCCGTTTTCCGATCTTCCACGATGACGAAGTCGCCGTCGCGAATCTGCTCGTCGATCATCGAATTGCCGCGCACGCGCAGCACGTAGGTGTCGCGCCGGCCCACCAGGTCTTCGGGCACCGCGATCGTTTCGGCCGAGGCGACCGCTTCGATGGGCACGCCGGCTGCGACGTAGCCGAGCAACGGCAGCTCGACCGCGCGTCCGGCCGTCGTCGTGGGAATCATCTCGACCGAGCGGCTCCGATTCCACGCGCGCTTGATGAACCCCTTTTCCTGGAGGTTGGTCAGGTGCTTGTGCACGGTGGCCAGCGATGAGAGGCCGAATCGGCGGCCGATCTCCTCGAGGCTCGGGGCATATCCGTGTTGCTGAATGAAATCCTGCAGGTAATCCAGAATTTCGCGCTGGCGTTTAGTTAGCGGGAGCACGTCATGTCCCTCCTGATGGCGCTAACTATACGCAAAAGAAAGGCGAAGGTCAATCACTCCGCCGGATTGCTCTTCTTTCGCCGCTGAGGTCTGGTTTCCTCGTCGGTCAGAAGCTCCTGCGCGGTCTGCTGGACTCCAGCAAACGCCATACCGCCAGCCGTTCAATAACGATTAATGCCTGCTACACTGGATCCAGCGCCTGAATCTAGGAAAGCCTGAGAACGCATGAAACACATCGCCATCCCTGCCGCCCTCGTCGCCGTGCTCGTCGCCGGTGTCTTTGCCGCGGAACCCGTGTCGCGCCGCGAGGCGGCCCGTCTGCAGGCCAAGATCGAGCGGATTAATCAGCACAAGGCCGCCCGCGGCAAGGCCGCCGCCCGGACGCCGATCACCGAAACCGAGGTGAATTCGTACCTGCGCTACGAGCTGAGCGACCGCATGCCCGATGGCGTCAAGGACCCGTGGGTCTCACTGCTGGACGAGGGGCGTGTGTCCGGAAAAGCGACGGTCGATCTCGCGCGTGTCGGCCAGAGCCGCACGTCCGGCGGCATGCTCGATCCGTTCAACTACCTCACGGGCGCGTTGCCCGTTGCCGTGAACGGCGTTCTGCGGACCAGGAACGGCACCGGGACGTTCTCGCTCGAGTCCGCCTCCGTGTCGGGCATTCCCGTCCCAACCTGGATGCTGCAGGAAATCGTGAGCCACTACTCGAAGTCCGAGTCGGCACCGAAAGGGGTCTCGATCGAGAAGCCGTTCCTGCTGCCGTCGGGCATCCGCGAAATCCAGTTGGCCAAAGGGCAGGCGATCGTCGTTCAATGATCGGTGTCTGACTATCTTCAAACCCCCCTTCAGTTCCTGAAGGGCGTCGGGCCCAAGCGGGCAGCCGATTTTCAACGCGTGGGCCTGTCCACTGTTGAAGATCTTCTCTACAGGTTTCCCCTCCGGTACGAAGACCGCGGCAATCTCCAGTCCATCGACAGCCTCAAGCCCGGACAGCAGGTGGCCATCGCCGGGCGTATTCAGAGCAGCCGCCTGCGCACGACGCGCCGTCCCGGATTCAAGATTTTCGAGGCGCTGGTCGGCGACATGACCGGTTCGGTCGTGGCCGTCTGGATGAACCAGTCCTTTCTGCAGGACATCCTCCGCCGCGATGTTCATGTCGTCCTGTTTGGCGCGGTCGAAGCCCGGCCTGGCTTGCAGTTGATGAACCCGGACTACGAAATCATCGGTACGGCCGACGGGGACGCCGACGAACCCGACGAGTCGCTCAACGTGCACACCGGCCGCATCGTTCCCGTGTACGAGAAGGCAGGCACGATGACGCCGAAAATGCAGCGGCGGCTGGTGCACGATGTGCTGACGCGGATGCCCGCCGATCTACCGGACCCGTTTCCGGCAGATGTGCGGGAGCGTCTCCATCTGCCCGACCGGCGGACGGCGCTGATGGAGACCCACTTTCCGCCGATCGGGACGCCCGCCGATCAGCTCAACGAGTTTCGAACGCCCGCGCAGGTCCGTCTCATCTTCGAGGAGTTTTTTCTGTTTCAGCTCGGCCTGATGCTGCGCAAGCGCGCGGCCATCCGCGAATCGAAGCCCCGGACCATTCAGGTGGACGATCGTATTCGGGAATCGGCGCGCGCGATTCTGCCGTTCCGGCTGACGGAGGGACAGCGACGCTCGCTGAAGGAGATCGTCGAAGACATGCAGCGTCCGGCGCCGATGAACCGGCTGCTGCAGGGCGATGTGGGCGCCGGCAAGACGATCGTGGCGCTGCTGGCGGCGCTCGTCGCGATGGAGAACGGCCTGCAGGTCGCGTTCATGGCGCCGACCGAAATTCTCGCCGAGCAGCACTTCCTGAGTCTCCGGACACTGCTGGAGAAATCGCGGTTTCACGTGGCGTTGATGACGGGGGCCACCACCGGTCTTCGCCGCCGCGATCTGCTGGCGCGTCTCGCCGCCGGCGACATTCACCTGGTCGTCGGCACCCACGCGCTCGTGCAAGGCACGGTGAACTTTCGAACGCTGGGGCTGGCCATCATTGACGAGCAGCATCGGTTCGGCGTGGTGCAGCGCGCCACGCTGAGAGAGAAGGGCTTGATGCCGGACGTCCTGGTGATGACGGCGACACCCATCCCGCGCACCCTCGCGCTGACCGTGTACGGTGATCTCGATACGTCGGTGATCCGCGAGATGCCGCCGGGCAGGCGCGCGATTCTCACGACGGTCAAGCCGGAATCACATCGCGAGGACATCTACGAGCTCGTGCGCGCGCAGATCGAGGCCGGGCGGCAGGCCTACGTCGTCTACCCCCTGATCGAGGAGTCCGAGAAAGTCGATCTGCGCGCCGCCACCGAAATGGCCGATCATCTTACGCAGGACGTATTCCCGGCCTACCGCGTCGCGCTCCTGCACGGCCGGATGAAACAGGACGCCAAGGATCGCGTGATGCGCGGGTTTGCGGCGGGGGATCTCCATGTGCTGGTCTCGACGACGGTCGTCGAGGTGGGCATCGACGTGCCGAACGCCACGGTCATGCTGATCGAGCACGCGGAGCGGTTCGGCCTGTCGCAGCTGCACCAGCTACGGGGCCGGGTCGGGCGCGGCAGCCACCAGTCGCACTGCATCCTCTTGTACCAATATCCGATCTCGAAACAGGGGAAGGAACGCTTAAAGGCGCTCGCCGACACGACCGACGGATTCGAGATTGCGGAGCGCGATCTGCAACTCCGCGGACCTGGCGACTTCTTCGGCACGCGGCAGTCGGGGCTGCCCACGCTGCGCACGGGTGACCTGCTGCGCGATCATTCGCTGATGGAACAGGCGCGCGACGAGGCCGCACGATTCGTGGAGGACAGCGCGCTGACGGCGCCCATGGTCGAGGAGATGAAAGCCGCATGGCCGACGCGCTTCGGACTCATGGACATCGGGTAGAGATCTGGACACATGCGGATCATAGCTGGAGCGTTGAAGGGTCGGAGATTGCAGGCGCCCACGTGGGACGGATTGCGGCCGACGTCCGACAAGCTGCGCGAGACGCTCTTCAACGTCGTGGCGCCGCGCGTGCCGGGAGCGCGCGTGCTCGATCTGTATGCGGGCACCGGCGCCATCGGGATCGAGGCACTGAGCCGCGGCGCGGCGCACGTGACGTTTGTCGAGTACGATCCGCGCGCGCTGACGCTCATCGCCGAGAACCTGCGTCACTGCGGCGTGGCGGACCGCTATGCTATTATCCGGTTTCGCCTCGATGGGAAGGCGCCGCCATCGCTGCCGGCCGGATCGTTCGATCTGATTGTGCTGGATCCGCCCTACGACGCACCCGATCTGACCGTCTCGATCGCTGCCGCTGAGTCCCTGATTGCGGCCGGCGGATTGCTCGTCCTGGAACACGCCCGCCGGACGCCGGCGCCGGATCAGGTCGGGGGGTTGGGCAGAACACGCGATTTGGTGTCCGGAGACAGCGCGCTCGCGTTTTACGCGCCGACCTAATCATGAAATTAGCCGTATACCCTGGCTCGTTCGATCCGCTGACCAACGGCCACGTGGACATCATCGAGCGGGGCACGCACCTGTTCGACAAGATCATCGTGGCGATTCTGGTCAACGTGGACAAAGCGCCGCTGTTCAGCATGCAGGAACGGATCGAGATCGTGCGCGAGGTCTTCAAAGAGCGGCCGAACGTCGAGGTGGACACGTTCGACGGACTCCTGGTCGATTACGTGACCAGGCGCCATGCCGATGTCATCGTGCGCGGCTTGCGCGCGCTCTCCGATTTCGAGAGCGAGTTTCAGATGGCGCTGATGAACCGCCGCCTTGGCCCGCACATCGAAACCGTGTTCATGATGCCGGCCGAGCAGTACACGTACATCAGCTCGCGGCTGATCAAGGAAGTCTTTTCGCTGGGCGGGCAGGTGCGCGGGCTCGTGCCGGAGATCGTCGAATCGCGCTTGCGGGACAAGCAAAGGGGCACAGTTCATGTTAGCTGAGCGGATGAAGAAGGTCTCGACCTCGCCGACGATGAAGGTGGCGGGGGAGGCGGCGAAGTTGAAGCGCCAGGGCGTGGACGTGGTCGATTTCGGCGCGGGCGAGCCCGACTTCCCGACCCCGCAGCCGGCGAAGGACGCGGCGAAGGCCGCCATCGATCAGAATTTTACGAAGTACACGCCGCCGGCCGGTACCGCGGATCTGAGGCAGGCGATCTGCGCCCGCTACAAGGCCGATTACGGCGTCAGCTTCACCGAAGCCGAGACCATCGTCACCGCGGGCGGCAAGCAGGCGCTCTACAACATCGCGATGGTGCTGTTCAATCCGGGCGATGAGGTGATCACGCACGCCCCGTACTGGCCGACGATCCCCGAGCAGATCAAGCTGGCGGATGCCACGCCGGTGATCGTGCACACAAAGCCGGAAGACGCGTTCGCTGTTCATCCCGACGCGATCATCGCGGCCATTACCCCGCGCACGAAGGCGATCATTATCAACTCGCCGGCGAACCCGACGGGCGCCGTGATTTCCGAAGCGAACATGGCGGCGATTGCGGATGTGGCGGCGAAGCGCGGCATCTGGGTCATTGTCGATCTCTGCTACGAGAAGCTGATCTACGACAACGTGCCGCACAACCTGGTGAAGGTGCTGTCGGATCGCAATCGGGAACGGACGCTGCTCGCCGGCTCGGCCTCCAAGGCCTATTCGATGACCGGCTGGCGCTGCGGGTGGATTCTTGGTCCGAAGGACGTCATCGCGGCAGCCGACACACTGCAGGGGCACTCGACCTCGAACGTCGCATCGATTTCGCAGAAAGCGGCGCTGCAGGCGCTGACCGGCTCTCAGGAGCCCGTCACCATGATGCTGAACGAATACAAGGTGCGCCGCGATCAGTTAATGGAGTGGTTCTCGGAGGATTCGCGTTTCGAGTGCGCGAAGCCGGCGGGCGCGTTCTATCTGTTCCCGCGCATCACCAAGGTGCTCGAGGCGACCGGCATCACGAGCAGCGGCGATTTCTCGCAGATGCTCCTCGACGAAGCGCGCGTCGCGCTGACCGCCGGCGAAGGCTTCGATGCGCCCGGATTTCTGCGCATCTCGTACGCCACCTCGCTCGATCGTCTGCGCGAAGGGACCACGCGCATCCTCGAGTTCGTCAAGAAGCACGAGCGGCCGGGCGCGGCCGCGCGATAGCGTGAGCACGCTTCCCTCCGGGTTTTCCTCACGGGTCGCCGGCATCGCCGGCGGCCCGTTCGTTCTTCAAGACGCGTCTGCGCTGGAGAGGTACGGCGCCGACGCGCTCAAGCAGAGCAGCCCTCCCG
>Ga0163150_10003709_pt1 | contig 21191 bp, 23 predicted proteins | sample OliLakLV19P2IB_FD_148628 | JGI IMG/M metagenome (GOLD analysis project Ga0163150, IMG submission 148628) | Freshwater microbial mat bacterial communities from Lake Vanda, McMurdo Dry Valleys, Antarctica - Oligotrophic Lake LV.19.P2.IB | ecosystem: Environmental > Aquatic > Freshwater > Lake >...
CCCAAACCCCAGGCTTCTGCGCGTCACCCGGCCCACCTCCGACCGCGCCGCAATGTCGCTGAACGCACCGCCGCCCGAGGCCCGGTAAAGCCCCAGCATTTCATTCTGGAAATTGGTGACCATCAACGTGGGCAGACCCGAATCGTCCAGGTCCGCCGCATCGACGCCCATGCCCGCCCTCGCCTTGCCGTCATCGCTGAACGCCACGCCCGCGGCCACGCCGACCTCTTCGAACTTGCCGTTGCGCAGATTGCGGTACAGCTTGTTCGGTTGCGTATCGTTGGCCACAAAGATATCCGGCCAGCCGTCGTTGTCCAAATCAAGCTGCGTCACGCCCAGTGACTTCGAGCTCGAATCGAAGATCCCGGCCTTTGCCGTCATGTCTTCAAACTTGCCGTTGCCCAGATTGCGATACAGCCAGCACGTGGTTCCGCGATACGCCTCCGGCGTGCAGTACGACTTCTGTTTGCCGCCCGCCGAGGAACAAAACACATCCGTTTCCGGCGACCATTTCACGTAATTGCAGACGAATAAATCCAGCAGCCCGTCGCGGTCGTAGTCCACCCACATCGCCGACGTGCTGAAGCCCTCGCGCATCAACCCCGCGGCATTCGTCACATCCACAAACGTGCCCCTGCCGGTGTTGCGAAACAGCCGGTTCTGGCCCACACAGGTCACCAAAACGTCGGGGAACCCGTCGTTGTCGAAATCGCCCACCGCCACGCCGAGGGCGAACTGGCTCAGCATCTCCAGACCCGACGCCCGGGTCACGTTACGAAACGTACCGTCGCGATTATTGTGCAGCAGGGTCAGTGGAGCAAGCAGCAGAATATCCTGCCACCCGTCGCCGTCATAGTCGAGAAAGGCGCAACCAGGTCCCAGCGTCTCGGGCAAATACTTCTTCCCCGATGCGCGGTTGTCGTGACGATACGAACCCAGACCCGCTGCCGACGTAACGTCGACAAAACGGAAGCCCGGCGGATCCGCAGCGGCAGCAGCGGCGGTGAAGCAGCCTGCGGCCAGCAGATCTCGCCGGGTCCAGATCACGGCGGGCTGACGAGCCCTTTGCGAATCGCGTACAGCACCAGTTCGGCTGTACGATGAACCCGCATCTTGTGCATTAAATTGTTGCGGTGAACAGACACCGTATTCACACTCAAACTAAGCAGTGTGGCGATATCTTTGTTGGAATTGCCCTGTGCAATTAACTGCAGAATCTGGAGTTCCCGGGGCGTGAGTTCATGCTCCTCGGGGCCGTTGGTTTCCTCTGCCGGAAGACCGTAGGAACCGCCGCCAGCCACTTCGCGAATCGCCGCGGCCAGATCCACGTCAATGGCGTTTTTGAGCGCATACCCCGACGCTCCGGCCTCCGCCGCGTTGCGCCGGTAATTCTCGTCGGAATGCATGCTCAGCATCAGAACAATACTGTCAGGGACCTGCCGCCGAATCTCGTTGGTGGCTTGCACCCCGTCGAGTCCCGGCATGGCGTAGTCCATGACGACCACGTTCGGCTGCAGCTCACTGGCCAGTGTCACAGCTTCCAGGCCATTGCCCGCTTCGCCTACTACTTCAATGTCCGGCTCGTCCTCGAGTAACCGGCGGAAACCACGCCTTACCAGTGCGTGGTCGTCCACAAGAAGAACGGTAATCACTCTGTTGGGACCTCTAACGTTACCAATGTACCTCTGATCGGTCCTCGATAGATATTAATATTTGCATGTATCAGTTCGGCCCGCTCCTTCATCGCGGTTAGACCCAGCCCCCCGGAGCGCTTTGCACCGATCCCCACGCCGTCATCGGAGATCCGCATCCGCAGAAAGCCGCCGTCATAATCCAGCCGCACCTCCACCTCCGACGCCTTCGCGTGTTTGGCGACATTGTTCAACGATTCCTGCGCAATCCGGTAAACATGGATCGCATAGCCCTCGGGCAGTTTGGCGCGACCTTCGCATTGATAGTCGACCGGAATCCCCGTCTGCCGGCTCCACGTCTGAACCAGCCGTTCGATGCCCGCCTCCACCCCGTAATCGTCGATGATCGTCGGATGCAGCGCCTGTGAGAAGGAGCGCGTCTTCTCCAGCGCCTCCTGTACCACCTGCTTCACCTCGCTCACGTCGCCACGCCGCAGCATCAGTCCCACTGCCGTCAAAATCTGCCCAAAATCGTCGTGCAGTTCCCTCGCGACGGACTTAAAAACCTCTTCCTGCACCCCGATCAGCCGCCGGGCCAGCGTGCTGCGCTGCAAGGAAAGCGCCTCGATCCGCGTGATCAGGCGCCGGTTGTAATGTGCCGCCGCTAATGCAATCGCCGTGATGCTGATCAGCATCGCAAACAGGAACAAATACACGTTCTGTTCACTCCGATCGTAAATCGCAGTCACCTCGCGCGCCGCCGCATCCTCGGCCTCATTGTTGGCCACCAGCATGCGCGCTACGTTGTTGCTCAGCGACGCCTGCTGAGCCTGCAGCGAATCGACCACAATGCCCTCGGCGCGAGCCTTCCAGCCCCCATCCGCGAGCCCGAACACCTGATCGGCCGTCACCCAGAACTGCTCCAGCAACTCCCGGAGCTGGCGCCGCTGCTCCAGATTTCGACCCTTGCTCAGGGCATCTTCGAAATCCACCCGCAGACGCCGAAACTCCGTGCGCCACGCAGCCAGACCGTACCCGTCACGGTCCTCCAGCATGTCCCGCATCGCGAGGCCAAGCGAATTCAGGTCATTCTGGATCCGAATTAACTGCAGCGATTCGCGGCGGTTGCGGTCGATGGTCTCGGTCTGCAGCCGCCGCAGCCCGTCGAGTTGCCGCAAATAGTAAAACGAGAACAGCGCAACAACGAACAACGTCGCCGCAAGCGCTATTCCGGCAGCGCGAATGTCAGCAGCGCGCTTCCCGACGGCATCGTCACGTACTGGCGTCCGTCGATCTGGTACGTGATCGGTGCCGTTACCAGCCGGTTGCCCGTGTTCAGCTTCCACAGCAGTTTCCCGCTCCTGGCGTCGAAAGCCATGAAGTAGCCATCCTCATCTCCGGCAAAAATCAGATTGCCCGATGTCGACAGCGTGCCGGCCCACGGAGCCTTGTCGTAGTGAAACTCCCATTTCGTCTCCATCGTCAACGGGTCGAAGGCGCGAATGCGGCCTCGCTCCTTGTCATCGGTGACACCACGGAACACCGACCCCCAGTATGGCTTGCCCTCTATATAGGTCGGAGGCGCCGAGAAGAACACGTCGCAGTTTTCCCGAATCTGGAGATAGAACATCTTAGTCGCAGGGTTGTAACTCGGCGACATCCAGTTAGTAGCTCCCGCCAGCCCAGGACACTGCATGTTACCCTCGGCCGACGGCTCCGTATTCGCCTTCAGAATCGGCCGCCCCTTGTCGTCGAGCCCGTTCGCCCACGTCTGCTTAAAGAACGGCTTCCCGGAAAGGAACTTACCGTTCGTGCGGTCCAGAACATAGAAGAACCCGTTTCGATTCGGCAGAAATAGTAACTTGCGGTTCTGGCCCTGCCATGGCAAATCCAGCAGCATCGGCGTTTCATTCGCATCCCAGTCGTGCGTGTCATGCGGCGTGAACTGGAAATGCCACTTCAATTTGCCCGTATCCGGATCCAGCGCAATGATTGAGCAAGTGTACAAATTATCCCCGCGCCGCGATTCGCCATACAGATCGGGCCCAGGATTTCCAACTGGCCAGTACAGCGTGTTTAGTTGCGGGTCGAAGGTGCCCGTTGTCCAGGTGGCGCCACCGCCGCGCTTCCACGAATCGGCCAGCCACGTGTCGCCGCCCGGCTGCCCCTTATCCGGAACCGTCCAGAAACGCCACGCCTGCTTCCCCGTCTCCGGATCATACGCGTCCACAAATCCGCGGATCCCGAATTCGCCGCCCGACACTCCGGCGATAATCTTGTTTTTCACCGCAATCGGAGCCATTGTCGCGCCATAGCCCTTGCGCCAGTCGCCCATCTCGGTGTCCCAAAGCTGCTTTCCGTTGCGAGCGTCGATGGCCACCAGATGCGCATCCGGCGTCGTCAGAAACAGCCGCATCCCCAGCATCGCCAGTCCGCGATTCACCGTGCCGCAGCAAAGCTTCGCGTCCTTCGGCATGTTGTACTTGTAGCGCCAGTACTGACGGCCCGTGCGAGGATCCAGCGCCATCGCTGTGCCGTCGCCACCGCTGATGTACATTACTCCGTCGACCACCAGCGGCACCGTCTCAAACGCGCCCGAAATGCCCGTCTGGTAGATCCACTCGACCCGCAGGTTCTTAACGTTCTCCGAGTTGATCTGATTCAGCTCACGATGCCGAACCGCTCCGTAATCTCCCTGGTAAGTAAGCCAGCTACCCGGCTCCTTGGCCTGATTTACAATCCGCTCATAAGTCACCTGCGCGGGCAGCGAGACCGCCACTAACATCAGGTATGTCGCGAGTCTCATTTAATCCCCTCAGCCTGCTTCGCCTGACCCGATGTCGCGTCGGACCGCAGCGTGGTCAGATACGCTGCAAGGTTATCCAGATCCGCTTTCGGCAACTTATAAGGTGGCATCAGCGACGTCGTATTCCGAGTAACTTCCTTTGCATCTTTGCCAATGACAAACGTCCGTAGCTTCTCGTTCTGAAGCCGTACCTGCACCGTAAAAGGATCCGCATTGATCCTGACGCCCTGCACCTTGCGGCCATCCGCGGTGGCCACCGTCACGCCCTCATACTCCGGCGGTACATCGTTTGACGGCGTGGTAATCGATTCCTCCAGATAGTGCACCGGCCGGGCGCTCCCGATTCGGGTCAGCTCCGGCCCGTAAGTGCTGCCCTGCGCCCCAATCTGATGGCAGTTCGCGCACCCTAGCTTCGCATAAACCTGCCGACCCTTCGCCGCATCACCCGTCACCTTCTGATCCTTCGGCGCGCTCCCGGCAAGGTGCTGCACAAACTGCGCCAGCGCCGTAAGCTCGTCCTCCTCGAACCCGCCAAACGACGGCATCGTCGTCCCGGGAACGCCCTGCTTCACAATGCGTTTGACCTCGTCTTCCGGCTTCGGGTGGCTCACCAGATTCGGCCCACGTCCACCGAGGCCCGTCAGCCCGTGGCAAAACGCGCAGTTACTCCGATACGCAGCCTGGCCTTTGGGCACATCTTCGGCAGGAGGCTGCGGGCTGAACAGGAGCAGCGCAGCGAACAAGATTGAATTAAGCACTTCCGGCTATTGTAATGGAAGGTAGCCGTGCGCATCTCAGTCACCAGACACTCCGGCGTGCCGCTCACCAGCCAGATCGCGACACAGATCATCCTCGCCATCAGCAGCGGGGAACTACGTCCGGAAGAAAAGTTGCCCAGCATCCGGGCCCTCGCCACCCGCCTCGGCGTGCACAGCAACAGCGTCCGGGCCGCCTACATCACACTCGCCGAGCGCCACTGGATCGGTCTCCGACAGGGCAGCGGAGCCTCGTGCTCCCGGCAGCTTCCGCCACCGGAATCGACGCACTGGCGCAGGCGTGGATCGCCGAAGCCCGCCGCTCCGGCTTCGATACGGCCGCCATCCGCGGCGCGCTCGAACACGCCCTCACCCGTAACACCTGCGACTCCGTCGCCGTACAGGAACCCGAACCGGAACTGCGCGAAATCCTTGTGGCCGAGCTCGCCGAAGCCCTTCCCACGCGCGTCTGCGGCACCGACAGCCTCACTGGACACAGCACCGCTCTGGTGGTGTCGCTCGCCGCCCGCGCCTCCCGAACCGCGTCAGGACCGGAGTCGGCATGCGTCGACATCTGGCTCCAGGCCAACTCTGCCATCGACCTCATCCGCAGTGAAGCGAAGCCCGCCCCTGACGCCCTGGTGACGTTCATCTCGCGGTCGCCCACGCTGCTGCGCCTCGCTGAGGCCATGCTCTCGTCCAGCGGCTGGGACCCCGGCGGCCTCGTCCTCCGCGACGCCCGCGTGCCCGGCTGGAAACGCGGCCTGAAGTCCGTGCGCTTCGCCGTAGCCGACACCGTGGTCGCGCGCGAACTTCCCCCCACAGTCCCGCTGAAGCGCCTTCGCCTGATCTCCCCTGCGTCCCTCGACGAAGTCCGCGCCGCCCTCGCAGCCAAAATGTGACACCTGACAAAGTGTCCCAGGCCGAGCCCCAAACTCACCCTCAGGCGCTAGCCTCGATCATGCAAGTCCTCAGGTGCCTCACCATCCTCACGTTGTCGATCGCAGCCGCCGCGGCAGCGCCCGCCCCCCTGCCACCCGACCGACTGGTCGAACTCCGGGACTTCCTCACCCGAGCCGACGAAGTCCACGCCACCCTTCGGAGCGGCCAAAGGATTGACGGCCGAATCCTGGCCGTGTCCGCAACAGAACTGATACTGCGGGTGGGAAAGGACAAGCGGGGAATCCCGCACGTCACGCAGCAAATCGCCGCGGCCGACATCGACGCACTCCGCCTCACCCACGTGGACAACCGCCGGTCCCGCAGATCGGTGGGACGGTTCATCGGCCTGACCGTCGGCCTCATGCTCGCCGGTCCCGCCGTTCGCGGCGCAATGGCGCTCGGCAGCGGGACTGCGGCCCTCACCGCGATGATCGCCCTCCCCGTCGGAGGTGCTGTACTGGGAGAGCAGGTAGCGCGAGGCCGCCGCGTCACCACCATCCGCGTGCTTCCTGCTGCAGCGCCGCTAAAATCGTCCCCGACTGACGCAGCAACTCCAGCTGAGCCCGCTCCGCAACCACTTGCGCATCGTAAAACAGGACCCATTTCTCCGATTCCGCCGACCGCAATTCTTCCACTTGACGAAGCGGCAGCCGCCCTTCTTCAAACTGAGCCAGCGCCACCCCCAGCCGCTCGCGAGTAATGTCCAGGTCCATCCGCGCCAGATCCCGCGACGCCTGCGCCGTCTGTACGTCCTGGAAGCTCTTCCGCGCATCAACCGCGATCCGGTCGCGCGTGGCATTGATCTCCACCCGCAGCCGGTTCATGTCAATCGACGCCGCCGCCGCCTGAGACCGCGCAGCAGGCCCGGCAAACAAAGGAATTTGAAATGACATGCCAATTTGCCCGTTATGTCGCGTAAATCGCCGGTAATAATCCTCGAAATTGTTGAATTTCGCCGCCAGCGCATACTGCGAAACCAGGTCGATCTTCGGATACCGGGCCGCACGAGCCGAATGCGCCTCCAGCTGCTTCGCCTGCAGCGCGGATTCCAGACGCCGCAGCTGCTTGCTGTTGCCCAGCGCTTCTTTCGCAGCCTCCACTTCCGAAGCCGGCATCTCGATCTTCGGAAGTTCTTCTTCCACCGGACGCACCCGATCCTCACCCGGGAACCCCAGCGCGATCGCCAGCGCCGCCTCGTTCTGTGCCTGCTCCGACTCCAGCACCTTCAACCGCTGCTTCGCCTGGGCCACGCGGAAATCCGCGGCCCGCGCCTCAATCGCGAGTTCCCTGCCCTCCAGCACCCGCGCCCGAACCGCTCCGGCGATCTTGTCAAAGCTCTCCACCTGCTGCCGGACAAGGCTCGCGAGCCGCACCGCCCGGGCAGCCGCAAGATGCAGATTCGCCACCTGGAACACCACCTGGTCCCGCCGCGCCGACGTGTCGAACCCGGCCCCGCGAGCATTCTCCCGCGCCGCCGCCACCTGATAACTGAGTTGCTTGTTGTAGAACGTCTGCGTCGCCTGCGCCTGAATTATCGCGGGCACCGTACCGCCAATACTCATCGGCATCCCACTGGAATACGCGAGCCCGCTGCCGACGAACAGTTTCGGCGAGAACGGATCGCGCACCTGTTGCACATTTTCCGCCGCGCGCAGTTCGTCGAACCGCGCCATCAGAATCTCCGGATTCTGGCGCAGTGCACGGTCCACACTCTGCCTGAGAGTTAAATCATGAACTTCGGCGCTTAGCAGTAAAGGAAACGCGAAGAGAAGTGGAGCAATTCTCATGCTCCTATCCTATCGGCCACCAACAGGCCGCGGCTTGTGAGCCAGCAGCTGCAACTGGGCGCCTCACACCAACACAATCAACCCGCCCGAAGCCAGAACACTAAGGGGGGCAGCCTCTCAAGGCTGCGGCGGGTCTCTTGTGCTTGCACCACCAGGCCCGCCCGTGCCCGGTACAAACACAAACAGCCGCCCAGGATCATCCTCCGGCAGCAGAAACAGCTTGCCACCCCGAATCGTCATCCCCTCATTCATAAAGGACACCCCACGATCCGTAGTGCCCATCTCCACCCGCCGCACCAGTCCAAGGTCCGACACCCGCACCCACTCCACAGCACCCACCGTCGCCGACACATGCCCCGAGCCCACCAGCATTCCGTCCAGCAGCTTCACATCCTGGTACGAAGTAACTCGCGGATTCGGCCGCGCACTCTCCTGCACACCCAACTTACTCCACTTATACAGAACTCGACTGTCCCAGTTACCCCCAATCAGGTAATCCGGCCCCGCGCCAACACACCCAATATGGTCCTTCACCTCAAAGCTCGACTCCAGTGCCAGCGTCTCCCGATTCCTCCGCTGCACCGTTGTCGGGCCGCCCCGGTGATACTCGGCGACCGGAACCCACAGCGAGTTCCCGTCCAGCGTGAGCCCACCCGGATGAAACCGCGCGCCTTCCTGAACCTCCACCTGCCTGACTAACTCACCAGAAAGCAGCGCGAACTTACTAACCCATCCCTTGCGCAACGCGCGGTCGACCCTTGCGCGACGCGCGGTCGACCGAAGATACCCACACAGCCCCGTCCATCACGTCGATCCCCTGCACATGGTGCAGCGTCGCGCGAAGCGAAATGGTCTGCACCAGCTTCCACCCGTCGGCCGCGTGCCCCACCAGCGCACAAACGAACAGCGCTACTGCCGCGCGACCGCCCATCGCACCTCCGCTACACCCAGCACGTGATCCAGCTCGCGATCCTCCACCGGCTTGGCCAGCACATGACCCTCACCCGTCCCGAACGTCTGTGACGCCTCCGGATCAAAGCCCTCCGTCAGCAGCGCAAACACGCCGATCCTCCGCCGCACACGCTGATACAACTCCACCCAGTTCAGCCCCGGCAGCCGCGTCGAACAGAACATCAGGTCGAACTGGATCCGCTGCACTACCTCCGCCGCCTCTTCCGCATTGCTCACCGGAATCGCCCTGTGCCCCCGACTCGACAGCATCGTCACCAGCTTCCGCTGCGCCAGCACATCGGGCTCCACCACAAGCGCCGTCATAACGCGAGCCGGCCGGTCCGACCGCCTCGCCGGTGCCCCTGCCGCGGCCGACGGCGCCAAAACCGGCAACTCCAGTTCCAGCCGCGAGTGCGTCCGGTCAATCTGCACTGTCCGCAGATCCCCGCCATGGCTCTGCAAAATCGCCTGCGCAACCGGGAAACCGAAGTAATCCGCCAAATCCGGCGCGCTCAACCCAGGCTCGTCCATCGACACCGCCGAGGTGAACGTGATCTGCACCTTCGACCCCGTAATCCGCGACGCCACCCGTACCGTACGGTCCGCCGACGCCGTCGCCGCCTCTTCGGCATGCACCAGCGTGGTCAGCAGTGCCTGCTCCAGTTGCGCCTGATCCGCCCATACTTCAACCGGAGCCACCGGGATGTGGCTGTCTACGATGATCTCCCGGCGCTCCATGTCCTCACGCCGCATCTCCAGCATCCGCGCCAGCATCCCGTGCACATCCAGAGGCTTCGGCTCACGCTTTTCCATGTTGGAGAACGACAGCAGATGGTCCACCAGATCGAGCCCGCGCTGCGCCTCCGAAGCAATATCGTGCAGCCCGGCCTTCTGAATCGGGCTGGCGCCCTCCAGCAGCCGCGCCGACACCCGCTCCACGTTCGCAAGCGGTGTCCGCAAATCCGCCGCAACACCCGAAATCAACTGCCCGGCCGCGGCCATCTTCTCGCTCCGCAGCAACTGCTCCTTCATCAACTGCTGATCCTGCAGCCGCAGCGAAGCCGCCACCTGATTCGCCAGATGCTGCACCGCCACCTGGAAGTCGGCATTCAGGTCCGCCTTCCGCCGGTACAACAGCACCAGGACGCCGGTCAGTTCGCCCTGCGCCAGCATCGGCGCGATCACCGCGCTTTGCGGCAGCGACGTCCCGTCATGCTGAATCAGTGGACTTCGCTTCAAATCCGCAACCGCCAGCATCGCCCGGTTGCGGTAACAAACCGCCGTCAGCGCGTGCAGAGACCCGATCGGCGTATCCAGCGGAATCGACAGCGGCGCACGTGTGCGTTCCGTAATCACCCGGTCCAGTGTCGGCGACCCTTCGCCATGCAGATAAATCTCAAGTTCCGGCGCGCCAAATGTGCCGGCGGGCATTGCCTCAATCCGCCGGGCAATATCGGACATCGAGGACGCGGCAATTAAGTCCTCGGGAAGACTCATGATTTCCCGCAAAACGGTGCGCTGCATACGCAGTTTTCGCTCCCGCCACCACCACAGGAAAATCACGCCAGCAAGTGCCGCCATCGCTGACGAAAACATCGCGGGAGATACCAGCCACCCCCGGGAAATCAGAGATACAGCGGAAACCGTCGGAATTAATATCTGAAATGAGCGGTCAAACGGAGGTATGGGGCAGTATTGCGAACTGACACCGGTTACCCGAACCCGGTCCCCTTCGCGGTATCCGTCAAAAACGGTAACGCGCCTCCGCCCCGCCCACGGCAGGAACACCATCACGTTCCGGTCGCCCTCACCTACCGCCAGAATCTCGCCGCCAGCGTTCTGACCCACCCAGCGGATCAGCCCCTCAGCCGTCACCAGCCTGCCTGTGTTGACCACATGGTTCAGGCTTGCGATGCTCATGGATTGCGGCTGAGGGGCCTCCTCAACCCCGGTCACCCGAACCTCAGTGGGGCGAATCACGGGAAGTCCCGCGCGCTCCTCCAGCCGGCCTGTTACCTCTACCCGTTGCCCCGCAACCATCGAGCCCACCATCGCCGGTGGTCCCTGAATGGTCAACCCCGCGCCGCTCTGGTCCTGTATGGCAAGCTGCAAATAGTCCGGCAGGAGCACCGCCGCGGCAACCACCACACCCCGCACCCGAATCGTCTCGTTCTGGTGCGCAGCCGCCAGGTTCGGTCCGTCGCGCCGCGACGCTTCCGCCAGCGATAATTCCGTCTGAGAAGCCGCCGTTCCTGACAGCAGGAACAACAGCAGCGCCAGCACGCCGGTTATGCGAGTTCGTGAATTGATGTCAGCCATTCATCCAGCCGCGGATCCTGAAAATCCCGGATGGCAAGGTCGACGTCCGGAAACTCATCCAGCGTGGTACACACCCCGACAACCCGCATACCCGCCGCACGCGCCGCCTCCACCCCGGTGAGGGAATCTTCAAATACAATACACGAAGAAGGCAAAGCATTTAACATGTCGGCAACCTTCAAATAAATATCCGGAGCCGGCTTCGGCCTCGCCACGTCGTGGCCGCTGGCCACAGCCTGGAAGTATTTCCGCAATCCCGCGCGCTCCAGCACAAAATCGACGTTCGCCGTTTCCGCATTACTTCCAATACCCGCCGGAATTCCGGTTAGTTTTTCCAGAAACTCCCGAATTCCCGGAACCAGCTTCTCATCGAACAGCGAATCCATCTGCTCCCGGTACACCTTCTCTTTCGCCGCGCCATGCGCGAACACCGCATCGTCCGTCAGCGGAGTGTGCCCGAAAAACTCCCGCACAATAGCATCGTTATGCTTGCCGAGCATTCGTACTCCCACATCCGGCAGTTCCATCCCGTGACCCCGTAAATACGCAATCCACGCATCGGTGTGGACCCCCGTGGAGTCGATAATCACTCCGTCCATGTCGAAAAGGTAAGCAACTGGCTGCGCCACGAATACTATGGTAACCATGAGAATGAAATGGCCCCTGGCGGCGGCCATCGCCCTGATCCTCGCCGCTGCAGTGGGCGGCGGAGCCTGGTGGTACCGGACCCGCGCCGGGCAGGCAAAAATAGCCGAAGCACCAGCTCCGGCACCCGTTCAGGACGTGAGCGGCGAAATCAGCCTCACCGGCACCATCGACGCCCGCGAGATCGTCAACGTCGCTTCGCCCATGGAGGGCAAAGTGATCGCCTTTCGCGCCGAGGTCGGCGACGAAGTCTACGAAGGCCAGCTCCTCGCCGAAATCGGCAATGAGATGCTCTCCGCCGCTCAGCAGGGCGCCACGGAGCTGGTCGAACGTACTCAGGAACGCTTCAATGAACTCGAAGCCGCCGTCGCGTCCGCGCGCCTCGAAGCGTCCCGGGCCTCCGCCGACTACGTGCGCGTCAAAGGTGAGTTCGAACGCGCCTCACGCAACTGGAATCGCGAGAAGATGCTGCTCGCCGAAGGCGCCACCCCCCGCCAGAAGGCCGAGCGCGCCGAGACCGAATTCAAAAACCTGCAGTCCGACCTGACCTCGCTGGAGGGCGTGGCCAGAGGCTCCGAAAGCCGGCTCGCCAGCCTGCAGCAGACCCTCGACAACTCCCGCAGGAACCTCGAAGCCCGAACCGAAGATCTCGAATCCGCCAAAGCCCGCGTCGAATCCGGCCAGATCTTCTCCCCAGTCAACGGGATCGTAGTCTCACGCCGCGGAGCCCCCGGCGACGACGTCAACCCCGCCATGGACGACCTCTTTCGCATCGGCGCCGACATCACCAGCCTCACCGTCACGGTCGAGCCGAACCCAGCCGTCCTCGCCAAAATCAAACCCGACATGCCCGCCCTCATCATCATCGCCGACATCCCGAATGAGGCCATTCCAGGCGTCGTCAGCAGCGTGGAAAAAGGCAGGGTCGTCATCGACTTCTCCACCCCCACGCCCATCGTCAAACCCGGCCACTCCGCCCAGGTCCGACTCCGAATCCCGTAACCCGCTACCATGGAATTTCAACCCGAAGCCACAATGCAATTCCTCGAAAACAGCCTCATCGAGCTCATCACCCAGACCTCCACCAACCTGCCCCCCGACGTGCGCGCAGCAATGAATCTGGCGCTCAACGGCGAACAGCCCGGTACCCAGGCATCGCAGGCGCTGAACATTATCGCCACCAACGTCGATATGGCGCAGTCCGACGAAGGGCCCATCTGCCAGGACACCGGCATGCCGACCTTCATCATCCACACCCCCGTCGGCGTCAACCAGATCGAGATCAAAAAGGCGGCCAGACGCGCCGTCGCCGAAGCCACCCGCCGCGGCAAGCTCCGCCCCAATTCCGTCGATTCCATCACAGGCGACAACAGCGGCGACAACCTCGGCCCCGAGACCCCGGTCTTTCACTTTGAGCAGTGGGAGCAGGACGAAATCGAAGTCAAGCTCGTCCTCAAAGGCGGCGGCTGCGAAAACAAGAACATCCAGTATTCCCTGCCCGCCACGCTCGAGCACATGGGTCGCTGCGACCGCACCCTCGAAGGCGTGCGCAAATGCCTTCTGCACGCCGTGTGGCAGGCACAGGGCCAGGGCTGCGCGCCCGGAGCCCTCGGCGTGTGCATCGGCAGCGACCGCGGCCACGGCTACTTCCTCGCCAAGGAACAGCTTTTCCGCACCCTCGACGACACCAACCCCGACCCCGTGCTGAGGGAACTGGAAGAGCGCATCATGACGGAGGCCAACACGCTCGGCGTCGGTCCCATGGGCTTCGGCGGCGCCAAATCGCTCATCGGCTGCAAAATCACCGCGGCCAATCGACTCCCCGCCAGCTTCTTCGTCTCCGTCGCCTATGAATGCTGGGCATTCCGCCGACTGGGCGTGCGCCTCGACGCCTCTTCCGGCGCCATCACCAGCTGGCTCTACCGCGACCCCGAACGTCCGGTCGAGCGCCTTGCAAAGCTCGAAGGCTTCCCGCTCACCGGCCGCGAAATCGTCCTCAACCCACCCCTCACCGAAGAGCAGATGCGCGCGCTGAAGGTCGGCGACGTCGTCATCATCACCGGCGAAATGTACACCGGACGCGACGCCGTCCACGCCTACCTCATGAAGAACCCGCCACCGGTCGACCTCAACGGAGCAGCCCTCTATCACTGCGGCCCCGTCATGCTGAAGCAGCCCGACGGCACCTGGACCGTCAAAGCCGCCGGACCCACCACCAGCATTCGCGAGGAGCCGTACCAGGCCGACGTAATCAAGCGTTACGGAGTACGAGCGGTGATCGGCAAGGGCGGCATGGGTCCGAAGACGCTCGCCGCGCTGAAAGAACACGGAGCCGTCTACCTCAACGGAATCGGCGGAGCCGCCCAGTTCTACGCCCGAACCATGGAGAAAGTGCTCGGAGTCAACCTCATCGAGTTCGGAATCCCCGAAGCCATGTGGCACCTCAAAGTGAACGGCTTCATTGCCATCGTCACCATGGACGCCCACGGCAACAGCCTCCACGCCGACGTCGAGAAGGAAACCGGCGCCGCCCTCGAAGCGCTTCAGACACTGTAGGCCGCACAATAGCCCCATTCACCGAGTCATGCCGAAGAAACTTCACCGACCCCTTCCACACCGCTCCGCTGTGCGATAAACTGGAGGAACGTGCGCCCGTAGCTCAGCCCGGATAGAGCGTTTGCCTCCGGAGCAAAAGGCCGTAGGTTCGAATCCTACCGGGCGTACCAAACTTGTCATAGACTTACACGGATTTTCCACCCAAAAACACCAGCGACAAGGTCCATACGAGGTCCAGGACTCGTCCACGGTCCAAAGTCGCGCCAGTCTGAATCGGATTCTCAGCCTGGTGTGCGTGCTTTCGCGACGATACGCGCTCAATCGCGCTATCGAGAGATTACTCCCCACGATGGCCTACGACCCGGCTCGCGGGCAGGTGGTCCTTTTCGGTGGCGATGACGGCGGCATCCGCGGCGACACCTGGGTCTGGGGCGTAAACTCGAATCTGTTGCCCGCGACTCCCTCGATCAAAGCAGATGGGATCGTCAGTGCAAGTGCCTTCGGGCAATTCACATCCATCGCGCCCGGCTCGTGGATCGAAATTTACGGATCGAATCTCGCTACCAATTCGCGATCATGGACCGGCGCTGATTTTAACGGCTCGACCGCGCCCACCTCGCTGGATGGAACCGGGGTCACAATCGGTGGCCAGGCGGCTTTCATCGACTACATCAGTCCTGGCCAGATCAACGCGCTGGTGCCATCCACCGTCTCCCCGGCCCGCAGCCGGTAGGATCGAGTCCGGCGTCCACGATAACAGTTAATCTGCTACAGCCGGGTCTGCTCGCTCCGCAGTCGTTCACCATAGGCGGAAAGCAGAATGTGACAGCCCTGTTTTCCGACGGCACGACCTTCGTTCTCCCGCCGGGCGCGCTTGCCGGCGTGAACTCCAGACGCGCACAGCCGGGCGACGTCATAACGCTCTACGGTGTTGGCTTTGGTCAGGTGACGCCTGGCATCCTGGCAGGCCAGATCGTCCAGTTCAGCAATGCACTCGTCTCGCCAATCCATCTGAAGTTCGGACAAACGGAGGCGACGATCTCCTACGCCGGCCTGGCTCCCTCTGCCGTGGGATTGTATCAGTTCAATGCGGTCGTGCCAAACGTCGCCGGCAGTGATGTTGTGCCCGTGACATTCACGGTGGACGGCGTCACTGGAACGCAGGAATTGTACATAGCGGTCCAAGGCAGCAGCTCTTCTGCTCAAGTTCAGAGTCTAATCTAACGCTCTCCAATACCTCGATCACTGGCGGCGGGTCCGTCCAAGGCACGGTTGTTCCTAGCCCCGCTCCGTTGGGGGGCGCTGTTGTTGCCCTCTCCTCCAGCGCGCCCGCAGCGACCCTCCCTGCGACCGTGACAGTCCCTGCAGCTTCGACTTCCGCCACCTTCACGGTTTCAACAACCACGGTCAGCTCGAATCAGTCCGTCACGATCAAGGCCATCTACAACGGCACATCGGCGCAGGCCAACCTCACCGTATTGGCGCCCGTCGCGCCTCAGGTCCGGACTCTGAGCCTCTCCGCTACGTCGGTCACAGGCGGTGGCTCCGTGCAAGGCACGGTCTCGCTCTCCAGTTCAGCGCCAGCGGGTGGTGCCACCGTATCGCTCTCCTCCAGCGCGCCCGCAGCAACCGTCCCGGCGACCGTGACAGTCCCTGCCGCTTCCACTTCCGCCACCTTCACGGTTTCAACGACAACGGTCAGTTCGAACCAATCCGCCACGATCAAGGCCACGTACAACGGCACCTCGGCGCAGTCCACCCTGACGGTAACGCCGCAGTCTCCTTCCGCGGGTATCGACCTCTCGGACAAGCTTATTGATATCGCTGGTTCAGCGACCATTGCGGGAGCAGTTGTCAATAAGTTTTCCATTCAGGTGTCCGTTGGGAGCCACACCGGCCAGATCGACTGGGCTCATGTTATGAACGATTATGTTCCAATGGCGTCAACCTCGATGTCTCTTGGCTCGGGCTGCCAAGAATTACCGGGAACACTGCGACCTACAGTGAATACGTCAGCGGTAGCTACCTGGATAACAGGGGCCAAGGGGTGTCTGGCTCTGTTAAATCGGGGACGCTCACGATCACGTTCACATCTGCCACACTCCGTAGTACGGTGAGTGGAACTCTCGTCCTTGTCACATCAGCTGGCACAATTCAGGGCACGTTTACAGGGACGATTATCTTGATTCGATGACGCTCCACTCTTGCCAAGGCAGTTCTGGCCGCAAGATAGCCACGTGAAGAGGCCTCCAGGCGACGCCGCCTTCACCCACGGATAGGCTCTGGTTATGTCACACTATGAGTGTGCAGAAGAGTGCAAGTAGACGAGCACACGTCATCCTGCCGGTTGACGTGCTTGCCGATATCGATAAGATCGTCGGCAAGCGGGGCCGGAGTGCGTTCCTGACCGAACTCGCCCAACGCGAGATTAAGATCCGCCGCCAGCGGGAAGTCTTGCGCGAAACTGCCGGAGCATGGAAGTCCGAAGACCACCCGGAACTGGCCCAGGGAGCCGCCGAGTGGGTACGGCAAATTCGCTCTCTCGACCACCAGCGTTTCGAGGAACTCGAACGATGCCGGGAAGGTAAATGACCTACCTGCTCGATTCGAGCGTCCTGATCGACACCCTGAACGACCGGAACGGACGCCCCCAGCTTCTCGCCCAGATCTCCCAGCAAAACATTCTCCTGGCCTGTTGCGCGGTGAACGTCACCGAGCTTTACATGGGCATGCGTCCCGGCGAAGAGGCCAAGACCGAGAAGTTTCTCCGCAGCCTGGAGTTCTACCCCATTACGTGGGAAGTGGCCCAACTCGCAGGTGATCTCTTCCGGCAGTGGCGGCAGAAGGGGCAGACCCTCGGACTGGCCGACGTGACCATCGCCGCCGTCGCCATCATCCACAAGCTGGTGTTGGTGACCGACAACCAGAGACATTTCCCGATGCCGGAACTGCGGCTCATGCCGGGACCCCTTTCGGAGCAATAGGAGCCAGTCGCCGTCACCAGAGTTGGCGGGCGTCTTGGACCCACATGCGCCGCCTGGTCATTCCGAGTCCACCTGCCCGGCTGCGACCCTGGGAACGAAAAAACCCTTTACGTATAGGGAACCCCTCGTTGTCTGTTCAACAGGCTCCCACGAAAAGCGGGGCAGCGCTCGCGCGAGGCCAGATGCGCCCATGTGAAGGCGTTGGTCCCACCAGATCGAGGTCCGGACAGGGTCGCCGCTATCGAGGCGGGTTCGATGCGGGTTCAGATCGCATCAGGCCTGATCGCCATTGGCAGTGCGAATCTCTTGCTTCGTGCGTCGTCCGCCAGATGGACAACCCCAAACGACCCCGGGCATTACGGTCGGGCGCGATGCGAGGCAACAATGCGAGGAGCAGCTTTGTGGTACTTCGGCGCGCTGTTCCCGGCCAGTCTCGTGTTGCTCTTTGGCTCAAAGGTTTACCCTCTACTGGATTCCGATCGTCATCCCGTTGTTCGCTGAAGCAAATCAAAGCGCCACATCACTCGCGAAGCGCGGTTCCAGCAGTTTCATAAGATCGGCGTAAGGTCCGCCCGCGCCTCCTGACCCGTAACCCCCGTGTTACCTTTGTTTGGTAGTGTCTTCTCCCCTGAACTTTCAGCTGGAACAGTACGAGGGGCCGCTCGATCTGCTGTTGGATCTGATCCGAAAAAACCAGATCAACATCTACGACATCCCCATCGCTCAGATCACGGCTCAGTACATCGCGTGGATGGAACACGCCGCTCAACTCGATATCGAAATGGGCTCGGAGTTCGTGTACATGGCCGCTACGCTCATCCACATCAAGTCGAAGATGCTCCTGCCAAAGGACCCCGAGCTCGACGCCATCCTCGAGGAAGAGGACCCCCGCACAGAACTCGTCGAGCGCCTTCTCGAGCACGAGAAATATAAGAATGCAGCCGAAATGCTCCAGCAAAAACGCCTGCTGGAAGAAGCCGCCTGGTCCAACCCCCAGATCCGCCAGTTCCTGACCGAAGATGAGGTCATAAACCCCGGCCTCGACGTCTCCCTCTTCGACCTCGTCAAGACCTTCCAAATCGTGCTCGAACGCGCCAAAAGCCGCCCAACCTACGCCATCGAGAAGGAAGAAGTCACCGTCCCCGATATGATCCGCTTCGTCCGCGAAATGCTCAAAGGCACCCCGCGCGACGCCAGCATTTCCGTCATCGGGCTGTTCGAAAAACAGGGGTCCCGCCGAGCCATGCTCTGCCTCTTCCTCGCCCTCCTCGAACTCGTAAAACGTCAGGCCGTCATCCTGTCCCAGGCCGAAGCCTTCGGCGACATCATGATCAGGGCCAGCGACAACATGGACGAAGCGATCCTGTCGGACCAGCAAATCGCCAGCGTCGAACAGGAATACAGTTAGCAAATGGAAGAGAACGATCTCATGCTGCCGGCCGGTCCGACAGAACCCGCCGACGACGACAAACACCCAGCCCCGGCGGAGCTCCTCCCTGAGCAGCTCCTCCCTGAGCAGCTCCTCCCTGAGCAGCTCATGATGCACGCAAGGCCCGCGGCCGACAACGAAGGCGGCGAAGCCCACCTCCTCGCCCTCCTCGAAGCCGTGGTCTACGTAACCGACGAGCCCCTCACCCTCGATCAAATCGCCAAAGCCCTCAATGAGCCCATCCCCGCCGTCAAACTCCTCCTCGATAAACTCGTGGAAGAGTTCAACAAACCACACCACGGCCTCACCGTCCGCGAGGTCGCAGGCGGCTTCAAAATGGCCACCAAACCCGAGCACCACGAAGCCGTCCGAACCTTCGTCAAAAACCTCAACCCGCCCCTCAAGCTCTCCCTCGCGGCTCTCGAGACACTCGCCGTCATAGCCTACAAACAGCCCGTAACCGCACCCGAAATCATGGAAATCCGAGGCGTCCAGGGCGCGGGCGTCCTCAAAACCCTGCTCGACCGCAAATTCATCACCACCGCCGGCCGAAAGAACGTGGTAGGCAAGCCCATCCTCTACAAAACGACCAAAGAATTCCTCGTCCAGTTCGGCCTCCGCGACCTCAACGAACTCCCCACACTCAGGGAGTTCGAAGACCTCCGCCGCATGGCCTTCACCGACACCGAGACCGACCCGCCAGCCGACTCCGTGGGCCCCGAGCCTGCCGACGAGTCACCATCATCCGAACCAGAAGAACAACAAGAGGAAACCCCCCAGTGAGCGAAGAGCGCCTCCAGAAAATCCTCTCCCATGCCGGAGTCACCAGCCGCCGTAAAGCCGAGCAGCTCATCCTCGAAGGCCGCATCACCGTCAACGGAACCATCGTCACCGAACTCGGCACCAAAGCCGATCTCGGCCGCGATCACATCAAAGTCGACGGCAAGCTCCTCAAAGAGCCATCGCGACTCATCTACATCGCCTTCAACAAGCCCCGCGAAGTCGTAACCACCCTCCACGACCCGCAGGGCCGCACCACCGTCATCGAGTTCATCCGCGGCCTCAAAGAGCGCGTCTACCCCGTCGGCCGCCTCGACTACAGCAGCGAAGGCCTCCTCCTGCTTACCAATGACGGCGAGTTCACCAACCGAATCACCGCCGCCAAAACGCACATCGAAAAGTGGTACGTCGTCAAATCCAACGGCCCGCTCACCGAAGAACAACTCGATGAATTCCGCACCGGAGTCCCCCTTCACGGTCGCAAAACCGCGCCCGCGAAAATCAAACTGATCCGCGACGCCACCGCTCCCTGGTACGAAGTCCGTCTCATCGAGGGCCGCCAAAATCAAATCCGAATGATGTTCCGCCACTTCGGCCGGCTCGTCGAAAAACTCCGCCGCGTCCGCATCGGCTTCCTCGAACTCGACCAGAAGCCCGGCACCTGGCGTCACCTCACCCCCCGCGAAATCGAACGGTTCCGCCGCATTCTCAAACTCGACGAGGTCGAAAAATGAGCCCCACCGACATTCTCCGCACCTGGAAAACCATCGCCGTAGTCGGACTTTCCCCTAAGAAAATCCGCCCCAGCTACGGCGTCTCCGAGTACATGCAGAGCCACGGCTACCGCATCGTCCCGGTCAACCCCGGCCACGCCGAAATCCTCGGCGAACGCTGCTACGCGCGCCTCGAAGATATCCCCCAGCCCGTCGACATCGTCAACGTCTTCCGACGCTCGGAAGAATGCGGTCCCGTCATCGATTCCGCCATCGCCATCGGAGCCAAATGCATCTGGCTCCAGGAAGGCATTGAGCACCACGACGGAGCCACCAAAGCCCGCGCCGCCGGCCTCGAAGTAGTAATGGACCGCTGCGTCCTCAAAGAGCACCGCAAGCTCCGCTAACCAACTCATTAACGAAGGTGAAGCCGGCGTGCTGCAGGTGAGTAAGTATGCTTGGGACCACTACGAGCAGGAGCTCCGTAACGGCGGCAATCTGCTTTATAAATGGCAATACGATATCCGCTGGGCCGCAACCGCTCTCCGCCACGAGGGCAAACTCCTCCCAGTTGACAAAGGCAGGAAGCAATCATGGCGCGTGAGCCCTCAGGCGCAATCCGTCGAGAGTCGATAGGTACGCGTATCCCACACGAGGAGCACAAGCCACCACAGCCGGTGCGCCGCGACCTGCACTAACGTCCTCTCCCTCTCGACGACGACGTCCGTCACCACGCCGGCCACCATCACCGGCTTCACCGCCAGCCCCGGCTCCGTACTCGGCATGTGTCGAATCCTCCGCCGTCGTGCCCCCGTCCCCGTGACGCAGTTGGGGGGCAGGCCCCCAGGCCTGCGGCGGGTCCCCAGGCCCGCCCCTCAAGTACACAATCGCCA
>Ga0163150_10003710_pt1 | contig 21181 bp, 14 predicted proteins | sample OliLakLV19P2IB_FD_148628 | JGI IMG/M metagenome (GOLD analysis project Ga0163150, IMG submission 148628) | Freshwater microbial mat bacterial communities from Lake Vanda, McMurdo Dry Valleys, Antarctica - Oligotrophic Lake LV.19.P2.IB | ecosystem: Environmental > Aquatic > Freshwater > Lake >...
CATCTGACCAATTCACACCGCTACGCGATAACGCATCAATACCGCTCCAATTCGTTCCGGCTCTCGACATCACTCCGATGTCGATCCAATTCACTCCACCCGCTGAAAGTGCCCCGATTCCGAGCCAATTGACACCCGCTTTTGAAAGCACATTCATATCGGTCCAATTCACTCCGCCAACCGAAAGCGCTTGCAGTCCACTCCAATTAACTCCAGCATTTGAAAGCACATTGATATCGCCCCAATTGACTCTACTGCGAGATAGAGCATCAATTCCGCTCCAGTTCGTTCCGGCTTTTGACATCACATTGATATCTGTCCAATTGACACCGGCCGCCGCAAGCGCACCAATACCTATCCAATTCACGCCCGCCTTCGAAAGCACATTCACATCGGTCCAATTAACACCAACCACAGTCATGCGCTGCAAGTCGCTCCAGTTGACCCCCTGTTTTGACAGCACGTTAATGTCTGTCCAATTCACACCAGATCGTGACAATGCATCGATACCACTCCAATTCACGCCTGCCTTTGAGAGCACATTCATGTCAGTCCAATTGACACCGGCAGCAGAAAGCGCGTTGATTCCACTCCAATTCATACCCGTTTTAGATAAGACATTGATGTCGGTCCAATTTACTCCACCAACAGAAAGAGACTGAATACCGCTCCAATTCACGCCCGCGATCGATAGATTTTGGATACCATTCCAATTCACACCCGCTCGCGATAAAACATCGATGCCGCTCCAGTTGGTTCCGGCTTTCGACATCACATTGATGTCAGTCCAATTCACACCGGCTGCGGCAAGCGCGCCAATGCCCGTCCAATTCACACCCGCTTTTGAAAGCACATTCACGTCAGTCCAATTTATTCCGGCAACATGCATGCGTTGCAAATCACTCCAATTCACACCCGCTTTTGAAAGCACATTCACATCTGACCAATTCACACCGCTACGCGATAACGCATCAATACCGCTCCAATTCGTTCCGGCTCTCGACATCACTCCGATGTCGATCCAATTCACTCCACCCGCTGAAAGTGCCCCAATTCCGAGCCAATTGACACCAGCTTTTGAAAGCACATTCATATCGGTCCAATTCACTCCACCCACTGAAAGCGCTTGAATCCCGCTCCAGTTCACACCTGCTTTTGAAAGAACATTGATGTCAGTCCAATTCACTCCGCCTCTGGATAACGTATTAATTCCCGACCAGTTAATTCCGGCAATCGACATGAGTTCGATTGAGTCCCAATTCACTCCCGCTTTTGACAGGACATTCAGATCAGACCAATTCACTGCTGCTTTTGATAATACATTCAAATCCGCCCAGTTCACCGCGGAACGCGACAGAACCCCTAAGTCGCTCCAATTAATTCCGCCTTTCGACAACACATTCACATCCGTCCAATTCACGCCGCCGACAGAAAGAGCCCGGATTCCGCTCCAGTTTGTTCCCGCTTTTGAAAGCACTTCCATGTCGGTCCAATTCACGCCGGCGGATGCGAGCGCACCGATACCCGTCCAATTCACTCCCGCTTTTGAAAGTACATTAATATCCGTCCAATTCACGCCAGCAACCGAGAGATTTTGCAATCCACTCCAGTTCACACCCGCAATCGACAGATTTTGAATTCCACCCCAATTGACGCCTGCGACGGAAAGAGCATTAATCCCGCTCCAATTCACTTGCCCCACTGACAACGCATTAATTCCTGTCCAATTCACACCTGCTTTTGAGAGCACATTCAAATCGGTCCAATTAATTCCGCGCGTTGTCATCACGCCCATGTCAGACCAATTCACACCGGCACGCGACATCACATCAAGCCCCGTCCAATTCACATTTTGGTTCGACATTTTTTGCATATCCGACCAATTCACACCCGCGGTTGTGAGATAGGCTAAATTGTCCCAATTAATCGTTTGCTGCCAATTCACTTTTGCGCCGGTCATGCGTGCGAAGTCGGTCCAATTCGCACCTGCAACTGAAAGCTGTTTCAAGTCGGCCCAATTGATGCCGCGAGATGTCATCAAACTAAAATCTTCCCAGTTTGCTCCGGCAATCGACATACGCCTGATGTCTGTCCAGTTGATGTTTGCAGAACTAAGCGCCTGCATCTGGCTCCAATTTAAACCCGCCTTAGTCAATACCGTAAAATCTTCCCAGTTGATGCCCACACTCGAAAGACGTTTAATGTCACTCCAATTCACACCTCTCGTAGAAAGAACGTTGAGATCAGTCCAGTTGATACTCGCAACCGTCAGGCGCTGAAAATCCGACCAATTGACTCCACGCGTCGTCAACATTCCTAAATCGCTCCAATTAATTCCGGCGGCGCTGAAGTTTGCAATTTCCGCCCAACGAATTCCCGATGTCGAAAGCGCTCTGAAATCATTCCAGTTAATGTTTGCCCTCGATTGATCTTTAAAACTCTGCCAATTCGCGCCGGCTTCTGACATGACCTTAATGTCATCCCAGTTTGCTTTGTTGACCGATGTCAAAATGCTACCGACCCTTGAATAAAGACTTGTCGATTGATTCGCGCCAACAGCATCTTTGATGGCGCTGATGTCCGTCCAGTTCATCGTGTCGGTCGAAGTTTTGATTGCATTTAAAGTCGTGCGATCACCCGCCGTAAAACCACCGCCACCCGCGCCCGCACTTAAAGAACCTGCAACGTAAGGAACAATTGCAGAGTAAGTTGATGACCCACTCGGATATTTGATCGTGACCGTTCCGCGATAACTCACCACATCGCTGGGTATGGCCCAAGTATGTTTAAAAACCGTATTATCATCGCTCGAATAAACCGGCGCAGTTGCCGCAGTTCCAGCCGGATCAGCAACAGAAATCGTAATATCACCCGCAGCCCAATTTGAGTCCGTGACAAGTGAGCCATTATTTTCTAGCCAGCTATGAATGTAATAAGAAGAAGTTCCATCAAACAAAAGCTGTGACTTAACTTGATAATTTGATGTATTAATTGAAAAAGAAGAAGAAGTTGCTGTATACCCGTTACAAGTTCCCGCCGTGCCGGTCACCGCCAAAGTATAAAGTTCGCCCGGCTTATCAATAAACAAACCTGATGCTGTGTAGCTTCCACTTCCAAATGAAAGACCCGTGGTCATGCCGCCCAAAGTTCCACCCGCGGAATTATTACTGATTGTAATATTGGCGGTACACGTCGCACTGGGCACAACTTGACCATTACGATCAACAACTTTGATCACGGGCTGTGTCGCAAACGCCTGTCCTGAAATTGAAGACGAAGAAGGTGAAGTTGTAAATGAAAGTGCATCGGCCGTTGTTGATGGCGCCACGGCTGCTGGAGAAGAATAGCCGTCACCGCTACCGCCGGTGAAAAGCGATGCCATTGCTTCATGCGGGCTGACTTGCCAAAAAAAGGTTGCCGCAATCAACAGCCATGCACCTGATTTTATTTTTAAACTTTTCCGATTCAAGACCACCCGCCTAACTCCCGGTGTTGGGAGTCGCTCCCAACACCGGGAGTTGAAATGGTTTCAAAAATTATAGTGCTCATGCGCTCGCTGTCCTCGCGCCCCGGCCGCCTTGCGTATTCGTGCGCGTTGCGGGTTGCGATGATATTGCTGTGCGATTGGCAATGCGCAACAACGAAGGTGAAGCAGTTGCCGTATTCCAAGCGCCACCTTTAGTGCCTGAGCCCGCTGCAGTTGTAATGCCTTGTGAAACTGTAGATGACAGACCGGGCCAACCCGGGTTGGTTGCATTACCATCGTATGAGGCACTGCTGATATTAACCAATCTACCGTCTCCGTGAGATCCCGCAAAATCGCGGCTGGTATAAACGTTTACTGCAGAAATACCGCCAATATTCACGATCATTTCGCTCACATTGCCGGATAAATCCATGACTCCCCAATAACTTCCGCCGGACGCCGCACGCGTATCCGTCCCAGCGGCAAACATTCCAACGCGTGTGGGGCCAGTAAGACCGCTTGCGGCATTCACCATCGCACCACCCGTTGAACAAGTTTCATTCGTTGCCCCATCATTGGCAAGCGCCGCGCATGCTGTAACAGACGTGCTGCCCCAAGCAAACTCTAAAGCAACATTGTAAACCGGACCGCGACCAGCTTTTTCAAATTCCATTTCAGTCATGGGCCGCAAAGCTGCCCAGTCCAAATAGGCAGCGACGTCAAGCCAACTCAAATAACTGCAGGCGCGATCATCAATACTGGCCGTTGTCATATCGGTTCCGGCACCTGTCCAAGAAACGGTATTGCGCGCAACGGCTGCATCCGAATTTTTTCCGCTGGCCGTCGCGCTCGTAATATCGCGATTCGTTTGTCCATTAGCGGTAAGCGTATTAAAAAAATCAGCATATTGGCCTTGCGTAATTTCATATTTCATCACGTAAGTAGCTTGATAACCCTTAGGATAATTGGGCGGCAAATAAATCAAAGCACCATCAGCCGCATCATTGGCACCTGAGTTGTTGTAATAAAAAAAACTGCCTGTCGTACCGAATGTAAGAGCATCTTCACCGCCTACAACCCCCGGAACACTTGTCGCCGCACCACCAAATTCAATATTAAATGGCGTTGCGAGAGCCGTACCATCAGCTATATCGCCGAAATAATATGCACCCTGCGGAATATAAACCATTTCAATTCCAAAAACTTTGATGCGGGTGTTCGCTGCAATTGCGGTCGCATCACTGACTTGATCTTGTGCATAGTCCCAAACTAAATTAACGTCCGTTGTTGTTACGGTTCCTGTACCTTGCCCTGTGCGTTGAATGAATGCGCCTTTTTTATCAGCAGATACAATTACATCAAGCAAAGTTCCTGAACCCCGGGAAACTCCGGAGGGATTGATGCCTGAAGTTTTTAAAGTCGCGTGATACCAATTGGCCGGATTGGTCGTACAACCGCTGGTGCAATATTTAGCAAACACCCAAACCGCGTCATTGTTTTCATTGTCATTCCATGAATTCGCCCAAGTGATATCAAACTCAATGTCACTTGTATCGGAAGCGGGAACATTATCAACCAGCTCAACGTTGGTGATGGAAAGATTATTTGCAAAAGCGGGCAAAGAATAAAATGCAGAAAAAAAGAAAAAGAAAAGCGCGACGCGTGCGAAAGAAAAGGCGGCAACGGAACTGCCCAAAACCCAATTGTTGTTTTTTTGCCAACCTGGCAACCTAGCTATCATGTCTCTAAAAACTCCTGAGATTTAGACCTATGGCTTTGCGCCCCTTTCTTTCGAAAAGTTTGCGATTTACAAGTTTTCACGATCATTTTTAACAAAATTCACCTTCAGCAATTTCAATAAATTACTGACCTACTAAATACTACCACAAAATATATAAAAATCTCTATATGATGCTATTTTTTGATAGCTCTTGCTTCTTTTAAAACTTGCTTACGCAAACTCATACATATCAATAGGTTAACGTCGTATTGTATAGGAAAATCGAGCTTTTTTTAAGCAAAAAATGAAGAAAAAAATATCGCTTTAACGGTTTGGCGTAGATTTTTATTTCTGGTGCGAGGTGCGAGAGATATTTTGATTTGGTCTTTGGAGCAGACATTCCTCTGGCTCGGACAGTCCTCACTCCTTACTTCGTTCGTCGTTGCGGATACTCGCCACAGAAATGTCTACTCCAAACACTTCCACGCTATTGAAAATAGAGGCTTAAAGCAGAGAAACAAATTGTCCCAATTAGGTTAATCGAAGTCTCTTTGATTTTACTCGTCACAGACGATCTCACGCATTGCTGACATAAAGTTTCCTGTTTTATTCCATTTTTCAATCTCTGCTTCGCTGAGATTGAAAAAGGTATGACGGGAAACATTCGTTGCTTTGCTTGATGCCTAATATAGGAAATAGAAAGATTGAAGTTCGATCAACTTTGATTTGGGAAGTACACTGTGTTCGTAGACCATGTTTCTCCGCTTCAAGCCTGCCCCTCACACTGCGAGGAAGATTCACAAACCCATTTTTATTTAAGGAAAGATATGCGCGGACTATTCCCCTGTCGAACTTAACGGATCTAAACAACTACAAACAATTAAGCTGCGCTTTTTATCCGCACAACAACCGGTAATTATTTAGAGCTTTGCGTTATTACTTTCGCGGTGGATTTTATCGAAGTCGCGTTTCAGAGGTGTAGTCGGTTCGACTTTTTGTAGCATATTCAGATCAAGCACTCGGCGCCGAACTTCTTGCGCCCCTTCACTTGCGGGTTTGTAATTCAGATAAAGCTGGTAATGCTCATAAGCCAACTTCGGTTGATTGAGATAATAATCTTCGATGACGGCCAAGTTGTGATAAGCCCACGAATTAGCAGGGTCGTAACTAATCACTTTCAGATAGGCCTCAACGGCTTCGCCATAGCGCTTGACTGAAAACAAAATATTGCCGCTTTGGTAATAAGCCGTCGCAAGATCATTCTTAAATACTTGGTTCTCAGTGTTAAGTTTAATCACTTGTTCTTGCGCCCGATGCGCCATTTCGCTGTTTTCACGCGCGGTTTTAAGCAATTCATCTTGCTCATCTTTTAACACCGTATTTGAGAGCATCTTTCTTAACTTTGCGTTTTCAAGCTGATTAATTTGCGATTCTTTTTTAATGCGCACCTTCTCTTTAATAAACTCGTCTTTTTCAATTTCAAATTTTGTGGCGGTTCCAGCGGTTTCTTTGATTTGATTGTCGAGTTCTTTGACTTTTGTCCCGAGCTCGCGATTGCGCTCAAGCGCCAAGCCCTCGAGTTTGCGCAGCTCTGATTTCAGATCCTCAGATTCAATGGTTTTTTGTTGCAAAGCTTGCTGCATATCTTTCATCGCAACCCGAACTTTGCGGTTTTCTTCGAGCGTTTCATTGAGTGTATTGAAAAGCGTTTCCTCGCTATCATTTTTTGCGGCCTCACGTTTCATAACTGTTTGTGCTGGAGAATTTTGCGCCCAAATATTATTTGAAACGATCAAACTCAACATGAATGTCGCGATAAAAATCAGACTGTTTTTTTTCATGCGGCACCACCCTGCTGATTCATCACCGATGCCGGTGAGTCACCTGCTGAAGCAACTGTAACCGCTTGCTGCATGGGCACAAACACGTTGCGACTTGAAGGCAACGGATCCGTTTTGATTTTTATCGGCTCATCGAGCACATCTTTCTCACCCGTCACAATTTTAGGAGTAATCAATACGAGAATTTCAGTTCGCCTAATACTATCGTTCCGGCTTTTAAATAACCCTCCAATCCAGGGCGTATCCATCAAGTAAGGTACGCCGCGATCATCTGACGTCGCCTCATCACGACGCAAGCCTCCAAGAATGACTGTCATTCCATCTTTAACGATAACGGACGTTTCAATATACGTCGTATTGACTTGCGGTATTTTATTATCCGTCGGCGTGGTTAAATCGCCCGTGCGGCTTGAAATCTCAGGACGAATTTTCATCGTTATGAATCCATTGTCGTTAATCACCGGCGTTACCACCAAATTAATTCCCACATCAATAAAACGAATATCTTCACTCACGGATACATTGGTGCCTGTTCCCGTCGATGTCGTCACGACGTATGGAAGCCGATCGCCAATATTTATTTTAGATTCTTGTTTATTTAAGATCATCAAACGCGGACTGGCCAAGATTTTAGTATTGAGTACTTGCTTTAAAAATCGAATATCCGAAACCAGATCGCCATCTTCGACATGCCCCACTGCCACTTTTCCAAATGACGTATCCGATACTCCGCTCGCTGTTGTTTGTATCGGAAAAGATCCTTTAAAATTAAGGCCGTTTTTATCTTGAAACAGCTTCTCCCAGTTTATTCCATAATCAAATTTTGGGTTCAGCGTGATCTGCAATATACGCGCCTCAATCAGCACCGCTTTCGTTTGCTTGTCGAGCGCCGTCACAGTCGGCAAAATACTATCCATTCGGCCGGGATAAGCACTTAACACGATTTGGTTCGAGCGTTCATCCGCCATAATGGAACCCACGCCTTTGGCATCAAGAATTGGTTTCAATTGTGCCTCAACATCTTTGGCGTTGGCATATTGCAATGAAATCACTTTGGTTTCGAGTTTATGCTCAAGCTGATCAAGCAAAGCATTCATTTGCATTAATTTTTCGGCGGTGTCAATCATCACCACCGTGCCGGTATCCTCATCGACAACTACTTTTCCCAGTGCGCTTTGAATGGCTTGCAACGTCGTGACGACATAAGTTGGTTTGGCATAAATCAAAGTGCGGGTTAAAACTTTGCGTTTGTCATTGAAACTCTTTCCGCGTGTTTGGGTGTACTCATCTTCGGTCATGATGTAAATAATATTTTCGCGGACTTCGTAGGCAAGCTGGTTAGATATGACAAGAATATCCAGCGCGTCGCGGATTTTCACATTCTTTAAAACAAGCGTTGATCTTCCTTGCACATTCTTACTGGTGACGACGTTAACGTTGCCTTGCACGGCGATAAATTTGAAGACGTCAACCACATTGATATCGCGCAAATCAAGAAAAATGGTTTTTTCCAATTTTTCTTCCATTTCTTTGGAAATGACATCGCCCACACTAAACGCAAAGAGCGTGGGTGACAAACACACTAAAAAAGCCGTGAGACCTAATCCAAAAAGGAGTGGTCGCAAATAGCTATTTATTTTTTGAGTCAAATTATCGTATTTCAATTTTGTCATTTTCATATTCGAGCTCAACGCTCTCATCCGTGATTTTCCCAACCTTCATACCTGAAATTCGATCACCGATTCTTAAAAAAACGGTAATGTTTTTTTGCAAATCTTCAATCATGCAATAAGTCGTCTTGGCATCATCGGGATTATAAGAAATTCCGGTTAACTTTAACGTTTTCGTCATTTCAACCAATCTGCCACCGCCGCCCGATGTTGTTGGTTGCGCCGCCTTCATTTCTTCGCGTTTTGCGAACGGCACAAAAACATTACGGGACTCATTGCTTTGAATTTTGCTCGCATCAAAATCGGGCTCTTCAATCTCAATCGGCGTTACTTTTCGCCCGGGTACATCCAGCCCATAAAACGGATCGCGGCCTAAAATTTTCATTTCATAAACCGCATTACCCATGGTCAAGAGCGCTAAACCCGCCAAAATAACCTGCGCTGTTTTATTGACCTTTTTCAGTCCAAACTTCGCAGGCAACTTGAGAAAAAAAACTTTAACCTGCTCCGGAAAATTTGCAAAATCAAACTTGGCGCTAGCGCCCGAAAAGGCTGGACGAACTGAACGAGCTGCCGAAGCTCCTGGACCCTGCGAAGCTTCGCCCTTGCCGCCGCTTTCTATTAAGTTAAGAAGCCGCTTTTCAGGAGTTATTGATGAACTGGAATCTGCCATCCTAAACGAACGTCCTCATCAACGATTTCCTGTATTAAGTCGGCATCTACGGCCCATTTTTGTTTCATCACAAGTGCTTTCAAAGCTCGATGACAAAGCGACATCATTTTGCGCGGATAGCCATGCGAAATCCGGTGAATGACATCAATCGCTTCATCTTTAAAAAGCGGATGCTGCGAGACATAACCCGCTTGTCTGACGCGAAACTCGATCATTTCTTTGGCGTCTTTGAGCCCCAAAGGATTGAGCGTGTATTTAAAGCTAATGCGATCCATAAAATTGGGAAACTTGTTAATCTTTGCATACAATTCAAGCTGTCCCATCAAAACGAGTTGCAGCATTTTATTTTGATTGGTTTCGTAGTTAAGAATGACGCGCAGCATTTCAATCGCGAAATCGCTGAGTTTTTGAGCTTCATCGATAATCAGCACGACACTTTTGTTTTCAATGACGCAACGATCAAAGAGAAACTTTTGCAAAACTTCTTTCATGTCGAGAACCGTCGTGTGGCCCGGAATACGATTGCCTGTTGAGTAAGAATCAAGATCAATTCCGAAATTGCGAATCAAAGTATGTAAAAACTCATGCTCATTTTCAAAACAAGGATCCATCACGCAGTGCACAATGAAATCACCACGCTCTTTGAGCGACTGCACCAATTTTCGAGAAAGAGTTGTTTTGCCGGTGCCGACATCGCCCAAAATAACGGAAAGTCCGCGCTTAAGACGCAGCTCAATCAACGTGTTCGTTAAAACAGATTGATGCGATTCCGTAAAATAAAGAAAATCAGGATCCGGACTGGTTGAAAACGGTTCTTTTTCAAAACCTAGCATTTTGAAATAGCTCACACGCGCCTCACTTTTTATAAAAATAAGAAAACAAACACACGATTTTTTCGCTTCTTAAGCGGTTATCACTGGGTATGTTACGGCTTTTTTTTAGGACTCTTTAGCTCTACAAACTGGAAATAAGTTGGCTTTGTCAAAAAAACGATTATTCCGGCAACAAAGCCGCCAGCAAGTCTCGGTTGGTGGGATGTCTTTCTAGCGATTTTACAAGAACCTTGGCGGCTTCAATTTTGCCAAGCTCGATCAAAGCTCGACGCAAACGGCTCACGCTCTCATATTCTTCTAAGCCTATGAGCTGTAACTCTTTACGAGTTCCGCTCTGAGTAATATCAATGGCTGGAAAGATGCGCTGACCTGAAATTTCGCGCGACAAAAAGACTTCCATGTTGCCTGTTCCTTTGAACTCTTCAAAAATAATCTGGTCCATACGGCTGCCGGTATCGACCAGGATCGTTGCCAGAATTGTAAGAGATCCGCCGTTTTCAATTTTGCGAGCTGACCCAAAAATTCGCCGTGGAATTTCCATCGCTCGGGCATCTACTCCGCCCGACAGAGTTCGCCCGCTACTTTGACGCTCCGCGTTATGGACACGTGAAAGACGCGTCAAAGAATCAATCACGATAAATACATTTTCGCCTGCAGCCACTTCACGATAAGCCTGACTCATTAATTCATTCGCAACCCGAATATGATTTTCATAACTTTCATCCGATGAAGACCAACGCACATCGGCCTTAACGCTGCGCCGAAAATCAGTGACTTCTTCGGGGCGCTCATCCACGAGCAAGCAATAAAGCTTGATATGGGGCTGACTTGCCGCGACAGCCTGGCAAATATGTTTTAAGAAAGTTGTTTTTCCAGAGCCCGGCGGCGCAACAATCAAACCGCGTTGCCCCATTCCAATCGGACAAATCAAATCAAGCGCACGCACGGTTAATTCTTTTGATCCGTCTTCAAGACGAATACGCGGAGCCGGGTCGATCACTGTTCCTGAAAAAAATGATTTCTGCGCCTCGTCCATAACGGGCGCCTGAGAACGCATGGGAGGTCTTCGATCGCGGGAATTGTTTCTGTTTTGAAAAGGGCGACTATCACGACTATCGCGGCCTCGATTATAATTTAGCACTCAGGTCCTTCCATGTTTTCAAATCAATCCGTGCGATCAAAGTCGATCTTTATTTAGAATCAGATCAAAAGAACGGGGCAAAGGGCTATGCAAAACAACTTCTTTGCCTGTCACGGGATGTTTAAAAGCGAGATAACCGGCATGTAAAGCAAGACGCCGCGCGGGATTTCTGCGCGCACCATAACGCTCATCACCTGTAATCGGATGACCCATGTCGGATAAATGCACACGGATCTGATGTTTGCGGCCTGTATCGATTTTAACTTCCAAAATAGAGTAATGTGAACTTGAGCGCAAAACTTCAAAATGAGAAACAGCAAGCTTTCCGCCTTCTTCAGGCGCCGTGCTGTAGCATCGCATCGAAACACTTTCATGCAAATGGCTCGTAATCGTGCCGGTCCTTTTAGACGGCTGACCTTCTACGACAGCATAATATTTTTTGGTGACATTTTCCCAATCGGCTTGCAGTTTTTGTTTAACCTCTTCATTTTTGGCAAAAATCATCAAACCCGAAGCGCCTTGATCAAGGCGATGAACAACAAAAATTTGTTTATCATGAATCGAAGTTGAATCCTTGCGGCCCACTTGACGGCGGCGCTCAACATCTTGCGCATGCAAATATTCATTGGTGGCAAAAATAGCTGTTTTAATCGGCTCTTTCTCAGTCGCAATGGATAAAAGTCCGGGTGGTTTGTTAATCACAACCATCGCATCATCTTGAAAAATAATTTCAACTTTGTGCTCAGGCGGCGGTACAGGACGCGGATCACGCGCAGATTTAATCGCGACGATGTCACCGGGCTTAAGCGGATGGTCAAACTGAGTGATGGGTTTTCCATTCACGAGAATCGCACCAAACTTCAAAAGCTGTTTCACGCGGGTTTTCTTGGTATCCGCTAAAATTTGATAAAGATGCTTCAACAACTGCGTTGATTCATTAACCGTAAAATCTCTCAAGCGCTCACTCCTTTTTCGAAAAATAAACCCCGCCACAAACTGCGGCAAGAATGGTCATGAGCCCCATGCACCAGACCGCGCCGCCGATCCCTTGATCATAAGGCAAAAGATGCAAACGTTCGAGGATATAACCCCAATCGTGAATTTCCCCGCCGATAAGGGGCAGAACCTGCGAACGCGCGTCTTGAATATAATGCGCAATTCCAAAATAATTTTCGCCATACCAAAAAAGCATTACACAGGCTGAATATATTTGGCGCTTGCGAAAAAAAGCCACCGCAAGTCCGGCCGGGATTGCGAGCTGCAAAAAGGTTCCACCCATGATACCGACAAACTCACCCAAGAAGCTAAAAAGAACATGTCCCGCTTCATGAAACAAAAGATTCGCGCCATCGAACAGCCACAGCCGCCTGATGTCAAAGGCTCCCCAGAGCCCATACATGCCCAAAGCAAGAATAACTGTGACTTTTAAAAACTGACGCAGGGTCAAAGTTTACACTCCGCAGCTAAAAATCTAGTACGACGTCCTGAAAATTTATCCCAGAGTTTCCCGTCATCCCCGCGAAGGCGGAGATCCAGTTGTATGGGCTAGATTCCCGCCTTCGCAGGAATGGCAGCGCCCTCCTCCGGGAACCTAATAAACAGTGTACTAGCTCTTCGTTATGACTGAAAGGATGCTCGTACACCGGGCTTCAAGAAATGTAATATCCAGATCAAAGGAAAAAATATAAAAATAAAAATACGCGGATTAAATACTGCAAAAATTCGTTCAAAAAATGTGGGCTGCTTAAAAATCCAAAAGGTCCACGCGAAGTGAACAAAGTAAACGCCTAGTCCTAGCCCCGCCAAAGCGAGAACTAAACTGAGCACCCAAGCCCAACGCTTTGACATCCAAAGACCGCCAAAGCAAAATAAACAGATTGAAAAAATAATTCCGTAAGAAAATGTCAACCATGCGGAGCCCCGGTCATTCATCATGACAAGTGCATAACAGGCATAGGCCGAAAAAATTAATCCTGCAAGAACAAAAAGTTTTGTTTTATCGAACAGAGCTGTCATTGATTTTTTATTTTCCGACGTAGCGGATGAATGTCATGTATTTCATTTCAGGCATCGCAAAACGCCCTGATAAAATAACCACCGGATCGCCAGGATTTAAAAACTTCAGCTTCATCATTTCAGCTTGAGCTTTTTCTAAAATAGTTCGACTGTTTTTTCCGTAACGAATTGTCAGCGGATAAATTCCGCGCAAGAGATTCAGTCTGCGGCTAACGACACCATTCGAAGTCAGCGCAATAATGGGCGCCACGGGACGAAACTTACAGAGGAATAAAGCTGTTTTGCCTGTAATGGTCAAGACGACCAGCGCTTTCGCACCGATGTCTTTGGCGGCATGACGCGCGGCATGTGTGATCGCATGCGTCGGCAAATCTTGATGATGCACCGGTTCGTGGATCACCGCCGAAATCTCACCGATATGCGCCTCGGCATCACAAATAATTTCAGACATAATACGAATCGCTTCAACAGGATATTTTCCGACCGCAGTTTCGCCGGATAACATCACCGCATCGGTTCCATCAAAAACCGCGTTCGCAACGTCTGATGCTTCCGCGCGTGTCGGACGCGGATTTTCAATCATCGACTCCAACATCTGTGTCGCCGTAATCACAGGTAAATGCATTCGATTGGATTCAGCAATCAGTGTTTTTTGAACAACGGGAACCTTTTCAACTCCCATTTCAATTCCCAAATCGCCACGAGCCACCATAATGCCATCCGCGACTTTTGAGATTGCCTTAAAGTTGGTGACGGCTTTAGGTTTTTCAATTTTGGCAATAATGGGAATCGAACTTTTCAGACGATTTAATTTTCTTTTAATGGCAAGCACATCGTCCGCATTCCGCACAAATGAAAGCGCGATGTAATCAACTTTCATTTCAACCGCGGCTTTCAAATCCACCAAATCTTTGGCACTGAGCGCAGGCAATGTCACCGGCGCGTTAGGGAGATTGATGCCTTTATTTTCGCCTAATTTTCCGCCATTAATCACACGACAAATTGTTTCATTTCCCTGAACCGAGTAAACTTTAAGCTCAATCAGCCCATTGTCTAAAAGAACAGGGTCTCCCGCCTTGACCATCTTAGGAAATGGACGACAGGAGGTTGTGATTAAACTGGCCGTGCCTTCATGGGACGCCGGAACAATGCGAATCATTTCATCTTTTTCAAGCGTAACAGGCTGTCCATTTTTCAACTTTCCGGTTCGAACACGCGGCCCCTGCAAGTCCACCATAATAGGAATAGGACTTGCTGTCACTTGCGCAGCTTGCCGGATCAAACGCACCCAGTTTTTAAGTGCTTCGGGGTTGGTGTGGGATGCATTGATACGAAACATATCAACGCCCTGTCGAATCAGCGCTTTGAGAGTCGCGAGATCTTTACAGGCGGGACCGACCGTTGCAATAATTTTTGTTTTTTTCATAAATAAGATAGATTTTTTTTAAAACCGATGTGACTATTCTAGCCCAAGCGATAAAAAGTGGGAGAAAATGTGCTTTAAATTTTATTTTTATAATTTGAGATTTCCTTTAGAAAAAGAGGGCCGTATTCTTTTAATTTTTTCTCGCCCACGCCGCTAATCATTAAGAATTCAGACTCGGTGGTGGGCATGACTCCCGCCATTTGCCTCAAAGCGACATCTGAAAAAACAATATACGCGGGAACATTGCGCTCATCCGCCAAGGTCTTCCGCAGATTTCTTAAGCGTTCAAATAAAGATTCATCGCAATCAATTTCCCCTGCTCGCTTTGCTTTTTGTTTTGTTTCAGGTGTTTTCGTTGGCTGGGTCAATGTGACCGGAGAACGTCGACTCAGCATCCCCGCTCCTTCCGACGTGATCTCTAAGACACTCATTTGTCCCGATGTTTGCTGCAAAAATCCAAGCCTTACCAACTCACGTCCAATCGCGGCCCATTCCGAGCGGCTGAATTCCTTGCCAATACCATAAACTGAAAGTTTTTCATGCTGCCACTTGCGAATTTTCTCCGTGTCCGCTCCCGAAAGAACCTCTACAACGTGGTTTAAACCAACACCAAATCCGCTTTTCTCACGTATACGGTAAACCGCGGAGATAAATTTTTGCGCTGCAATCGTTCCGTCAAAAATAGCGCGCGGTATCAAGCAATTATCACAAGCCAAACAACGATCTCGATCAAATGACTCACCAAAGTATCGCAACAACTCAACGCGCCGACATAATGAAGACTCAGCATAATGCACAATTTTACGTAATTGATCATGGGCTAACTGCCGTTCATGAGCATCTTCTTTTTCCTCAATAAATTGAGTGTATTTGACAACATCACCCGCCCCAAAAAGCAGCAAACATTCGCTGGGCAATCCGTCACGCCCGGCACGTCCCGTTTCCTGATAGTAGCCTTCAACATTTTTAGGTAAATCAAAGTGAATCACAAAACGAATATTGGGTTTATTAATGCCCATTCCAAACGCAATTGTGGCACAAATCACCTGCACATCATCACGCTGAAAAAGCTCTTGGTTTTGAGAACGCTGCTTGGGAGTTAAACCCGCGTGATAAGGTCTTGCGCGCACACCCGCCGCAACTAACTTTTCTGCCATGCTTTCGGCTGTTTTGCGGCTATGACAGTAGACAATTCCGGCCTCCTTCGAACGCGCACGCACAAACGCCAACACTTGATCGGATGGCTTTTGCTTCGCAATGACGCGATACATCAAGTTGGGACGATTAAAACTCGCGACGTAATGCTTGGCTTGATCAAGTCGCAGTTCGCGAATAATATCCTTGCGGACACGTTCCGTCGCCGTCGCCGTCAGCGCCATCACCGGAATATTCGGAAAATGCCCGCGTAATTCGGCCAAACGCCGATACTCAGGTCGAAAGTCATGTCCCCATTCACTAATGCAATGAGCCTCATCCACTGCGATCAAACTTACATTCCAGTTTTTGAGTTCAGCAATGGTTCCATCAAGAACAATTCTTTCGGGAGCAAGATAAAGCAAACGATATTCACTATTGGCAAGTTTTTGACGACGTTCGCGAGATTCCTCGACAGTCAGAGATGAATTTAAAAAAGTTGCTGCCACACCAGCCGCTTCAAGGGCATCGACTTGATCTTTCATGAGCGCAATCAACGGCGAAACAACAATCGCAAGCCCTGGCTTAAGAAGTGCTGGCAATTGGAAACAAAGCGACTTTCCGCCGCCTGTCGGCAAAAGCACAAACACATCGCGCCCGGACAAAGCATCGCGAATAATGTCTTCCTGCAAAGGTCGAAACGAATCAAACCCAAAAGTTTTTTTCAGCTGAGAAAGAATGGACTCGCTTGATGGGATCATAAGAAGATTATTTTAGCCTGCATGTACATCACTATGAAGTTTAATTCAAAAATTTTAAAAACCATAAATCATGTGCATCTCAAAACTACCTTCAAGAGCATATTCGCAATCACGAAAAATAAAAAGGCCTAGCGGAGCGCAGGTCAGTTTCTTCTATTTAAAAAACGAGTTCCGCAGGCGCAGCCGAGGACTGTTTGAGTTTTTTAAATAGAAGAAACTGACCTAAGCGGAGCGAAAATCGGGGTAGCAGGATTTGAACCTGCGGCCTCTGCGTCCCGAACGCAGCGCGATACCAAGCTTCGCTATACCCCGCTCTGAAGGCCTTAATTATATATGAAAATAATCCAAGATCCCAAATCGATTTTGGGGTTTTTGGCGCTTTGAAAACGCTAAAAAATGATCCGCGGGAGTTCGGCCTTTTTTAAGATCGTCTTGAAGCGGCTTGAGAAATGGACACTCGCTTCTTTTTTCGAAAGTGGAAGTTTGTTCGGATAAACCGCTGCACGCTAAAGCAATCAAATCGCGAGACCAATCTAAAAGGACCCGATCGCCCAACATCGTTTTAAGCCCGAGCTTCGGCAACGCTGCATAGGCCGACTGCAATTGATTGTCTGAAACATTTTTGAAAAGTTTGATCACCCCTGCCCGAGCGGCTTCCGAATAAAGAAGACCTTTCCAAAAAGCTGCGACAGAAGCAATGCGATCAGGACTTTGGGCGTCCACACAACGAACCTCTAAATATTGTTTGAGCCGCACATCCGGAAAAAGCACGGTTAAATGCAGCTCAAAATCCGCCAAAGTTGCTTTTTCGCCTTGGTAACCGCTTTTGATGAACTGCCGAAAGGTTCGCCCTTGAATCTCTAAATATTTTTGCTTTCGAATGATAAAAAGCATGGGGACATCTAAGACATAATCCAGATAATCTTGAAAAAGATGCCGACTCTTTAAAAATTGAGTCAAATACCCGGATCGCGTTTGATCTGTCTTCCGCCAGATTTGCATTCGGAATGTTTGATAACCATTGGCCTTACCTTCTGAATAACACGAGTTTGAGAAAAGGGCGGCAGCCGCCGGCGTGGCAAGCAGCGCCACTTTCATCTTTTGATTCGCATCCTCTTCATTTGAAAAATCAAAGTTGGCTTGATTCGTTCCCGTCATTTTCATCATCCATTGAGATAATTCGCCAAACTCGGGCAAACGTCTGCGCATAATTTTGTAACGATCTTTCGGGGTCCATTCAATGGACTTCAGCGGACTAAAAGGCTGGATTCCCACGCTTAGAAACATCACTCTTGGAAATTTTTTCTCGATTGATTTAAGTTGTGCCGTAAATTGTTTCACTTGCTCCTCAACCTGAAAAATAGTCGAAACAGGTGGCGCGCTCAATTCAACCTGTCCGCCGGGCTCGAGTGAAACGGATAGATCCTTACGATTGAGAGCAATAATGTTGCGCCCTTGTTTCACGGGATGGTAAAAGTGCATGCATGCCAAAGCCTTGAGCAAAGCGCCTACGCCGTCTTTTGCCGAATAAGGCACAGCTTGGCCTGTCTTCCGATATACCAGCAAAAACTCAGCCTCCACACCGATGCGATGCATACACATAGGCTTAGCATGCGATGCAAAGTAGTGCTTAAGATCTTTGCTTGATTTGAGAAGAACCGACTCGACTTCCCCATAATTTGCCATAAAATACACTCTCTGTTAATTTGCGGCTTATTTTAACCGAATTGGACTGATCCCTATGAAAATTCTTTTGATTCTGGACCCTCTCAAAGAGCTAAATGTTCAGTACGACAGCTCACTGGCCATGATCAGAAACTTTACCGCCCGAGGGCACACTTGTTTTTTTACTGACGCCAAAGAACTATTTGCAGATCAGGGAAAAATAGGCACTCAAAGCTCTCTCATTCAGCCCAAGAAAGACTCTCTTCTTTTTAACATCGGGACTGCAAAAGCATCAGAATTTAAAGACTTTGACGTCGTTTTAGTTCGCAAGGAGCCACCATTTAATATCGCCTATATTTACATGACTTATTTACTCGAACTTGCCGAGAAAGACACTTTGATCCTGAATCCTCCGCGAGCCTTGCGCGATACGAATGAAAAGCTTTCAACTTTGGAATTTCAAAAATTGATGCCGCGCTCACTCGTCTCCGCAAACAGTCAAACAATTCTCAATTTTCAATCTCAGCTCAAGTGTGATCTGATTCTAAAACCTTTGGATGAGCGTGGTGGGCGCGGAATTTCTGTTTTAAAACGCACCGAATCTCTGCAAAATAAAACGAAACGCATCCAATCTCTCTCTGAGCAAGAAACCCTCCCGATCATGGCTCAAGAGTTTCTATCCAAACCTTCGCTCAAGGCGGATAAACGTATTTTTCTACTCGAAGGAAAATTTCTAGCGGCCTATGAAAGACGTTTTGCTAAAGGGGATTTTCGCGGCAACTTAAGTCAGGGAGCAACACACCATCAAACAATTCTCACCAAACAAGAAAAGAAAACAATTCAAAGCATTACTCCTTGGCTCAGAAAAAAAAATCTCCACTTTGTTGGACTCGACTTGCTTGACGGAAAACTGCTCGAAATCAATGTCACCTGCCCCGGTGGATTCCCTGAAGCGGATGAACTTTATCCCAAGAAAAAAGTTTTTGACCTTTTTTCAAAATCTATTGAGAATCTCGCTCGGCGGAAAAAGAAGCGCTGACTCAGTCGTTTTGTGGGGCCATATCCTTAATCACTTCTTCACTAATTGTAGTAGCAACATTCGATTTTCCGGCAGGAATTTCAAATCCATCTAAACGCAAAAGAGATTCCATCACTTCTTTAAATGCGGGAGCAGCCACGACACCGCCATAATGTTGAGGATGAGGTTCATCCATCACAACCAACATGACATAACGCGGTTTTTCTGCCGGTGCAAAACCCATGAACGATGACATATATTTATCATGCGAATAAGTTCTCCCAACCACCTTTTGCGCTGTTCCTGTTTTTCCACCCACTTGAAATCCGTTGATTTTGGCAGTTTGTCCCGTTCCATGCTCGACCACTTCAACCAACATCTTTTTAACAGCATCGGCTGTTTCAGGTTTGATGACCTGCTTGGGTGCCTCATGTTTGTTTTGCATGATGACAACGCCAGCTTGATCTTCCACTTTTTCAATCAGATATGGTTTGACCAGCTTTCCACCATTCGCAACAGCTGACAACAAACGCACCATTTGCAATGGCGTCACAAGAATTTCATGCCCAATCGGAATATTGTATGCCGAAGTTTTAGACCAGTCTTTGGGGTGGCGCACAAAACCACGTGCCTCACCCGGAAAGTCAATCCCCGTTGGTTTACCAAAGCCAAAAGCTTCAATATATTTAAAGAGTTGATCCGACTTTACTTTCAATCCGATTTTTACGGTTCCAATATTGCTCGATTTGGCCATAATATCCGTTACGCTTAAGTTGCCATAAGGATGCACGTCGTTCAAAATTCTTCCACCGCCATAACCTAATTTTCCATTTTCACAATAAAACATTGATTTGGGCGTAACGATCCCTAAATCAACAGCCGCACTAACTGTCACAATTTTAAAAATAGATCCCGGCTCATACATATCGGTAATCCCACGATTACGACGACTGGCAGCGTTAGAAGTCTTGGCTTGATTGGAATCATAGGTGGGCCGGCTGGCAATCGCTAAAATCTCACCTGTATTGGGATTCATCACAATGGCCGTTGCACCTATTGCACGCCATTTCTTGAAAGCTGCATCCAAAGCTTTTTCGGTTAAATATTGAATTTGCTGATCAATCGTCAAATAGATGTTGTGACCATCCAATGCGGGTAAAAAGCTTTTTTCAAAAGCCTTGATTTGTCGCCCCATCGCATCGCGAGTCGTTTTTAAATGCCCCGAAACACCCCGCAAATGTCGATCTAAGTGCAACTCGATCCCTTCAATGCCTTCGCCGTCAATATTCGTAAAACCTAATACCTGAGATAAAAATTCACCATAGGGATAAACACGCTGATATTCGGACAAAATTCCAAGCGCGCCATTTCCAATTTTCTTAATCTCCTGAGCCTGCGATTCCGAAACTTTTCGCTTAAGCCAAACAAACGACTTCGCTCGGTTAAATTTAGAATCTAGGCGATCATGGGAAATTCCGAGAATTTTTGAAACTCGCGCTGCGAGCTTATGCCGGTCATCATTAAAAAGAATTCGTGGAACTGCGTAAATCGATGGCGCTTTTAGGTTTGAAACGAGCTCTTTTCCATGACGATCGCGAATCATGCCGCGCATCGGTGGAATATCAAGCGTCAGATGATGTTGTCGATAGGCCTGCTTAAGATGGGCCTCTCGATAGATCCACGTCAAATTGAGCAGCTGAAAAATAAGTGCGGCGTAACCAAGAAGGACAAAAAAAATAAGAATCCGCTGGCGCGTACCCGACAGCTCGATCCGCATACTCATAGATGATTACGTTTCGGAAGTATCGTTCTTGGCG
>Ga0163150_10003711_pt1 | contig 21178 bp, 24 predicted proteins | sample OliLakLV19P2IB_FD_148628 | JGI IMG/M metagenome (GOLD analysis project Ga0163150, IMG submission 148628) | Freshwater microbial mat bacterial communities from Lake Vanda, McMurdo Dry Valleys, Antarctica - Oligotrophic Lake LV.19.P2.IB | ecosystem: Environmental > Aquatic > Freshwater > Lake >...
CCTTATAATCCACTCTTCTTCATTTCATTGACTAAATTTCGCTGCTCACGCGTGAGCTTTTCTGGAATAGTTACTTGAATCCTGACATATTGGTCACCACGACCGTTACCTCGGAGGTTCTTCACCCCTTGGCCACGAAGTCTCATCATAGTTCCTGGCTGTGTTCCCGCACGTACCTTAATTTTGACAGGCTTTTCAATGGTTGGCACCTCAAAGGTTCCTCCAATAGCGGCAAGTGAAAATGGCACTTCTATTTTGACATACAAATCAGCGCCATCACGCTCAAATTGATTTGAGGGGCGAACACTCATTGAGAGCGTAAAATCTCCAAAATCAATTCTGGTCCCTTCATCAACTCCTGCAGGAATTTTGATGGTTCTGCGCTTTCCTTCAAGTTCAACTTCCTTTTCTACTCCATGTACTGCCTCATCAAAAGTGAGTGTTAAGCTGTAGCGAGGTTTTCGAGGGGCTTGTCTAAAGTTTCCACCGAAAAATTGCTCAAAAATGTCAAAAGGATCTCCAAAGTCAGTATTTCCAAATGGATTTTGTCCTCCATTGGTCGTGTATGAATAGGTAAAAGGACCAGATCCTCCACCATAGGGATTTCGTCCGGCACCTCCACCTGGCGCAAACGCCTCATGACCAAACTGGTCGTATGTTTGGCGCTTTTGTGTGTCAGAAAGAATTTGGTATGCTTCGTTGATCTCTTTAAAGCGCTTTTCAGCTGCTTCTTTATTATCTTTGTGTCGATCAGGGTGCCACTCGAGTGCTTGTTTTCTGTATGCTTTTTTAAGATCATCAGCGTTTGCGGTTTTGCTGACACCTAAAATATCGTAGTAGTCTGGTTTGCTTGCGGCCATAGTGTGCCTATTGTATCAAGAGAAGGTCAACTTGTTAAGCAGTCAAGAAATGTGAGTGATAAGTTGACCAAATTGTAATTATGGGATAAAATATAGATAGAGAAACAGTATAAAGGAGCAATTGTGGCAACTAACAAGACATGGCTCATGGGCCTTGATGGGTTCTCGACACATTGGATAAGTTTACCTTGGTTTACTAAACATGTTGAATCCCTTCCAATATCCTTTGTATACGTAATTGCAGTATCAAGCGCAATTTACAACGAGGGCAATACAACTTACGTATATATTGTGATACACGAAAATGACACTCCACAATACGGTCAACTCCTTGAGCTAAAGGAGACAGGTACGAGAGTACTTGCAACGCACAACGATATTCGGATTGGCGAGGAGGATCTGAACGACGTTAGCATTGTTCCATTAACGGAGATTGTTGTGGTAAATCGTGAATTCAGCCACCGTTATAAGTATGAAATGAGAGAAGAACTAATTGAAGTGCCTCTGTAGTGATATCCGCCTCAATTGAGGCGGTTTTTTATTGGATTCTTTGAAGTTTTTCATGTTCTCGAAGCTTGTCCTGAATATCAAGCCATGCACCAATTGCGTCCAACGACCCAGGAAGGGCAATTGTTACTTCATCATTAATCGCATCAAATATTTCGTCAGGTATTCCTTGAGGATAGAATATCGATACGTCTTCAAGAAGCTGTTTTACGCGACACTGGTGCTCTTCAAGAAGATCTCTTTGTGTTTCTGAAATAAGCTCATCTGCAGCTTCCTGCAACATAAACTCCATAAAAACATCTTGAGGTACCCGCTCGGGTGACATGTACCTAGAGCATAGCAATATTTTCATTAAATGCAAATGAAAAAGCCAGGACAAGTCCTGGCTGTACGTTACCCAAAAAGTGGTCCTGCTATGCCGGTGAATACAAAGTAGTCGAGCAATAAGATAGTTACCAAGGTACCCATCGCAATAGGAATTTCATCCATCAGTACAAATTTTACCCACATCCTTCGTGATGATTTGAACCAAACCAATGCACGTATGAAGGGTCTACCTGAAACCAGAATAAACATTAAGGCAGGTATCAACCGTGTGGTATTTGTTACGCCTGCAAAGATTACTGCCGTTATATTGAGAACTGAAATCAGGAAGGGTAGTACTCTCCACATGAACTGTTGTTCTCTATTTGGAAAAGCCACTGAATAGTCTTCAAATTTTGACGACTTTTTATATTTTGAAAGGACGACGAGGTACGAGAGGTTAATAGACAACAATATAACTACTATTGCCAAAGTTTGAACGGTCACGAGATTCTCTCCTATATGAAATTTGAGCTATTATAGCAAATCAATTTTCTTTTGATTTGCTCTCTTTTCTTGACAAACTGAAACAACATACCCATAATCATGTCTTCAGTAGCTGACAGGAGTACGTTGTGGCTAATAAAACAGCTCAAAAATCAGAAAACCGTATACGAGAGGAAGCATCACAAGGTGGAGCACTTGGCTCACCTGTCGGGAGAAATAGGTATTTGTTCGGAGTCGACGACGGAATCCACATTACCTACATTTTCTATAAGCTTGTCAGGACCAGTGGTAAAGTTAAGCGTCAGGTTGTTGGAGGCGCACGACCAAGTACCGTGAATCCTAAGGAGCAGGTGGTGGCTCAGATTGTAAAAAAACGAAACGTCCCGACAAATTATTGGAGCGAAACCTTTTAAGGATTACACCGCTCAGAAACGAAAAAAACCCGCGCTCTGCGGGTTTTATTTTTGATCTAAAATCTGCAAGTTAGCTGACAACTTCACCTTCTTCGACATCGCCATCAGCCTTTTTATCGCTCTTTGGTTCATCGGCCGTTGGAGCTTCAGCTGCACCTTCTGGTGTTTCCGGGGTTGGATTCGCATACAGCTTCTCACCAACTTTTGAGAGTGTTTCAGAAAGCTCTTTAGTTTTATTTTCAATGTCTTCCTTACTCTCCCCAGCCATAACTTCTCGAACTTCAACGATTTTGTCAGTAACAGCCTTCTTTGTTTCTTCGTCCACCTTGTCTCCCGCATCCTTCAATGCTTTTTCGGCCGTGACAATCAAGCTCTCAGCCGCATTCTTTGTAGAAATAAGTCCAGCCTTTTTCTCATCATCTGCTTTGTGCAGTTCAGCTTCCTCCTGCATCTTCTTCACTTCCTCGTCGGAGAGTCCAACTGCCCCACTAATGGTGATGTTTTGAGTCTTGCTGGTTGCCTTGTCTTTAGCCGTTACCTTCAGGATTCCTGAAGCATCAATATCAAAGGTGACTTCAACTTGCGGAACCCCTCGAGGAGCAGGTGGAATACCATCAAGATTAAACCGACCGAGGTCTTTGTTGTCCGCACTCAATGGACGCTCACCCTGCGTAACATGGATTTCAACTTGAGTTTGGTTATCAGCTGCAGTTGAGAAAATTTCAGTTTTACTTGCAGGTACGGTCGTATTTCGAGCAATCATTGGAGTCGCAATTCCTCCCATGGTTTCGATAGCAAGAGTAAGTGGGGTAACGTCCAAAAGCAGAATATCTTTCACTTCACCACCGAGAACTCCACCTTGAATAGCAGCACCAATTGCAACTACCTCATCAGGATTTACTCCACGATTTGGCTCTTTTCCAAAAAATGTCTTGACTGCATCAACGACTTTCGGAACACGAGTCATACCACCAACCATAATTACCTCATCAATATCTCCTGCCGTCAGTTTAGAGTCTTTCAGCGCAGCTTCAACCGGCTTCATCGTTGCATCAATTAAGTCTCCGACAAGTCCTTCAAACTTTGCACGAGACAACTTCATGGTTAAGTGAAGCGGCTGGCCATCTTTTTGAGTAATGTATGGCTGGTTAATTTCAGTTTCTTGTGAAGCAGACAACTCAATTTTTGCCTTTTCTGCAGCATCTCGAATTCGCTGCAGTGCTTGCGCGTCTTTTTTAAGGTCAACCGTATGTTCCTTTTTGAATTCGTCAACGATCCAGTCAACGACACGTGCATCAAAGTCGTCTCCTCCAAGGTGTGTGTCACCGTTCGTTGCTTTTACTTCAAAGACACCGTCTCCAAGCTCTAAAATTGAAATGTCAAACGTACCTCCACCTAAGTCGTAGACGGCAATTTTTTCAGCCTTTTTCTTATCGAGTCCGTACGCAAGTGCCGCTGCCGTTGGTTCGTTAATAATTCGCTCAACCTTAAGTCCAGCAATTTCACCAGCTTGTTTCGTGCTCTGTCGTTGCGCATCGTCAAAGTATGCAGGTACCGTAATAACGGCTTGAGTTACGGTTTCACCAAGGTAGCTTTCAGCATCTTTCTTAAGCTTCATAAGCACCCGTGCAGCAACTTCCTGTGGAGTATATGTCTTGTCTTCGACTTTAATAGCAGCCATTCCATCTTTGCTTGCAATCTCAAATGGAACCATGTCACGTGTGCGAACAACTTCTTTGTCTTCAACTCGACGCCCCATTAACCGCTTTGCAGAGTAGATGGTGTTTTTAGGGTTCAAAATCATCTGGCGCTTCGCAACGTCTCCCACCAAATTTTTAGTAGGCTCGACGACAGAAGGCGTAATATTTCGCCCTGTATCTGCGGCAGGGATAACTTTTGGAGAACCTGCCTCCATAACAGCAACAACAGAGTTAGTTGTTCCTAAATCAATTCCAATTATTTTTGACATATATTTATGTTAGTTTATTTACCGTTACTTTTGCGTGCCTAATTACAGAGCCTTCAATAAAAGCGTATCCCTTTAAGGCAACTTCAATAATTTCACCGTTTTGACGAGCTTCGTCATGAACTGCATCAATGGCCTCATGTAACTCCTCGTTAAACATCATACCATCTTTTGCCTCAATTTCAACAATTCCTTCTTCTTTTAAGGTATCGGCAAGTACTTTCAAACTAATACCAAGTCCTGCATCATTCAAGTGGCGCTGTGCTCCTTCAATCATGTCAAAAATGGGCATGAAACGCATGAGAAATCGCATGGTCGTTAACCGAGACAAGTCCCCCCGCTCGCGTTCTACCCGCTTGTGCAAATTATCATAGTCAGCAAGCGTTCGTGCAAGTTGTGCCTTCAATATCTCAACTTCTGGATTAACTGCTTCTTCTACTTGTTCTGGTTGTTTTTCCTTTTTGTTTTTCATTTATCCTTGTTCGAGTGTTTGATGAACCAGATCTCCAAAATACCGGACGGACGGAATCACTTGAGCATAGTTTAGCCTAAAAGGCCCAATGACGCCAAGAGCGAAATCGTGTCCTTTGGCATGGAAGCGAGAGGCTACAATTCCCACTGGTTCAAAGTATTGCCACCCAAGCTCTTCTCCAAAAAGGATTTCTATTGGGCTTAAACCGGTCAGCCGAACAAAAAACAGCTCGTGTAGCATCCGTTCGCGCTCAAGCATTGCAAAAACACTTTGACAAACAAGGTGATCTAAGAATTCTGGGTTAGAAAATAGATGGGAATGGCCGTGTGCCCATACTGACCCATCGTCCATGGTTGCAACTGCAAGTGAATGAGTATTTTGAGAGAGGGCAAGGGTTGCTTCACGCATCATATGGTCAATATTTGTGCGCGTTGAGTTAATGTGCTCTTTCGCTCGAACTTCTTCAGCAAGACCAACTTTTCGCTCATCCATCAGCTGATGAATATAAAACTTCATAGCCATGGGTGTTGGTACACGACCAGCTGAGGTATGGGGTTGCTTTAAATATCCATTTGCAGTGAGGTTTGCCATTTCATTTCTGATTGTTGCAGGGGAGACGCCAAGATTGTATTTTTTCTCGAGCGCAAGGGATCCAACCGGATCAGCAGTTTCCAGGTACTCATCGATGAGCGCCTTCAAAATTTGGGTTTGTCTTGAAGAGAGACCTTCCATATAACTGGCACTATCTTACATCGAGTGCTAAAGCATGTCAAGGGATTTTTAGAGCTTGGCGTCTAGCTGTTTTATTTGACTTCAAACCAATCCTGTAGTATAATTTAGCCTCATACAATAGCTATGTAGGAGTAGATATGCGAGACAAAATCGCGTGGATCGTAGTAGTGCTGCTATTCATCATTGCAGGAGCAGTTGCAATTAATACGCTCGCAACAACAACCCGTTCAGGGCTCGTTTACCAAAAATCATTCATACCAGGACATTGGGGAACGAAAATGATTGGAAAAGTACCAGTTCGGCATTTCTACGAAGATGGGTGGTTTTTTCATATTCAAAGTTGCCCTTCTGGACAACTGGAATCTTGGCCGGGTCAGGGGTGTAAAACTGGTGGATTCTATGTCACCAAAAGTACATTTGACACTGTTGAACCTGGCAGCCACATAGCATTTGCAGCGGAGACTAACTATGTCATCCGAATATTAACGGGTCTTTTAGCAATGATACTCATTGGTGTCGGTGGCCTATGTATTATTGCTTCTATTATGCTCGTTGAGTATGCGGTTGCGAAGATTGTTGCGTATGTACTCGTTGCATCTTTCGGAATTGCCGTTGTTACATTGGGATTATATTTTGTACAAAGGGCGTTCGATCAACTCATATAATCTATTGAGATACTGTGAAAGCAGTATCTCTTTTTTTGTAACTTATTTATCTGTGTATGTCGGATACTCCATAAAATATCCCAATAAAAATTCCCTGTGATAAACACAGGGAATAAAAATTACAAGCGTTACCCGACGTCAAACGACAGACTCACAACGGAAACGCGGTTCCCAACGGGAATCCTATCGACTTTAGTGAGTGTCACGCTCACCTTAAGATATCTATTATTAAGAATCTCGTAGGCACTCCCTTCTCTGAAAGGATAAAACTCTGTATTGAGATATCGCTCATTCATCGGAACTTCTGATTCGCCAGGCTCCATCAAACACACAGTTTTCGTAATGGTTTTTATTATGAGATGCTGTGGCTGATCATTGCCATTATATTGAACACTAACCAATCCCAATGGAACCAAACTATCCTTAAATGCAAGCAAATGGCTTGGGTGCCCGAGATTGTAATAGCAACTAATACGACCAGTATGATTGTCGCCTAAGTCATACATCTCCACTGTTGTCCGACCACTTACCGGCTTTAAAGGTGCTAGTGTCATCATGAAACTCTCCTTACATTGAGTAAACGAGGAGCAAGTATAGCATTCGCTTCTTGCACTGGCCAAAACAGGTCTGTTACAAATAAGTATCTGCCCGGTTTTAGTTTCCTATCACTCTTTCTTTTACATGCCCGGGTAGAAGAAAGGAGGTGAGAATATATGAAAAAAATTATTGCTTCAGTTTTTGTTATCACATGTGCGTTTCTTTCTGTGGGGAATGTGAATGCAGCTGCTGAAATAAAAAATAACGGTGCTGGATCCAACAATAAAATTAAAGTAAAAAGCACGTCAAGTTCAGTGGTATCACAAACAAATACTGCGGTATTTGTAACTGAAGTTGGTGCAACAACTAATACCGGAGGGAACAAGGCTAATAAAAATACCGGTGGAACGACGAGTGTCACGAGTGGAGCTGCACTAACAAATGTTGGTGTCTTAAACACCGCAAACGTAAACACTTATTCAAATTCAAATGGTCAATGTGGATGCGGGTGCTGTGACCATATTGGGAACTGGAATGTGGTGATTTCGGGAAATGGCGCTGATTCTTGGAACAAGGTTAAGGTGAGCGAAAACTGCGCTCATGCACATATCCAAAGCAACAGTGCAAACATTTATAACGGGGTAGTCAGTGTTACCCAGACTGGCGGAAACACGAGTTCTAAAAATACCAATGGGGACGTGACCGTAACAACAGGAGCAGCAACGACAACGGTTGTTGTTGAGAATAACGCAAATATAAATACGAATTAATACTCGTATAGTTTGTCGAAAAAGCCTTACTGAGAAGTGAGGCTTTTTACGTGGAAATTCCGCTTTCCGATTGTGGAGTGGTAAGGGCTTCCCCGTCTTTTTGCGGCCTTCGAAACGCACGGTAGCGCAAAATTGAAAGGAAAATTTGAAGTTCATTTGACCTGAGAAGCGCACTCATCACGACATATACAACAATCCCTAATACCGTTGTTACACACGTGAGAATAATAAGGTTAATGGTATATCGAGTGTCCAATACAAATCTTTGAAAATCCAGTGACTCCAGGGCATCAATTGAATTAATAAAAGAAAGCCGTTTAACCCACGCTGAACGGTCAAAAAACTTCAGGAAGATATACATAACAGTTCCCGCAACCACCGAGGCTGATACGCTTTTCACAATAGGTGATAACGGCAGGTATCCATTAAGCTTTTTTCCCAATCGCCAATACAAAATGCCGACTTGAATAATAACTGCAAATGAATTGGCAAGCGCAATCGACCAGACGCCGAAGTGAAATACCGTTACAAATATTGCCATAAACAGAATCGTTAAAATAACATCCAATATTGAGGTAGCAACAGGAGTTTTTGTATCATGATAAGCATAGAACGCTCGAGACAAAAGAGTAAGCGCTGCTTGGAAGGGAATACCAATGGCGAAACTTGAAAGCACGAGACCTGTCTGAATCGTTGCTTCCCAATCAAAGATATCTGTTCCATAGAGGAGACGGACCAGGGGGACACGCAAGACAATAAGAAGTGTTGTTACCGGGATTACAAAAAACATCATTTGGTAAAGCGTATTTAAAAAAGTTTTCTTAAAAGCTTCTTTTTCATCCTCTCCATCAAGTCTTGCAAGCGCAGGAAGTGCCGCCTTTGCGAGGGATACTCCAAATAAACTAATAGGCATTGCCTGCAGAGAATTTGCGAGGTACAAGTACGTCAGTGACGCAGTCGAAATAACTGAAGCAAAGAAAAGTTCAATTGTTTTTTGTATTTGCAGGATTGCCAACTCGAGTACGCGCGGGCTCGCAAGTCGTGCTACCGTTTTCACTCCTGGAGTAAGCGCTACTTTCCGACTCGGGCGAAACCCTAACCGTAGTGCAAGGGGAAGTTGGATACTTAAATGAAGCAGTGCTCCAAGTACAACTCCAGCCGCAGGTGCATATATACCAAGGTTTTCCGCAAAAAGAATCGTTCCGGTGATAATGCCAAGGTTATACAGAAGAGGTGCTAAGGCTGGTATGAAAAAGTGACGAAGAGACTCAAGTACCCCAGTTAAGACATAGCTGACTATAAACAGGCTCTGTGCAGCAAAGAGTACTCGTGCAATAGAGGCAATACGAGCGACTTCTTCTCCGGTAAATCCAGGGGCAAACACATCATAAAAAATTTCAGCTCCAAAACCAAAGATTCCAGCCATAACCAAAAATATAATGAGTCCAATATTAATAACCCTTCCCGCAATATCCCATGCTTCAGATTCGTTTGTGTTAAATGACTTTGTAAATACCGGGATAAACGCTGAAGAAAAGGCTCCAAAGGCAAATACTTCAAATACTAAGTCGGGAAGTCTAAATGCAGCCAAGAACAAGGCATATTCTTCAGGAATAAAATAGTGAAGCAATACTCGTTGACGCACAACTCCTAAAACTTGTGAGAACACAATCATCAACATAATGACAAGTGCGGCAGAAAGCACTGTCGATTGTGGCTCAAGAATTAGTTTTTTCCCTTTTCTTAAAAATGTATACATTCTTGATATTCTAACCTGAGATGTGTATACTCTGAACAGTCAAAATCTATGCCAGTAATTAAAAACGCAAAACGCGCTCTTCGAGTTTCAGCTCGAAAGACAATAGATAACAAGAAAACCCGAGCACAGCTCGAGGTAGCTTTGCGTACCGCAAAAAAGTCTAAGAATCTTAAAACAGTATCAAAAGCATATTCATTGCTTGATCGGGCAGCTAAAAAGCATATTATTCATAAAAATCGAGCAGGTCGATTGAAAAGTGCATTATCCCGTCTCCTTTCCGCGTAATACCCTTCTCTCTTGTGCAAACTCCCTGAAAACGCTACATTGTAGTGTGTAGTATATTCACCGCTTATGCCTGCCGCAAAACGTCAACCTTCTATAAACCTGTTACCGTCTGACGACCTTCCAGTTACCCTCGGTGGAAGAGTACTCCGATGGCTGTTAACAACGTTTCGCTTCATGGTAATCGTCGTTGAGCTTATCGTGATCATGGGGTTTTTGTCACGATTTGTACTAGATACTCAAAACTCTGACCTGACTGATGAGATTAATCAAAAAAATGCATTGATTGAAAGTTATCTCCCCTTTGAAAATGAGTTTAAACGAACACAGACTCAGCTCGCGATACTCGCTGACTACGGTAATAAAAATTACAATTCAACTGGAATTTTAGGCCACATTGCGAGCATCCTCTCGCCTTCAGTTCAATTAACATCATTTGCCAATCGAGGTGGTCGACTTGAAATTCGACTGACCAGCGCATCAGAGTCTGCCGTGTCACAATTTATTGCAAAACTTTCCCAGTATCCTGACGTTAATAACGTATTTGTGTCACAAGTGGAAAATCGAGGAGGTTCATCGTTAGTTTCCTTCACGGTTAGTGCCGACGTGAAAGCATTAATTAGAAAGGAGGAACCTGTCGATGGCAGTGCAGTGGAGAGCTAATTCGCAACTTTATCGAAAATATATTCATGAGCTTGTGAATGTATATCGTGAACGCTCAGACGTACGCGCATTTACGGAGATTCTTCTGTCTGTGCTTGCGATCTTTGTATTTGGATCCTTTGCGATACGTCCAACCCTCGTAACCATAACGGGTCTGAATGTCGAGATTAATTCAAAAAGAGATACACTCGCCACGATGGATGCGAAGATTGATAATATTATTGCAGCCCAGCAACTGTACGAGACGAATAGAGATGTAATTAATTTGTTGTCGACCGCTGTTCCCGAAAAGGCAACACCATTAGAGTATGCTTCTCAAATAGAAACAATTGCCGCTGCACGAAATGTCGAATTAATTAGCTTCACCGTCGATAATGCCGCTATTTTTGGAGACGCACCGGTCGCCACAGAGCAGGAACTTGCTGAAGGCGAAGAACCAATCCAAGAGAAATCCCTTCCGACATCAATATCAGTCCAAGGAACATACGCAGACATTTTCGGATTTCAAACAGATATTGAGCGGATGCGACGTCCGGTGAAACCGGAAGCATTTCTCCTTGTATTGTCTAATATAGAAGATGAGGAATCGCTCCTCTTAACCCTTTCAGGTGAAATTCCATATTTACCGGCAAAGGAGATAGCGCCACTTACACAATAATTATGAACCTAAATTCTGAGAAGAAAAAAATACCGTTTCGTATAAAATTTATCATTGTTTCCACAGTACTTACCACCGTTTTGTGGATTGGGTTTGATGTATATCGTGCTCTCACGACAAAGCCTATTCCTATTGTGGCGCCAGAGATACTGGCACCAATTGACCCCACCTTAGATGAATCACTTTTAAATGACCTACCAAACAGGGTATATTTAGAAGATACACCAAGTATCGTGAGAACCAACGATGCTTTGGTTGAACCTGAAGAAGTGCTACCGACACCAGTACCTGAAGCATCGCCAGGAGTACAAGTACAATAATATAAACATATGAAACGAGTCCCACACATACCAACTATTTTCGCTATTTTCATACTTGTCCTTGGTGTGGGTATGGGAGTGTTTCTCGTAAGTCGAGAGCAAAACTACCGCTTAGGTGCGGCACCGGAGACTGCACCATATGACGTGAAAATAAGTAATGTGACCGACACGTCATTCTCGGTTTCATGGGTGACGGATAAAGCAGTCACTGGGGCTGTTAACTGGGGTGAGACCGCAGCGGTGGGAACAATACGGGCATCAAGTGGCATTTCAAGAACGCATTTCTTCACAATTACCGGCATTAGTCCAGGAAGAACATATTTTTTCAAGATTAACTCCGGAGGGAAATTACACGATGATTCTGGTGCGCCTTGGACCGCACAAACGGCAACTACGGCAGGGAGCCAATCTCATGTCTTAACCGGATCCGTCTTAACTGATGCAGGAACCCCCGCCTATCCGGTGTTAGTTTATGTGAACGCGCCGAACCTTTCTCTTGCTGCTGAAACATCAGAAAATGGTAATTGGACTATAACTGCTCCACTTGATGCAGAACAAACTCCTCCTTCTGAGGTGGAGATTTTTATACAAGCAGGTGACAATGGAATTGCAACGGCACAAACAACATTCGAAGGGGCAAAAAGAACTCCTCCTATTACCCTCGGAAAAACGTATGACTTTAGAAGTAGTGCAGTGAACTTTGATGAGAATTCTCCTGAATCACAACTTAATTTACCAACTGATGACACTGACACTGCAAATGGAACAGGTGGATTTGAAGTTGATGAGACACTCACGACAACCAGTCAGTCAAACGTAACACTCGAGAGCATTGAAGATGAAGAAAAAATATTTACTGACAAACCAGAATTCTTTGGTGATGGACCAGGAGGAACAAGTATTACCATTACCGTTAACTCAACTCCCGTTACTCAAGTGTTAACAATCCCTCAAACAGGTACATGGAGATGGAGTCCTCCAACAAACCTTGAACCTGGTGATCATAGTGTCAAGGTGAGCTGGAGAGACACGAATGGAATCCTTCGAACAATACAAAGGCAGTTTACCGTGCTTGCAGCTGACAGTGACGAGCCTGCATTTGAATCAACACCATCTGCAACAAGGACCCCAAGTCCGACTCCGGTTGCAACAAAAACGCCGACACCAACACCGACTGCATCAGCAACCGCAACCCCACGGGCGACTGCAACCGCGAGTGCAAGTGCGACGCCGAAAGCTACGAAGACACCAAGTCCCACTGCAAGTGGAAGTGCACTTCCGAATGCAGGATCGGTTGAACAAACGATGCTCTTGGCAATACTGGGGATTATCATGACGGCATCAGGAGTGGTACTGTATAGGAAGTCGTAATAGTTAATCTCATGCAACCGACAACACCTACCAGCCCAAATGTAGCTCCAGTCCCAACTGCCCAACCGTTGGTAACGCCTCCATCTCAAGTATTTACCCCTCCTCCATCAGGAGGAGATCGAAACAAGAAGCTTTTGCTTGCTGGTGGTGGAGTTGTTATGTTGCTCGTAGGATTAGGTTCAGCAATTATACTGTTACGGTCTCAAGCTTCTGTCCAGACCGACGCATGGGATTGTGATAATTATACTTTTTTAGTTTCACAAACCGGTGCAGTAACCGCCACAAATAACTCAACAAGAAATGAGCCACTTCAACGTGCTGACGTATTTATTAATACTGCAAAAATCAATACCTTCGACGTTCCCGCACTTGCAACAGGCCAGTCGCAGCAGATTGGACAAGTAACCGTCCCTGATGGAGGAGGATTCCAATGGCAAGTACGTGGTACCGCAGACTGCAGTGCCTCTGGAAATTATGCAGCGCTTTCTGCACGGTGCGTAAACATCGTCGCATATGACACCAGCTGGAAACAGCTTACCAATGCGCAGCTTGCAACGTTAACGCCAGGGGGGAAAGTACGGCTTACGGTAACCGGAAACACAACATCAGGAGGATTTTCAAAAGCTCGATTTACCATTAACGGAGTACTCCAACCAGAGACTACACTCAAACGCCCATCGTCCGCTGATTACTATCAAGAATACACAATACCCGCAGCCACGAGTGCATTTTCAGTAAACGCTGAGATGTATCACTCAACAATAAATCAATGGTTCTAATATGCAAAAACGACAACTCATACCAATAATCGCCATCGCAACAACATTTGTACTCGCAGGTGTTGCGGTATTTACGGCTTTACGACTGTACCAACTTCGTGCACCAAATGCGCCAGAAAGCCAACCATCTGCGTGGGATTGTTCTACTTATGCATTTAGTGTTGAACCTGATGGAAAGGTGTATGTCGTCAATGGTTCAAACCGAAATGAACCTGCTCAAAGTGCTGATGTGTATGTAAATGATCAAAAGATAACAACACTTCCGGTTCCACTTATGGCTCCAAATACACCGAAGACTCAAATTGGAAGTGTTACTTTGCCTGCAGGGTCATACTCTTGGAGAGTTGATGGCTCGCTTGACTGTCAAAACAGCGGCTCAGTAACACAAACGTCTACTCCGACCGGTACCGCGACCGCAACACCTACGGGAACTGCAACCGCGACTCCTACTGCGACCCCTTCAACCTGTGTAATGACTTTTGAGATCGGCTCAACTGGCACTCCTACAGCAACGCCTACCGGAACACCGACTGCAACTCCAACAAGTACGCCTACCGCAACACCTACAACAACACCAACGGGAACTGCAACTTCGACACCAACAAGTACGTCTACTGCAACCGCGACCGCAACCCCACGAGCAACTACAACGCCTACCGCAACACCAGCACAGTTGCCTGCAGCTGGTGCAAGTCTTCCAACCATCCTTGGACTCGGACTTGGAGTCATCTTCATAACGCTCGCCGTTATGCTCGCTCTATAATAACTTCATTCATTTGAATAGTGTTTAAACTATATATATGAGTCCGGATAACAATGAGTGGAGTTTCGTGTTGTGGTTAATGAAACTTACTAGCAATCAAACACAGCATGTCTGTGTGTTTTTTATGTGAAGTATTATCTCCAGCTTGGAAGCCAGAAGTAGGAGTCATTTAACCACGTAGGTATCCAAAGTCCTGTCAGTCGTGGATAGAAGTACACAAAAACAATCGTCGCCAATATCAGAAACGGAATTACAAAGCGTTTGTTTCGAACAAGTACATATGCAAGTGACATACATAAAAATGGTACTGCAGGGAAGTAATGATATAAAAACATAATGCGCGGACTCATCGACCAAGGCATAAAGACTGCAAGATACGCAAAGACAACTAAAAGAAGTGCACGGCTCCGATCTCGGAACACGTAATATATAGAAACAAAAATAGAGATAAACCCTCCCCAAAAAATGATTGGATTTCCCATTGCATAGATATTGCTGGTCATTCCATCAGCTACACCACTTGTATAGAGCCATATGGGTCGCAGTAGAAGCGGCCAGCTCCACCAGGTTGAGCTGAATGGATGTGTGGCAACAAGACCGGTATGGTACCACCACATTTGCTTTTGCATTCCCCAAAAAATATCCCAGCTATGCCCTGAGAGAAACTGCGGAAGGTAATTAACTACATAAAGTATTGGTGGCAAAAGAAGAAACCATATCATTTTTCGTGAGGGCTTTTTGCGCATAAGAACCGTTGTAAATACGAGTATGGGGAAAAACCATAAAGTTGACCATTTAGAAGCTGCCGCGAGCCCCAAAGCACCTGCAGAGTAAAAATATTTACTTTTTAAAAACAAGTAAAACGAGAGCAGCATGAAAAATAGTAAATAAATGTCGTTCATTCCAATGCGTGAAAGAACAAGTGCTAATCCATCGAGTGAGAAAAGTGCGGCGGCTAGCAATGCGACTTCTTCTGACTTAAAAAGTTTTTTAGAAAGTAGGTACAACACAAACACACTCCCCGTTCCAAAAACTGCGGCAGGGAAACGCCATCCAAAACTATTCTCACCAAAGATTTTCATTCCTCCAACCATCGCAAGCTTCGCAAAAGGCGGATGGGTCCATTCATACGCAAAGCCCTCAGGTGGGGTATTCCACCATTCCCAAGCTGCATTATTTCCTTTCATCATTTCTCGTGCAGTGAACGCATGATAGACCTCATCGAAATATTCATTTGCAGGTTGATGGAGAGAAATAATTCGCGTTACAAATGCAAATGTTAATATGGCAATTAACAGTGGTGCAACCCGTTTTCTTGAAAGAGTATCTTTAATCACTTGAAGCTCTTTCTCAGTAGTCCATATGTGATAGATATCACGGTACAGCGACGAAAGTTTTGTTCGTTTTAATTTAGAAATAAACTGCTCAATTACCGTTGGATATATAACGAGCCCAAGCGAAATTATATTAATAAGAATCACAAAGACTACACCAGCTGGAGTTAATATTTCTCTAAAATTCTCGAGAATCCACACATACGCATACCGCATATTAATTACATAGCTAAACGATAAAAGTAGAAATGGTAGTAGTATTGCAGGTTGCATTGCAACAACTGGCGCGAGGGCAACGATTGCGGGAAGTAAGTGTCGCTCGTGCATACGAGTGAAGAATAGAAAATTAGACAACAGTAGAATGGCAAGAAAAAAATATGGAACATGTTGATGTTCCTTGTTTCTTGTTTTCAAAAATCCTATGACTGACGTAAGAGAGAAGAGGATATACCCTACTGTTTTTGGAGTAACTGCTCCTACCATATCGGATTGCCAAAACCCCCACAAACCCCAGAAGTTAAACGCATTCACACTTCCATATGGATACTGTCCTAATGTCTGCCCTAAACGACTAGAAATAAACATAACTAATGACCCTCCATCCATAAATGGCAGAAACGCCGCACTAAAGAGAATACCTGCAAATCCAATATACAAAGCAATATCTTTCCACTTTGATTTGCTTTTAAGCATTTGGAATAAAATAATCGGTGCAGCTAAGGCAGCCTGTGGTTTAACTAAGGTGCCCCCTGCAAGCAGTAGCGCAGAGAGCCATTTATTCTTCGGTAAAAAGTGGATTGATGCGAGGGCAAATAAAGCAGTAAGAATATCTACTTGACCCCAGAAAGTTGAGTTTGCAAGAACTGCTGGATTGAAAAGAACAAGGCATGCGGCAAGAAGCGCATATTTTTTCGCTGTCTTTTTCGCAATATGATATACAAGCACTCCTGCCGCCAAGTCTCCTAAGATTGCGGGGATTTTATAAAGCACCGTCAATGCAATGGGAAACACTAACTCAATCTTTGATAGGAACCACAACACATATAAGTATCCAGGCAAGTAATCACTCCACCCATTGTAGAAGCCCTTTGCACCGGCTACCGACAATTGTCGTCCCCACGCAATAAAGGTATTTTGATCAAGTGACAAGGTACCCATGGGGGCGAGTATAATGCGTAATATGAAGGCGGCAGATAAGAGAACAACAAGTGGAGATAGAAAATTGTACCTTTTCTTTTTTGTGAGTTTTTTCTGTATATTTGCCATAACTTCAGCGGGAGATACACCGTATAACTATTTTATTAGATTGGCTGATGCCCTGCTTCATGGTCGATTATACCTGAACGAAGCGCCAGTGTGGTTATCTGAATTAGTACCTGCCGGAAATGAAAAGTGGTTTGTAGTGCAACCTCCCATGCCCGCACTCCTTGCCCTCCCTTTTGTTGCATTCTTTGGAATAGACTTTCCCCAACAGATATTGGCACATATTGTGGGAGCAACGATTGCTGTGGTCAGTATGATGATTGCAAAGGTTATTGTGAAAAAAAGATCTGTAATGATTTGGACGGCACTCTTAACCGGAGTTGGAACCATCATGTGGTATGAATCCGCAACCGGATCTGTCTGGTACTTAGGACAGCTCACCGCTGCACTATTTTTACTTTTGGGGATCTATGAAACAATTACCAAGAAGCGTCCGTTTCTTGTTGGACTTGCATTGGGGGCCGCGTACCTATCTCGGGTGCACACAATTCTATCTATACTCTTTTTTATCCACATGCTCCGAGATGAGTTATTTAGCGCTACAGCTTTTAAATCACGTCGATTTATACAAACAATTAATTGGCGAAAAAACATTTACTTTGCATTAGGTCTTGGGGTATTTCTTTCCCTAAATGCGCTGTATAACTTTCTTCGGTTTGGAGTTATTTGGGATAAAGGATACTTTCTAATTCCCGGAATACTTAACGAGCCATGGTTCTCGAAAGGAATGCTAAACGTTGCATATATGAAGGATCACTTAGAGTTGTTGTTTGTAAAGCTTCCACTGTTTAGTCAAGAGCACCCATATATCAAGCCTTCCTGGTATGGACTTGCGATATGGATTACGACTCCTGCATTTCTTCTTGCCCTTCTTGCCCCCATGAAAAACAAAGCAGTGTGGGTTTCATGGATTTCAATTTTTTTAATTTTCCTGATACTGTCACTTCGCGGAGGAACTGGATGGACTCAGTTTGGGTATAGATACGCAATCGACTTCCATGCATTTTTAATTTTCCTGACATTATTAGGGATTAAAAAAACTGGACTGAAAAAATATTACTGGGTACTTCTTTTTATTGGAATTATAGTTAACCTCTGGGGAGTGGTGTGGATTAACAAGTTTGGTTGGGTACAGTTTTAAGAATAAAAAAAGGGACAGCTATGATCGCTGTCCCTCAACTATTCACCGATACGTTCGGTAGAAAACCACTCTGTTAGGTGTGCCAAATACTGGGTCGTTTTGGCACTGTTCAAATATTTTCTCAATTATTTTGTCTTGAGTGACATAATCTATGCCTTCCATAAATATAATGATCACCACTTGCGGACTTACCGTACCTGCATCACTCGAATGGATTTTAAGCGGTTCACTGACGTTAAAGTCAAAAGTCATTTCAAGTTGATCACGCTTGTAAAACTGATCAACTGCGTTTTTAAAAAGATCAACGACAGCGACAATTTCTGAATTATTCGCTCCAAAAGTCCGCACATTCATACTAACCACGTTGATTGTCCTTTCCATAAAAATTGGGCTGTCGTAATGACAGCCCGAGCATTACTTGATAACCTTCGGGTGTGGCAAATTATACAAAGTCCGAGGCCTGAATAAAAAACGGTTTTTGCGACTGAAAATCAACTTAAAGATACTCCGTCGAATACGCATTTTAGCCATTATACGCCTTTGAAAACTAATTATCGGACGTTGCTATTGTAACATGGGTACAAGTTGCGTTACAATTAATTCCAACATGAACCCTCCTTCTGTTGCGACTGATAGAACTACATACCAAGCGGCAACTCATGTACCGACGGTATTAATTGTCGAAGATGACCTGGTGCTTTCTCGTATGTATTCTGAAAAGTTCACCATCGATGGATTTAAAGTAGAAGTTATTCACGACGGACAAAAAGCCCTTGAATTTTTAGAAAAGCACACACCTGACTGTGTTCTGCTTGACCTGCATATCCCAATTCTGGACGGACTTTCAGTCCTCGAACAAGTTCAAAAAAAATCTATTCACATTCCACCAGTTCTCGCGTTAACAAATGTTGCAGACCCCCAGCAAAAGGCGCGAGCAATTAAACTAGGCGTCCAGGAGTACTTAGTGAAGGCAATGCTTACTCCCGAGCAAGTGGTCCAAAAAGTTAAGATGGCGATGTCTCCACAATCAGGCCCAGTACTTCATTGACCCATTGGTGAACCCGTTCCCAATTTCCCCCGACGGGAAGAAATACAAACTGTCGTCCATATGTCGCCAAGAGTGGAGGGCTATACAAAAAGCTCTCTGGTAATACAAAAGAGTTTATTGATTGAGTAACTTTCAATGCAGTTCGCGCAAGTACAGCTGCTTCTTCAATTGCAATATCTGTTTCAATAGACTCAAGCGCTATGTCACGTACTTTCACAAGTGTCGTATACGAGGTGAGCGTAGCAGGAGAAAGTGCCTTGTCTTTAACCGCAGAAAGGAGTATTTGCTGCCTTCTCGCGCGTGCAAGGTCTGACCCTTCCAATGGATCAAGGGAATGTCGTGACCTCGCGTATTTAAGCGCACGTGCTCCATCCATATGTTCAGGCCCTTTAGCGAAGGTTACTGTTTCATATCGACACGCAAAAGTTTTATCACCATTGCACTCGTCATTTTCTTTCCCAATGATCGGAAACTTAAAGTCAGTAAACGAGTTTTCGATCTGCACATCAATTCCTCCCAGGGCATCGATCAGTCGGATAAACCCACCATAATCAATAACTGCTACGTAATGCACGGGAACGCCAAGCACGGCCTCTATTTCTTGCTTTGGGAGGGAGAAGGATTCAATAGTTCCGCGTTCACGTCCGATTTTATAAATATGGTTGATTTTAACGGCCAAGCTTTGCACCCAAATATCCCTCGGCACCGAAATTAATGTTACATCTGGGTTCTCACCTAACCGCACCGAGGCAAGCATTAAGGTATCCGTTAAGTCTGGAGTGTCATTGAACACTCCCCCGCGTCCAAGTAGCAGAATATTTGTGCGATTATTTGTCTGAGAGATACCATAGTCAGGGAGGGTAAGGAAGCTAGTTAAAATGTCGCTTCCGGTACCCTTTGTAATATTTTGAAAAAACACATACCCGGCGAAGACAATAAAAAGCAAAAAGCTTACGACAATTGCAGCGAGCCACAATTTTCGACGAGGACGACGCACTTTCGTATGCATATCGTATTGTAGCTGCTAGAGCAAAAAAAGGCATTATGCGATGCATAGGAATTAACAATTTAGTTCGCCAAGTACAGGAAAACAGTGTATTCTCTTCTCATGGGTATAGATCTTGCTTCATTGAACGAAGAGCAAAAAAAAGCAGTTACACACGATGCAGGCCACTTGTTAGTTCTCGCAGGTGCAGGAAGTGGAAAGACACGGGTACTCACGTTCCGTGCGGCATGGCTGCTCGCAAACGCGAAGTCGAATCCAGAAGAAATGCTTTTGCTTACATTCACCAATAAAGCCGCAAAGGAAATGAAAGAGCGAATTACCGAGCTTTCCTCAGGAACACCGTACTTTGCAGGAACATTTCACAGTTTTGGTGTGAAGTTTCTCCGGATTGAAGGTAAAAATATTGGAATGGATCCAAACTTTGTGATCTATGACACAAACGATCAAAAAGACATTATTAAAACAATACTCGAAGATCGAAATATAAGTCCTGATTCATATAACCCCGCAAGTATTTTGGGGCAAATTAGCGATGCAAAAAACCAAATGATTACTCCGGTTCAATACGCAGATCTCGCACAAGGGGAATTCCAAGAACGGGTGGCTGAAGTGTATGAGCATTACGAAAAATACTTGAAAGCAGCAAACGCAATGGACTTTGATGATCTTTTATTAAAAACGGTCAAGGTAATGACTGACTTCCCTCTAATCCGAGATAAATGGCAGCACCGCTTGAAATATATCTTTGTCGATGAATGGCAAGATACAAATAAAGTACAGTATAAGCTCGTTCGGTACCTCACTGGTACCACTGGCAGGATAACAGCTGTGGGGGACGCTTCACAAAGCATTTATGGATGGAGAGGTGCAGACTTTCGGAATGTTAACTTAATAACCAAAGACTATGATGACATTACCGTTATACACCTTGAACAAAACTACCGATCCACTGAAACAATTCTCTTAGCAGCAAACTCAGTAATTTCAAAAAATACGAGCCACCCGGTACTCGCTCTCTGGACTGAAAATGGAAAAGGAGAGCGAATAAAACTATATAAA
>Ga0163150_10003714_pt1 | contig 21162 bp, 15 predicted proteins | sample OliLakLV19P2IB_FD_148628 | JGI IMG/M metagenome (GOLD analysis project Ga0163150, IMG submission 148628) | Freshwater microbial mat bacterial communities from Lake Vanda, McMurdo Dry Valleys, Antarctica - Oligotrophic Lake LV.19.P2.IB | ecosystem: Environmental > Aquatic > Freshwater > Lake >...
AGAAAGCGAACCTTGGTTTTTGCAATCACTCAGTCCAGTGTTTTCCTTGTATTTCACGGCTAAAATCGATTGCGGATCACGAAAACCACCCACAGTTTCGGCGGAAGAGCCAAAAATATTGAGCGTTTTGACGTAAAAAAATTCCTGGTGCGTGGGGTGAATGGTACGATTTGAGATCGATGTCCGACAACTTGGCGATCACTTTAATGATTGTTGCTGTGGCACGTTTGCTAATGGTTGTTGAGTTAATTGACTCGATAGGAAGTGCAACACAATGCGAATAATCAATCCCGCCACAGGCAAGAGCTACTTTCGCAAACGTCGTGAAAGAATCGAGGAACCTGGCCAGGCACGTGAACTTACCTTCTCGTGCTACAAACGATTTCAATTTCTCAACAGCGATCGGACTCGACAATGGTTTTTTGACGCGCTGCGCGAGGCTCGAAAGGAATCGCCATTCGATCTTTGGGCTTATGTGATTATGCCTGAGCATGTCCACCTGCTTGTCTACCCACGAGAGAACGTCGAGATAGGACGCGTTGTCGGATCCATGAAAGAGGCGGTTGCTCGACCGGCCATTCATTTCCTAGAAGTAAACGCACCCGAATGGCTTCCGCGAATCACCGTTCGCGAAGGCAACCGAACTCGACGACGCTTTTGGTAGCCTGAAGGTGGCTACGACCGCAACGTAGTTGCACTCACAACGCTTCAAAAGAGGATCGACTACGTTCACATGAATCCCATTCGACGCGGTCTTGTCGAACGACCCGAGGATTGGCTTTGGTCAGGTGCCCGCTGGTATGCCGGGATTCGACCCGTTCCCATCGAGATCGACGCGACGATCCCAACGACTTACGAATTTATTGGCAAACCCCAATAAAGAAACCTTTCGAGCAACAAGATCTTGAGAAATACACTTAACCCAAAACCAGCTCGCGTTCGCAGGTCACTTGGAACAAGCAAAGTCCACTCGCACTTCAGGCACGCCCTTCGTACCTCAGAGCGTGCCACCCTTTGACCCATCATCAAGCTTACTGATCGTGCCAAACCGACTGAATGCAATCGAGCACAACTGATCGAACGCGGGGCAAGTTTACAGCAGAATGGTGCCTGGCGATTTGTCGTCGTCTGGCGATTCCCATTGACGTCGGACTTCTCGCAAGCCGTACGCACACATTTCGAACTGCTCGCTGAGGCGTTTTAGCAAAGCGCTGGGGGCAAGCACTTCGGAGTCGGGTTCGATGGCGCTGGCGATTTCGTAGGCCCGTTTCCCTTGATGGCAGTAACTGACAAATTGATCGCGGCGATCGGGCCCTTGTAGTTCGCGAAGCGATTCGGGATAGAGTCCCGTCCAGAACAGTGCGAAGTCGCCGATGTGCCGATGGACTTCGCGTTTGGCAATGCCGATCCGCTGCTCCGCTTCGGCCATCATCCCAACCACTTCCGTCGCTGGACGCCCGTTTAAGTGCCGAATCCGATGCATCGATTCCATCTTGGTGAATCGAATAAGCAGGTCGCTGATATACGTTACCAGTTCGGTATCCGCGATGCCTAAACGCGAATGAAAAATGTATTCGGCAAAACCGCAAAAGAAGCGTTCTAGCGCCTTTGAATCAGGGCTATGGGAAGCTGTAAATTCGTAACCCATTCTGGAGTTCTCCTGGTGATATCGTTGAACTTCCACCTACTTCCAAATTAATTGCGCGAGTGAACCAAAGTCAAGAGTAAATTTTTCAAGAACTCGTGGCTAGCGCCATCGGCTCACATTCGGACATTTTTAATAGCCCTCGCCACTATCATGGCAAGATCAATGCAGCTCCGGTAATTACCTTAGCTTGGGCGGCCGCTCCGCGAAGACTCAATGGAATCGGCTCGATGCTCCATGGAGCGCAGTTGCCAGGTCGATAGTGACCGAGCGCATATTGGCATTCGGTCATCGGATGGATTCCCATCTTGTAAGGAAGGACGGCGATGTTCTTGAAGAAGTGAATTGTCGAAATAGCCGGTTGAGCGATCGGACCATACTCGTGGCCACTGCGTTCCAGTTGAATCTCTTCAAAGTAAAGCGGTTTATGGCAAAGTCCCGAGGCTTTCCAGGCGACGGTTGTCGGCTCGTTGACTCGAGCAGCGAGACGTTGCTCGCCCAGCGAGCATGTGACCGGAAGCCCCCAGGCTTCATAGACATACGTGGCGTCCGGTTCGCTCAAATCCCGCATCGGTATTTGGCGACGACTTCCGTTGCTGGTTTCGACAACGATCGTGTCGTGGGCAAAATCGACGAGTCGTCCGTCGGCTAAATTCTGACCTGATTGGCTATACCAAGTGCGGCTCGGTGCCGACTGTGCAAAGGCAGCGCGCTTCTCATCGGGCGATTGTTTGTCTTTAGGGCCCACGCCAAAGTTCGGCGCGACGTCTAATTCGATGGTTCCAATATTGGCCGACATCACGCGATCGCGCACTTGATCGCAATTGAGATCGACTCGCTTTGCCGATTTCGGTTTCGGCGGCACCGAAGAGCCCGAGTCTCTATCGTTGGATCTATTGAAATTTGGAGGCGGTAGTTCAAGGTCCGACGGAGACAAACCCATCGATGGCGGAACGGAATCTTCCAGTAGAATGCGATCCGGATCGACTTTGTTCGAACTTGGCGGAAAAGGATTCGCTGGCAATTCTTCAGACTTGGGTTCGATTAAACTTCGCATACTGTTGCTCTTCGGAGATGGCGGTACGGCTTCGGTCGTCGGTTCTTGCGGAGGCAACAAATTCGATTCGAAGAGATCTTTCGGAAATTCGCCACTTGGATTCGAAGCCGGTGGAGTATCAAACTGAGCATACGTGACGGTGTTCAGTTGGCTGCTACGGTCGCTCCACTGATGTTGAAATGGCTCGGGTTCGAGCACCGATCGAACGACTGGGCTATTCGGATCGGAGTTCCGAGCGGACCAGTCGGCGGCCGGTTTCACTGCCGATGGACTCGACGCAAACGGTTTGGCAAACGACGGCTGGAGAGAAGCGACGACCTCGGGGCGGGCTGCTTGAGGAACCGGCGAAGAAGCCGTGCGACTTTCCGCAAAAGCAGCGCTCGCGGGTAATTTATCGACCGTCTGCGTTTTGGATTGACTACGCCATCGCAAGACGACTGGCGATTGGTCAGCCGGTGTCGAATCGCCGCGAAGCGTATTGGCGGGAACCGCTCGAGCATCGTTGAGCGGTCGTGTTTGAGGGTTCGGAGTGAACGGCTGAGGCGACCATCCTTGCTGTGCTATGGCAGTTTGACTGGTGCCTAGAGCGACAAGCACGGCGAGTAAAACTCGGCGCTTATTAGTCTTCGCCTCCAGTGCCGAGTTCTGGGCTGTAGTTTGGAGATTCTTGAGTAATCGCGATGTCATGAGGATGATTCTCTCGCACTGTGGCGGGGGAGATTTTGATAAACTTCGCGTCCTTGCGAAGTTCTTCGATCGTTCGGGTACCGCAGTACCCCATTCCGGCCCTGAGGCCACCGACTAATTGATAAACATACTCGGCCAACGGTCCTTTGAACGGAACTCGACCTTCGACCCCTTCGGGAACCAGTTTGGATAACTGGTCGTTGTTCGATTGTCGGTAGCGTTCGCTGCTTCCTTTGACCATCGCTCCGAGCGATCCCATTCCGCGATAGGCCTTGAATGTTCGGCCTTGATACAGAATGGTTCTTCCCGGACTTTCTGCTAACCCAGCAAACAGTCCTCCGACCATCACGCAATTGGCACCGGCGGCAATCGCTTTGGTGATATCACCGCTATAGCGAATTCCGCCGTCAGCGATGGTCGGTATTCCGGCTGCTTGGCATCCTTTCGTTGTCTGATATATGGCGGTTATCTGCGGGACACCCACTCCCGAGATGACTCGCGTTGTGCAAATCGAACCCGGACCGATGCCAACTTTGACCGCGTCAGCACCCGCTTTTGCAAGATCGCGACCACCTTCAACAGTCGCCACATTTCCCGCAATCACGTCGATATCCCACTGACGCTTCAATTGACGGACAGTTTCAAGAACGTTGGCCGAATGCCCATGCGCGCTGTCGACGATCAAAACGTCGACGCCTCGCTTAATGAGCTGTTCGGCACGTTCGAGATCATGCACCCCGATCGCCGCACCGACGCGAAGCCGCCCCAGTGCATCTTTGCATGCGGTGGGGTATCGCTTCATCATGTCGATGTCTTTGATCGTGATGAGTCCCGTCAGTTTGTATTTATCGTCAACCAGTAAAAGCTTCTCCACCTTTTTATCCGTTAAAATCTTCTCAGCTTCCGCAAGCGTTACATTCCCTTGTGCTGTCACTAAATTTTCTTTCGTCATCACCGAAAAGATCTCAAGTTCGGTCGATTCGAGAAATCGAAGATCGCGCCGCGTGAGAATGCCAGCTAATTTTCCATTGGCCTCAACAATCGGCACGCCCGAAACATTTTGCTTGCTCATGATCTCACGAGCTCGACTTACTTTGTCGGTCGGAGAGAGGGTAACTGGATCGAGAATGATCCCGTTGGCTGACCGCTTTACCTTCGTAACCTCCTCGGCCTGAGCTTCGAGCGTCATATTCTTGTGAATGACACCTAATCCTCCGACCTTGGCCAGGGCGATCGCCATCTCGGCTTCGGTGACCGTATCCATCGGCGAGGATAGCAGCGGGATCTGCAGCCGTATCCGCTTGGTCAACTGCGTGCTGACGTCGGCATGACTTGGTAAAAAGTCACTAAAACGCGGTTCGAGCAAGACATCATCGAACGTGATGCCTGAGTAAACAAGTTTGTCTTCCATAGCCCTGAAGTGATTCACACATTCTCAAAGGGACCTAGCGAAACGGAAAGACAGCAAATTATGGATGAAACGAACCGATTTGACAACGGGCTACTTTGTCCGGCGAATCATTTCAATAAGCAAGAAGTTTTCACCGCGATATTCGGTGACTTTGCCGTTCACGATCCAAGAAGTTTCGCTTTGTGCATCGCCAATCACCTGCTGGACTCGCTGTAGCATGAGGTTTTCGAGGCAGCGAAAAGTACGCTTACCTTCGCTATCGACGAATTGTACGCGGTCGCCGACGACTCGGAATGTTCCCAATAAGTCAGGCAATGTCGTGCCTTCCCGTACAGAAACGCCAGTCGTCGGTTCCGGAGCGCGCTCCTGCGCCCAGCTCGAAGATTCATTGATCACACCTCGATTTACCGCCAAATTTGCAACAATCGCGACGACTGAAGCCGCCGCGATGACCCAAAATGCGGGCGATCGAAGGTTGGAAGTAATAAATCGTCGAGTGGATATCACGAATCGGTTCCCAATTCAAATACGGTGGATTACTGTCGACGAGGAATAGCCAGCGCATGCAAGCTGATTACGGCTCCTGTTGTCAAAAATACCCAGCCCAGCCAATTGGGCGGCTTGATCGTTTTCTTTGGAGATGGTGCCACACTCATATACATTTCGGCCATACCGTTAGAGCTAGCGATCTGCGATTGCTTCGCCAATCGATGCAGAGCTCGCGTGCTCGTTTCGTTAAGAACAAAGGAATCAACCATTCGAAATTGTATTCCGAGTAGGAAAAGGATCACACCTAACGAGAAGTATCGATTGCGATCCCAGTCCATCAAATTCCCCAATATTGAGTTAGCTACACATCCACCGATTACTTTGAAATCGTACCGCCTGCCGCCTCAGAACAAGAGAATCCTGTAAAATAGCCAAAATATCGATTAGGAAAGCCCTCAAACTCGAATTTATCGAAGAGACATTATGAATCAATTTCGCCGTTATTGTCTTCAAATCGCCGTGACACTCATCGCCATGCATTACGCGTCGAGTTTATTTGCGAGCGAGCGGCCCAACATCGTCATTCTCTACGCCGACGATATGGGCTTTGGCGATCTGGGGACGCAGAATCCTGATTCGAAAATCGCTACGCCAAACCTCGACCGGCTCGCAAAAGAAGGGACTCGATTCACCGACGCCCATAGTTCATCTGGAGTCTGTACGCCGAGCCGATATGCGATCCTTCACGGTCGCTATCACTGGCGAAAATTTCATAGCATCGTCAATTCATTCGATCAGCCGATCTTGGATGATGAACGCTTGACGATTGCCGAGACGCTGAAGGCTCGCGGTTATCGCACAGCATGCGTCGGTAAATGGCATCTCGGTTGGGACTGGAAGTCGATTCAAAAAGCTGGCATCAAATCGAAGGCTAAGCAGGGTCTGCCGCCCGATGCCTTCGACTGGAGCAAACCGATTGCTGGCGGACCGCTGTCTCACGGATTCGATTACTACTTTGGCGACGACGTACCGAACTTTCCACCCTATGCCTGGTTTGAAAACGATCGCATCATTACCGAGCCAACTGTTTTGCTGGAAACGACAGCCAAAACGGCCGAAGGTTCGTGGGAAGCTCGCCCCGGTCCTTCGGTGAAGGATTGGGATTTTTGGGCCGTGATGCCGAAACTGACTGAGAAAGTCGTCGATTGGATCGGCAAGCAAAGTAAAGACGAACCGTTTCTCGTTTATTTCCCATTTACGTCTCCGCACGCACCGATCGTTCCCACCAAGGAATTTGAAGGTAGATCCCAAGCCAACGGCTATGGCGATTTCATGGTTCAAACCGACGATACGGTTGGACGCGTTTTGGCCGCCTTGGAAAAGCACGGCTTCAGCAAAAACACGCTGGTGATCTTTACCGCCGACAATGGACCTGAGAAATACGCTTACGACCGTGTGAAAAATTATCAACATCGAAGTATGGGCCCGTTGCGAGGACTAAAACGCGACCTATGGGAAGGTGGCCATCGCGTACCATTCGTCGTGCGTTGGCCGGGCATCGTACCGGCGGGCCGAGTCAGCAACGAATTGATCGGACAGATCGATATCTTCGCAACCATTGCCGCGATCGTCGGTAGTGAAACACCAACAGGCTCCGCCGAAGACAGCTTGAACCAGCTCGCATTGTTCAAAGGCACTGGACCCAGCGCACGCGAATCGATCGTTCACAACACCAACGCCAACGGATATGCCATTCGCCACGGCGACTGGGTGCTTATCGCCAACAAGACCGGTGGAGTAAGCGCCGTGCCGGAATGGTTTGACGAAGCCAATGGCTATTCGAAAAATTCGCTGCCAGGCGAACTCTATAATTTACACGACGACCTCGCTCAGAAGTACAATCTCTACTCGACCCACCCAGACAAAGTCGCAGAACTCACCGCGCTACTTAGCCGTATTCAAACTATGGGTGACAATAAGAACCCCTCCCTCGCTAAATGAGACCGTCCATGCCCACTATGAAAACATCCTTGAACCATTTGAAGTATTGCGGACCTTGGTCGCTACTGGTTCTTGCTGTCGCGATGCTATTGCCGTCATTGGGGCGAGCGGCCGATGGTGACTTGTATATCGGCAGCGGTGTGAAAGCCGGAGAGATCACCGATAGAACTGCCAATGTTCTCGTTCGACTGACGACGACTGCTGGACAAGATGGTAAGGGATTGATTCCTGGTCGCAATGGACAAGCAAAACTTCGATATGGCATCGACAAAAGTCTAAGTCAATCCAAACAAACCAACTGGGAAGCCGCTCGGCCTGATGTCGATCACTCGATCCAGTTTAAGCTAACGGACCTCGAACCGGCTCGACGCTATTTCTACCACGTCGAATTTCGCGAGGGCGAGACAGCGCTCGCAAAAACGTCGGAAGTCTTCTCGTTTGTGACAGCACCCGCTCCAGATCAACGCGCGGCGGTCATGTTTCATCTCACGACATGCCAAGATATTCACGGCGAATCGACTTATCGCGCGATGGCCGAACAACACCCGGACTTCTGCGTTTCGGCGGGTGATACTGTTTATTACGACGGACAAGGATTGGCTCGCACTATTCCGCAAGCATGGCAAGCCTATCAAAAAATGTTTGGACTACCGGCGATGAAGGATTACTACGCGAATGTCGGTGGCTATTTCATGAAAGATGACCACGACTATCGATTCAATGACTCAGACCCCTATATGAAGGGAAAATGGGTATCAGGAAAGAAAACCGATCCTGGTGCTCGCTTAACCGAAACGAAAGGGGACAAGCGACTCGATGAAGGTTGGTTGACGCATGAAGAAGGGATTCGCATTTTCAAACAAGTCTTTCCGATGAACGACAAAACAAATCGCACCGTGCGTTGGGGAAAAGGGCTCCAAGTTTGGATGCTCGAAAATCGCGACTTTCGTTCACCTAACGATATGCCCGACGGCCCTGAAAAATCGATTTGGGGTAAAGAACAGAAAGCGTGGCTGATGGAAACGTTGCTCGCAAGCGATGCCGACTATCGCGTCATCATTTCACCTAACCCGATTATCGGGCCCGATCGCTTGATGAAAGGCGACAATCATGCGAACTTGAATGGTTTTTGGACAGAAGCACAAACATTCCTCGACTGGCTTAAGGAAAAGGAACTCAACAACGTCATCCTGATGTGCGGTGATCGGCATTGGCAATATCACTCGACCGATCGCCGCAACGGCCGCAGCACGAGCGAATTCAGTTGCGGTCCAACGTGCGACGAACACGTGCAAGCCGTACCGCCCATTTACGACGGCGTCGAACGCCCTTATTCTGCCAGTCGCGGCGGCTTCATGAGCGTCCGATACCAGCCAACCGATCGTTCGCTCGCTTTTGATTTTCATTCCGTCGATGGCAAACCGCTCTATCAAAAAGTATTTACGCGATAGCCGAATTGCTTAGGCTACCGTCGGTTTTTAACCGGCGGGGCCATATCTGACGGCTACACTATGTCATCGATACTGATCGCTGCTCTTGCCCAGCATGCGGATGACCTTGAGGCTAGCGCCCTCGTGGTCGTTGACGAATCAAAATCACGCGTTCGAGTACTTCCAATTTTACATCGAACAATGCGTCGGCGTACCAAATCGGTCCACCGAAGTCCGAGTCGGTGGTTTTTACCATAACTGGGTTACTTGTCGCGGACTCGGTGACGACTATGAAGTCCGAGTTTTGCAAGTGGCGGTCGCCACAATTTTTGGATTTTTGTTTTCTACATGATAATGCTCCTCCAGAACTGGGACACGAACAGATCAATTTAGCGAATGATGGACGCGGGTCCCGTATTGCCATCCAATTTTCGCTCGCTCACTAAAGCTTCTTGGCGCTGGAATGTCTGTCGATACGCTCAGTACCATCGAACCTGAAGAAGGTCGATTGATGCGTGAGGCGATCGAAGCCGGATGCGAACAGGTCAATTTGAATGAATGGTAAGTTTCTGCTCGATACGAATATCGCTATCGCCTTTTTCGTTGCCGACGAGACACTTCAGCGTCCAGCACAATCTATCTGCACCCCATGGCGTGCCACCCATATTTGCAGACGTTATTTTTGGCATCTTCCCTAGTAACATTTGCTTGTTTGTCGTCCATCTGCTTGCGAAATTGAGTTTAATTTGCGACACTGCGACACTCTGGATCGTCCTGGACGCGAGGAGCGATAGCTGTGCCTTCGTGATTCGTTCGTGAAAATTCGCAACCCGTAGTTGAACCGAGATAGTTTGATGACTGTAGATTGGCCTCCCCAATTTCGAAGGTCTTGTTTTATCCTTCGATCATTCATCATGATCGCGTTGATCGTTGGGTTAGGTGCGGTTAGCATTGCTGCCGATACGGGTCCAAAGTATGCGCGGGCCGATACGGATGGTCACTACGTTCACTGGATCGAGTTGTATGACGCGAATTCAACGAAGATTAACCCGGCAGATGCAAATCCTCGACCTTATTCATCTCGCAAAACTTGTGGACGATGCCATGATTTCGAAAAGATCGTCCATGGTTGGCACTTTGATGCTGTCGAACAATTGAAATCGGAATCCGGAAGACCCGGTCAGCCTTGGGTGTGGAACGATCCTCGGACCGGCACTATCCTGCCATTGTCATATCGCGGTTGGACAGGTACTTACAACCCGGATGCGGTGGGAATAAGTCGCTGGTCGGTAACCAAACAATTTGGCGGATTTTTACCTGGCGGCGGCCCTGGTTCCTTTGCGACGTCGAAGAGCGACGAAGCAAGTCCTGCTGAAATGGATAAGACCTTGGCAAGTTCGCTCTCGAAGTCACCTGATCGAGAAACGATCACCGGTAGCTTGCCTGTCGATTGCATGCTGTGCCATCGATCGGGTGGCGAATACAACCCTGAGATATGGAGCAAACAGATCGAAGCCGAAAACTTCGAGTATGCACCTACGGTCGCTTCTGGTTTGGCCGTCATCGAAGGGTCGCTATCCCGCGTTCGAGAGAATGCGAGTGAAACAGATCCTGACGATCTTCCCAAGCTTACGTATGACATGAATCGCTTTCGGCCCGATGGAAAAGTTTTCTTTGACATCGTTCGCAAACCGCACAATGCATCCTGCAATCATTGTCATACGAATCTCGCAGCCCAAGCGATCGATACCCAACGTTGGGCTCACGATGACGATATCCATATGCGCGCGGGAATGAGCTGTGTCGATTGCCACCGCAACGGCTTGGACCACGAAATGGTTCGAGGTTATCCTGGTCAAAACCATCCGCAACCAAAGTTAATCGCAACGCTCTCTTGCCAAGGCTGCCATCTTGGCGGTAGCCTGAATTCTCACGATGCGAACTTGGCCATGTCTGATAATGCTTGGCGATCGATGGGTGGTCGAATGGGAGCTCCAAAACCGTTGCATCGCGGCTTGCCTCCGTTGCACTTTGAAAAACTCACCTGCACGGCATGCCATAGTGGACCCTTGGCAGATATGACTCCAGTTCGGCAGTTGACTTCGCAGCTTCATCATCTTGGAGTTCATGAACAGCGAACCGGTAATGAAGCCCCTGCGATTGTCGCGCCGATCATGTTGCCGATACGCACGATCGCTTCGCACGAAGATTCCGATAAGCCGCAGGCTTTGTACACACCGCATCGCATGATGTGGCCAGCTTTTTGGGGCGTGATGCATGACGGACGCATCGATCCACTTGAACCCGAAAGCGTTTATCAACTAACGCGAAAGACTCTCAAGGTCAAAAAGGATTTGTCAGAAGAGATCGGCGAAGTCAAACCGGCTCTTAGTGATCGCAAGAGAATTTTGGGCGACGACCGCTATAAAGTAAAAGAAGAGGAGTGGACGCCAGCCGAAGTCGACGCGATTGACTCATGGATTGAAGAGCAAAGTCGATTTCAAGTCGATACGCGAATCGCCGAGTCGCTTGACGAATTACAAAAAGTGTTGCCGGAAGGGAAGCAAGCCGTCTATGTAACTGGCGGCAAAGCGTATCGCCGTTCAGTAGGCGAAGATAAAAAACTGGAAATTGCATCATCGGCCGAAGCCGGTAAAGCTATCGAGCCGACGGTATGGCCACTTGGTCATAATGTGCGGCCGGCCCGCATGGCACTCGGTGCCAGCGGGTGTGTTGAATGCCATAGCGACGGTTCTCCTTTTTTCGCAACTCGAATCGATGCGGTAAGCTTTTTGCCAGGGAAAGAGAACGTTTCAGTCATGGCGCACGAACTTCAGCAAGCCGATATGAATCGCTTGAAGCAATGGAATAGCTTGTTCGCCAGTCGCGCGGCGTTCAAATATTTCGCCTTCGGATGCCTTGGGCTAACGACGCTAGTAGTACTTAGTGGTCTAACGAACGCAATTGGAAATCGACTTGGAGCGAACAGGAGACGGTCGTCATGAATTTTATAGCGCGTTTGATGGAGAAAGGTTTGCAATTCGACAATGTGATCGTTTGCACCGGTATCGCCGTCGCGGTTGGCATCCTGCTTCACGCGGTTTATGCGGCATTCTCTTCGCAACGCAAGTCGCGGATTCGCGGTAGTTGGATTGCTAGGCTCGTCTATTTAGTTTTCGCAACGCTCGTCGTCGCATTGACCGCAACTTCGTTTGGTTCAATCCTTACCGCAGGCGTCATGGAGCACTGGGCTTTGTTGGCACATATTGCAATCGCAGGTGCGTTTGTCTTTGTTTTGTTAGTCTTTTCGATTGCATGGTCCCCATTGAAGCTTAGCAATGCGAATGTCGACGGCCAAGTGTCAGCAGACACGATCGGCAACGCGTGGTGGTTGAGTCGCTGGAGTCTTTGGTGCGTACTTTGGGCATCGTTGGTCGTTGCTGGTTCGATGTTGGTAGCTATGCTTCCCATCTTCGACACCATAGGGATGCATGAAATAACGATGATACATCGATATGCTGGACTGGTACTGGCAGGTTCGCTGATGGTGAATCTGTATGCGTTTGCCGCGCAGCGACTAGGATGGCGCTAAGCCCGATTGTGTTTCAAATAGATTAGAAGGCACTTCCCCGGAGATCGAAGTCATGTCGCGAGCCGTTCGAGTATCACTTCAGCAGAAGCTATTCCCAAGTGGCATTCCGCGACTATGGTGCCCGACGATTACTCATTTTCGCGACGCTCGCACGCCAGATGAATCGAGTATCCGTGAACATCTCGAACGAATAGCTCCAGTTGTCAAAGGAATACTCGTACCCGGATCGACTGGCGAAGGGTGGGAGATGGAGGACGATGACGTGCGATCGTTGCTCGATATCGTACTTCCGATCGCCCAAGATGCGGGTATACATGTGCTGATCGGAGTTCTAAAAACGCGCATCGACGAAGTCGTTGCAACACTCGCGGCTCTCGATGAAACCATAAATCACCCGGCCGTTGTCGGGACTACGATTTGTCCGCCGCGCGGCTCTGAATTAACGCAGTCCGAAATTGCCGATGGACTAAGGCAAATTCTTTCATTCGGTATTCCGACAGCTTTGTATCAATTGCCGCAAATCACGATGAACGAAATGGCACCCGCTACGGTCGCTTCGCTGGCACGAGAGTTTTCAAATTTTATCCTTTTTAAGGATACGAGCGGCAAAGATCGAGTTGCTCAGTCCAATGTGGACCTCGAAGGCGTATTTTTAGTGCGTGGCTCCGAGCATGAAGGATATGCAAAATGGCCTCGATCGGCGGGTGGTCCCTACGATGGATTTCTATTGAGCTCGTCAAATGCCTTCGCGACGGAACTTAATCGCATCCTTGAATTGCTTGATGCAGGTGACTTCGAGCAGGCAAATAAGCTCTCCGAACAGATTGAGGCGATCATTTCCCGGACATTCGAGTTAGTCCAAGCGGTCCACAACGGCAATCCGTTCGCAAACGCCAATAAATTGCTCGATCACGTTCGAAAGCACGGCCGTCGATCGCTTGATTTCCCGCCGCCAATGCTGTTTTGCGGGACACGCTTATCGACCGATCTCATCGAGGGTACTCAGCGAATTATAGAGGAGTATTTAGTTTCGATCGATTGACTCGAGGCGATCACGACCAAAAGTCTGCCGATGCTTCCTCGCTAGCAAATCAGCAAATCTCGTCGGATGATTCCGCAGCCAATCAAATGGCCAACCACGAGTGACGAGAAAAGGTTACTCGCCGGTTACGTGGCATTTACACAGCGTTTACATGCCGAGATGCGAAAGCTGGATAATCTTTGAAACTCGTGTTAATCCACGCTTTTCTCGAATATTGGCATTGTCGTATCGTTCGATTTAGCCGAATATCTCGACCGAAATCCAATGCCTTGCCCAACACCTAGGAACTCTGTGAATGCGGACCGATAAGGAATTGCTACTTGCAACCAAACGTTATGCGTCGGAAGTACGTTGGGTAAGCTGGTGGTGCTTGATTTCGACCCTGGCTGCTTATGGTCTATGTCTCGGAATCGTCGTTTCGGATGCTGCGCTTTGGGTTCGAATCTTTGCTAGCTGCATCAGTGGGCTAGTAACCGTTCGGCTCTTTATCATCTATCACGATTATGAGCATGGAGCGATTCTTCAGAAGTCGCTGTTCGTCAAGTTGATTATGCAGCTATATGGGATGCTGGTGCTAAGCCCTATCAGCGTTTGGAACCGTTCGCACGACCATCATCACAAGCATAATTGTAAGGAAACCGCCATAAGTATCGGCTCGTATCCGATCATGACCTGCGAGCAATATGCCAGTACTTCGTTGATAAAGCGAATGAATTACAACCTAGCGAGACATCCTTTAACCATGATTTTCGGCTATTTGACCGTCTTCATGTACGGCATGTGTATCCGAGCCTTTGTTTTAAATCCGAAGCATCATCTCGATTCCGGTATCGCCATCCTTTTGCATCTATTTTTGATCGGATGGTTGTCTTTGTACGGGTTGGATGCAGTCCTCCTTTGCCTGATCTTGCCACTCTTTATCGCTTGTGGATCTGGTTCGTACCTGTTCTATGCCCAGCATAATTTCCCTGGATGCAAGCTGACGAAGAAGGACGACTGGAGTTACGTGTCAGCGGCCCTAAAGTCTTCGAGCTATATCGAGATGGGCCTCATTGGACGCTGGTTCACTGGGAATATTGGTTACCATCACATTCACCATCTAAACGCTAAGATCCCTTTCTATCGCCTGCCGGTTGCTATGGCTGCTTTAGAAGAATTGCAGTCGCCGGCAGTGACCTCTCTTTCGCTTAGGAACATCCTAAAATGCTGGAGTCTCAAGCTGTGGGACCCAGATCTAGACCAGTTGGTACCGTTCCCGAAAAAACACAGTGCTCCAAGCGTCCAAACCCATCCCGTGCGCACAGCCTCTCGGTTAACGCCGGAAGCAGGAATGCGCCTAGCAAGCTCCGTTTCTCGGTCGGTTCTTTAATAACCTATTCCCACATCGGCTACCCCGGTTGGTGAATTCGTGGGAAAGACGTAGAATCCGCCCTATTCGAGGCGTCTTTGTGCTCGATTTATTGAATGGGTACGCGTCTGTGTTGGTGTATTGCTTTGCGTGCTACCCAGTCCAAGTTTATTCCTGAGGAACAGTCGAATTATGATGCGTAGCCATCACTGTGGTCAGCTCCGATCATCGCACATTGGCCAGCAAGTTACACTGTGCGGCTGGGTAGACACCGTTCGCGATCACAGTGGAGCAGTCTTTCTAGACCTTCGCGACCGCTATGGCGTAACCCAAGCGGTCGTCCAACGAGAAAGCGGCGAAAACACACTCGAAGTTGCCAAGAAATTGCGCGGCGAGGACGTGATTAAGATCATCGGAATCGTCGAGTCTCGATTGGAAGGGAAGACAAACGTCAAGCTGGATACTGGCGAGATCGAAATTCGCGTCTCGGAAGTCGAGATTTTAAATCGCTCACAAACCCCGCCGTTCTTCCCAGACAAAGGCGAGTTGCCAGGCGAAGAGACTCGGTTGAAGTATCGCTACCTCGATCTGCGAAGAAAAGCGATGCAAGATACGCTCTTGCTTCGCAGCCGGATCATCAAGGGAATGCGAGACTATTTTGAAGAACACCAGTTCATCGATATCGAGACGCCAATCTTGGGACGAAGCACTCCCGAAGGTGCCCGAGACTATCTCGTACCCAGTCGCGTGCATCGCAATCATTTCTTTGCCTTGCCGCAGTCACCTCAGCTCTACAAACAAATCTTGATGGTGGCCGGATACGATCGTTACATTCAAGTCGCCCGCTGCTTTCGCGACGAAGATCTTCGAGCCGATCGGCAACCCGAGTTCACGCAATTGGATCTCGAAATGAGCTTCGTGAACAACGAAGATATTATCGGCATGATCGACGGTCTGATGGTGAGCTTGGCCAAAGAAATTCTCGGTATCGAGCTGAAGACGCCGTTGCCTCGCATGACCTACGATGAAGCGATGCGCCGGTTCGGCCACGATGCGCCCGATCTGCGATACGGCATGGAAATTGTCGACCTGACGAACATCGCTAAAGAAACCGAGTTCCGCGTTTTTCGCGGTACCGTCGATTCGGGTGGCTTTGTGCGAGGTATCAAAGTTGATAGGCGAGCCGAAGAATTTTCTCGAAAGCGACTCGATGAATTGACCGAGCTCGTCAAAAACGATTTCGGAACAAAAGGACTCGCTTGGTTCCGATGCGAGCCGGACGGTTCGCTATGGTCGCCGATCAGCAAGAACATCGATCCGCCTCAACTTGAAAAAATCAAAGCTGCATTTGACGCTCAACCGGGTGATCTGATGCTGATCTTAGCCGACACATGGGAAGTCACCTGCAAAGGACTTAACGGTTTGCGACGTAGGTTGGCTGCCGAACTCAAGCTGTACGATCCTAAAACGATGAACTTTTCGTGGATCGTCGAGTTCCCGATGTTCGATCGCGATGCGGAAGAAGATCGATGGGTCGCGATGCATCACCCGTTCACGGCTCCTCGTCCTCAGGATTTGCATTTGCTCGAAAAAGATCCCGCTTCATGTCGTGCTCAAGCCTACGACCTAATTATCAACGGTTACGAAGCCGGTGGTGGAACGATTCGAATCCATGACAGCGCCTCGCAGCAACAGGTCTTTGGTCTCTTGGGAATCACACCGGAACTGGCCAAGGATCGCTTCGGTTTCTTGTTAGAAGCCTTGCAATTCGGAGCACCACCGCACGGTGGGATCGCGCTGGGTATCGACCGAATCGTGATGCTCTTTGCAGGCTTGGAAAATATTCGCGACGTGATCGCATTTCCAAAAACGCAACGGGCTATGGATATGATGACCGAAGCCCCAGGAACGGTCGAACTAAAGCAGCTCCGAGAATTGCATATCCAATTGAGCCATCCGCCGGAAGTCAAATAGTTGCAGCCGGAGCGTTCGCCTCTTACGATGGTGTGATGGACCAATACGAAAACCGTCGCCTGCAACGTTATCTAACTTTTTTCCGGCGACTAAAAGCATGCGTCGCGTTAGCATGCATCGCGGGAGTGTTGTCGCATACGCGACTATCGGTTGCGTCGGCAGAGCAAGCGTCCGCGTCGACGTCGCCGGCTTGGAGGATCGGTTTTGGAAAGTCGGATATAACGCCGGTCGAACCAGTCCGATTGAGTGGGTATAGCAACCGCGATAAGCCGTTTGAATCAATGGCAGATCCATTGAGTTGCCGAGCGATGGCTCTATCTAATTCGCTGCTCGACTCGGAGAGCATGTTGCTCGTGTCGGTCGATAGTATTGCAGTAACTGCCGATATCACGAATAAAATTTCTCGGCAACTCGAGCAAAAGTTTGGTATTCCGCGAAGCCAACTAGTACTCTCTTCGACGCATTCACACACCTCGCCGCATCTAGCGAACGGATTGACAAATCTTTTCCAGACCCAACTATCACGCGAAGAAGTCGATGCGATTCAGCGAAATACCGATCGAATCGTCGAGCGGATGTTGACGACTATTGACCTGGCGATGCAAGATCGCCAACCGGGAAGTTTAACACTCGGCGGTGATCAAGCGACCTTCGCGGTGAATCGGCGTGTGCTTAAGAGTGGCGTTTGGTCGGGATTCGGAGTTCAAGCTGACGGCCCAGTCGATCATCGCGTACGCGTCCTTCGAGCGACCGACGCGAATGGTAAATTGCGAGGTGCGGTCTTTATGTACGCCTGTCACTGCACGACGCTCGGCGGTGATTTCAATCAAGTCAGCGGAGACTGGGCTGGGCTGGCGGCAACTGAACTTGAAAAACAAAACCCCAACGTCACGGTATTGGCAACGATCGGTTGCGGTGCCGATGCAAATCCAAATCCTCGTTCAACTTATCAGGATGCTCAAGCCCATGCTGCGGAAATCGTCGCAGCCGTCAGTCGAGCTTTCGCGGGGCAACAAACGCCGCTTAACCATTTTCCAGTGGGGCATTTCGGTTATGCCGGTTTAGTTCCTGAGCTTCCGACTCGCGAATACTTAAAAGAGATGTCGACCGATGCGCGGGCTGTCAATCAGCGCTGGTCCGAAGCGATGACGAAGACTTGGAATGAACGAGGTCGATTGCCAGAATCGTATCCTGCCCCGATTCATACTTGGCAATTTGGCGACGATCTGACCTGGGTGTTTCTCGGTGGCGAAGTTGTGATCGACTACCAGATGAAGCTCGAAAAAATGCTACCCGGAAAAAACGTTTGGGTTGCTGCGTATACCGACGACGTCTTTGCCTACGTCGCAAGCCAGCGAATGCGCGCCGAGGGAGGTTACGAAGTCGATTTTTCGATGGTTTACTATATGCAGCCTGGACGCTGGTCTTCGGGAACAGAGGATCTACTGCTCCGCCGGGTTCGCGAAGTTCTCGACGACAATGCCTCGGACGAAAAGCCGAGCGATGCCGATGCCTCCTGGAAATCGATTCAAATTCCCAGCGAATTCATGGTGGATCGGATGGCTTGCGAGCCGCAGGTCGCCGACCCGATCAATATCGCGTTTGGCCATGATGGTCGAGTGTGGGTAGTCGAGATGGCGGACTATCCACTTGGCAATACTTCAGGCGGTCGCATTCGTTGGCTCATCGATTCCGACGGCGATGGTTCGCTTGATCAGTCGCAAGTCTTCCTCGATGGCTTGTCGTATCCAACCAGTGTTACTCCGTGGCGCGACGGTGTGATTGTCATCGCGGCTCCCCAAGTGATCTTAGCAAGAGATACCGACGGCGACGGCAAAGCAGACAGTCGTGAAACGTTGCTCGTTGGTATCCACGAAGCGAACCCGCAACATCGAGCCAGCGGATTCGAAATGGGTTTAGACGGCTGGCTTCATTTTGGCGCTGGCGATAAGACTGAGCAACTTGAAAGCAAGCGGGCAAAGCAAACTTTCAACGTTTCCAAATGCGACGTTGCGTGGAATCCCGATACCGGAGAGATTCACGCAACGACGGGCGAAACACAATTCTGTCCTGCTCGCGACGAATTCGACCGCTGGTACGGCAACTCCAATAGCAAACCGATCTATCAATATGTCATCGACGAACGCTATGTCGAGCGTCGCTCTCCTAACAGTTCATTGCAACGGAATTTGCTCGACCCACCCGTGGCACCGCCCGTTTTTCCGGCCAGCCGCACCGCCGATCGATTCAATGACATCTACGCACACAATCGATTTACCAGCGCCTGTAGCAGTATTATTTGCCGAAGTCCAGGTCTAGGTGAATCGATGCGCGGCGCGGCGATTGTCTGCGAACCGGTTCATAATTTAGTCGCGCGTTACCAAGTCACTAGCGATGGCGCAGCTACGAAAGGGTTGCGTTTTTCTGACGATGAAAAACTCGATTGGTTCGCGTCCAAGGATTCTTGGTCAAGACCCGTCCGTGCTGTCAATGCGCCCGACGGAACGATCTGGATCGTCGATATGGTGCGGCATGTCATCGAGCATCCGCAATGGATTCCGATGGCTTGGCAGCAACGCTACGACGTTCGATCAGGAGAAGCTCTCGGTCGGCTTTATCGAGTTCGTCGTCGCGACTACCAGCCGAGTTTGCTTCCTAACGTCGCGTCGATGAATGGCGAGCAGTTGATTGAATCGCTTGTGTCCAACAATGGCGCCCTCCGCGATTTGGCGCAGTTTCAGTTCCTGTGGCGTTCGAGCGCTGAGCGACAGTCGCTGATACCTATCATCCGTGAGCGGGCACTTGCCTCGACAGATCCTGCTGTACGCTTGCAATGCTTTGCTACTCTCGTCGCCGGCGGCTTGGCAACGTCGGATGATGTTGCGTCGGCTATCGCAGATCGAGACCCTCGCGTCGTTCCCTTTGCGATACGCTCCTCAGAGTCGTTTATCGAAAAGCATCCGGATTTGATCCGCGCAATTGCCAATCGGACAAACGACGAACTTGGTCCGGAAGTCGACCTGCAGATTCTTTTGTCGCTGGGTGCGTTGGGAAAGCTTGCGGCTGGCGATGAAGCAACCAAAATTCCTATCGCGTCGATCATCGCTCGCCATTTGACCGATCCGTGGATCGTTCGAGCCATTCCGCTGGTTCACGATTCCTTGATTCCATCCACGATTGAAGCAGTGATGGTGGCGATCGATGCTGCTCAAGATTTCTCGACAGATCAGTGGTCCGAGCTTGAAACATGTATCCAGCGATTGCTCAATCGGACATCGATGGAATCTAAACAGCTTTGGATGAGCCGATATTTTAGCGACAATACCAATGCATCGAACCAAGAACTTTCAGCCGCGAAGTTATTGTTGCTTGGCGGCATGGCCAGTTCCACAAAGACTTCAAACCGAGCGGGCAACCAAGGGTTATTTGCGAATCTCTCGATTGTCGAGTCGACGCGATCGAAGATACTCGATTCGAATATCGAGTCGAAGCTGCGATCAAGGTTCATCAATTTGCTCGGCCATGGTCTCGGAAGCGTCGATATCGAACTTGACATGTTGGCTAAGCTTCTAGGGCCTGATCAGCCGCCGGAGGTTCAAGAGAGCGCGATGGCTGCCATTCGACGTATCGATGATCCGCGAGCTGCCGATGTCTTGCTGGCGAAGTGGACGTCGATGACCGCTGACGCTCGACGGAACGTATGCGCTACGCTGCTCCAGAGAAAGCCATGGATCGAAAAATTGGTGCTGGCCCTCGAAGATAGCTCGATTAAAGTCCGAGATTTAGACGCTGCGACGATTCAGCAGTTGAGATCTAAAGGCGATCGCTCATTGATGGCTCGATGCGAGAAGATTCTTGGTCGACCTGCCAACCTCGATCGTGCGCGGCTGGTTGACGACTATCTCGGTCGGCTCAACGCGTCGACGGATCGAATGCGCGGCGAAAAATTGTACTTACAACATTGCGCAGCTTGTCACTTGGCAAAGCCCTCGAAGCCGATTGTCGGGCCGCCACTAGAAAATCTTAAACATTGGACGACCGATCAATGGTTAACGGCCGTCCTGGATCCGAATCGCAATTTGGAACCCAAATACCATCAGTACAGCGTACTAACGACCAATGGCCAAGTCTTCTCGGGCGTTATCGAGAGCCAAACTTCGTCGGCAGTTGTTCTGGCGATGAGCGACGGTTCGCGCCGAGAGATATTGCTCACCGATATCGAGACGCTCAAGGACATGGGGATCTCGCTGATGCCCGAAGGGATCGAAACTTCGCTGTCGCCCGACCAACTTTCGGATTTGCTCGATTTCGTTCGCCATGAGCGCGATAAACCTTGACACTTCTCGGCGATCAGCGCGTCGCGTCTCAGTTTTTTAGGCTCTTCCGCAGAATCTGTGGGTCAAAATTGACTATTTATCGTTACGAATAGAAAACCGAAGTTTCACCGGACACCCGTTTCGCATTGGATTTTTGAGGCATCACTCCG
>Ga0163150_10003715_pt1 | contig 21155 bp, 23 predicted proteins | sample OliLakLV19P2IB_FD_148628 | JGI IMG/M metagenome (GOLD analysis project Ga0163150, IMG submission 148628) | Freshwater microbial mat bacterial communities from Lake Vanda, McMurdo Dry Valleys, Antarctica - Oligotrophic Lake LV.19.P2.IB | ecosystem: Environmental > Aquatic > Freshwater > Lake >...
GGGTATATCATTAACCCAATAAATCGAATGCAGATGTTAAAATCAGTAAAATTACTTGTGCTGATTACCATTATGGCTTTTCTTTTTCATTCTTCCAATGCACAGCTAAGGCTTCCTGTCATCAGCGGCGGAGTTGGGAGTGATGTAAAAAAAGTGATTGAAGATTATTCCAACCGCTTTATCTATCTGATGGGAGAAGTAAGAACGGAGAACACTCAAGCAACTGACTATAGTTGCAACTTTAATGTAAGTGGTGCAGAAGAGGCCATCATTACCCGGTATTCTGCCAAAAGAGAAGTGTGCAGCTGGGAAGCCCTGATGCTGACGACGGAAAGTTTTGAAAAAGCAAAACAAAAATTCAAAGCACTCTACAATCAGCTTTACAATCTTTCTGTTGGTATTGGCACCATAAAAAATTTTCACCTGAAGGGAAAGTATGAAGCCACTGACGAAAAGAAAAAATTCACCACTGTTCTTTTCTCTTTTGATTTTTCCTTAAAAAACCACCGCCTTTGGCGGTGGTAATGTCCTGATGGCTATGCCTTATCTTTAGGGTCTTACTGTTCGTTATGGCTGGTATATATAAAAAGCTTTCACATGTTGTTTACAAATGCGACTATCATATTGTGTGGACGCCGAAATATAGATTTAGAGTATTGTTTGGAGAGGTAAAAGTTTTAGTAGAGAATGATATTCGAATGCTTTGTGAATGGAAAGGAGTTGAAGTTATTGAGCTAAATGTTCAAATAGACCATGTTCACATAGTTTGTTCAATTCCTCCAAAAGTTTCTGTATCTGAGTTGCTGGGAACATTGAAAGGTAAGTTGGCAATAAAAGTATTTAAAACGTATCCTAAATTGAAGCAGAAACCATATTGGGGAAATCATTTTTGGTCAAGAGGTTATTTTGTTACAACAGTAGGAGTTGATGAAGAAATAATAAGGGGATACGTTAAATATCAAGAAGTAGAAGATAAAAAAGAAGAAACCCAGACACGGGATTTCGACTTGTTTTCTCCGCCATCAGGGTCTTAAAGAGGGCTTTGCCCGATGTATTTCAACCCACCTTCTTAGAAGGTGGTTGTTGAGTATCAAAAAGCCACAGAAACAGCATTACAAACAAACCCGTTGCAATAGCCTTATATAGTTTTGCAGCAAAGCCGGAAGAAATAAACGGGTAAGGTTTGTTTAAGTAGTGCAGCATGCAGAACTGTTTTATAATTTAAAAGTAAGAAAGCTTGCTATTATTTCAACCGACCACTAAACTCCGCCAGTGATATAATAAACTTGCGGATAAATTCTTTTGTTTTTTCACCTTAAAACTGATACTCCTTACTTCTTTAAAATCTTCTCCATTGTCTTTCCTTTTGCCAATTCATCAACCAACTTATCTGAATATCGAATCTTTTGCATGGGTTTGTCTTCTATCTCTTCCACCTGATACCCGCAAATTACGCCTGTAATTTTTGAAGCATTTGGATTAAGTAGCGGCGCCTCGGCGAAAAAGGTTTGAAAATAAGTCTTCTTGTCGATTTGTTGTTGTAAGGTTTGATGATTATATCCTGTCAGCCAGCAAATGAAGATATCTACTTCTTCCTTTGTACTGCCCTTTTTCTCTGCTTTTTGCATATAATGCGGATAGACACAGGCAAGCGACATTTTAAATACTCTTGTATTATCCATTTTAGATGTAATAATTTTTCAAAATCAATTTCTTTTATACGGCCGAAAATTAGAACTGTTGACAAGGGGTAATATTGGGGTTTGGCGCAGTTGGGGAATTAACCCAGTGTCCACCCTAATTGCGCCAAACCGCATATTAGTGACAATGCTTTTAAAAGTGTCTTCCCTTTTTAGTTTGTTTTAAGTACCAGATATAGATTTTTGAAGTTAATTTGAACTCCCACTTTAAATGGAAAATTAAAACATCTAATGGCTTTAACGGGTGTAGCGGATCATCTCTTAGTACTTGCTGCACCATAACTAATTCGAAGTTTTTATTCTCGGCTTTTGAATTAAATCGATTTATATTTTTTGTATATTTTTTATAATAATTCTTGAATAACATCCAACGATAGTCAAAGTTATTCAACTTGTTGTAAAATATGTCAATGTCAGATTCAGCTATACTTACTTTATGTGTAGATAAATCAACAACCGTCGTAAATGTTAAAGAGGATAGGAGAGGATGGTTGCTTACTTCTTCTTCAGTAAGCTTTTTAGCTTCATTTTGAGGACGAGGTAGCTTATCTCGGAATTCTTTAACGATTTTATAGTATCCTAAATGTTTCTCATAAAGAGGTTTAAGTCCTAGGGTGATAATATTTAGAATAAAGTTTAGCATTAATAAGGTGTCTATTGCATTGCCGCTAAACCGCTGGTTTGCGGCATTCTTTGTTCTAAATTTAACTGATTCTCAGCGAATAATTGAACAAATGACTTTATCGTACTATGATGATTAGAAACTAACCGCAAGAGAAGAAGTAATGGAGTTGCTACTTTTTGTCACACTGCTCTGCCTAATAAAAATATTATCCCTGCTTCTAAGGCTTCTTCCTTCCAACCGTACCAATACATTTTTTACAGGAATATAATCAATGTTTATAGAACCACCCGTTGTTTGAAAACCGTTCGGTGTACCAGTAGAAATGATAACTCCATCCCTGTCATTATAATGTTCTGCTCTTCCGGCGATAGCCCATTTGTTATTAATACTATATTTTAAAATGCAAACCGGTGCATACCATGTATTTTTTTTGTTTGCATTGGGAGTCTTCTCTTCTGTTCCAATATCAAAACCCAGAGTCATTTCAATTTTATGGCTGAGTGTAAAAAGGCCATAGATATTATGAAAGAACCGCGACAGCCTTGCACTATCGGGTTTATCAGTGCCGATAAATGTGCTGTAATTCAATAAAACTTTATCAGACGGCTTGAATTGCAGTTGTGTGCCCCAGCTCATCAGTGAATTACCACTCAATCTTGTAATACGTTGCCACCCGCTGAGAGCCATACCGCTTATAGTCCATTTGCCATTGTCTGTTATATACGTAAGTTTTGCGCCGGCTTCAAAGTAAGGGCTGCTTTCGGCCAGCATACTTCTTGTTAGTGTCCGGCAATCTTTACTTACAGCACTTTCAAAACCAATATGCGAAGGCATAATACCGGCATCTAACCAAAGGTTTTTCTTTTTGCTAAATTTTATACCAACATTGGCTTCATAAATATTTTTTATTACTCCAGGTTCCGCTGCATAATTCGCATTCATATATGTACCTGCTGCTAATGCAATATTTGCCCTTACTCCTGGCGTTGCATAAGCTGCTTTTACAAATCCCAGGTTCATATTAAACTCATTATGCTGGTTATGATTGTAAATAAATGCAGGCCGGTTGCCATCGGAGGGTTTATTGAAATCATATTGATAATAAACTTCCGCATAACCAGCAATAGAAAAGGTATTCTTCGTAGTGCTGTCTTGTCCTGCAGCAACAACAGAAATAAGGGGCAGTACAAAAAGGAGAATCAGCCGGTTCATATATCTAATGTAGTTTAATTGTTTACTCTTGCCAATTCAACATGGTGCGCCGGATGATAGACCAGCGGAATATCTTCCATCACCACGTCGCTTTTATCGAGACCAAATGTTTTTTGGTAATAAGAATCAGATCAAGGTCAGAATATTCATCCAACTCATCAGTTATCCATGAACCTGCAACAGCAAGGCCAATTACGTTGTAATCTGTTTTGACAATATCAACAACCTTGTTGGTAAATTCTTTTTGTATCATATTGTCTAAAGATAAAAATTGCCGGACGCATTGCAATAAAAAAATCCCGCTGCACCGGCACCATTTTTTTTATATTACCAATTTGGCTTCTTAGTTCATTCTTATTACTCTTTGTCCACCCTCTTTGTTTTGCTCCATCTCTTTCATCATTTTCTCTCTTTCTTTTTTAAACTCTTCTGCCGTGTAACGTTTTTTGCCAGTCGGTTCTTTTATGATAGCAAGATCAGCCTTTTCAGAAATAGCTGTCGCCTTAAAGATTTGTGTACCATCTTTAATATCCATCTCCAGAATTAATCCCGGCAGCTGACCCTGGTATTCTGCCGGTCCGGCCGATACGGGGATAGAGGAAGTGAACCATGCTACAATATTCGAAGTATCCTGTATTTCTTTGCGTTCCATTTTACCATTTTCCATGTTCATCATTGTACTAATCCTGTTGGAAGTCGCTTTCATGCAAGGCTGTCCCAAAATTGTTTTTGTTTCACCCGTCTGGTGAATGAAGTAGTAGATTCATTAAGGCTTCAACTGGAGAAAAATCATGCAAGAGTGGCTATTACCGATGAAGGTGATTTAACATTGCAGGGGGACAGATTGCATTTACTGAGTGTGGTCTTTAACATGGTGGATAATGCGGTTAAGTACAGTAAAGAAGAGCCGGTAATAAAAATTGATATGCGGGAAAATGACGATAAGGTTGTTTTAAATTTAACGGATAATGTAATCGGTATTCTCCAAGAATATAAAGACAAAATGTTTGATAAATTTTTCCGTATACCACATGGTGATACACATAATGCAAAAGGGTATGGATTAGGATTAAGCTATGTGGCGCAGGTGATACAAAAATATAATGGAACGATTGCTATTGAAAGCCAGCCCGGCATCGGTACAAAATTTATTATTACATTACCCAAAAAAATAACCGCAGAGAAGTAAGAACACAGAGTTTGCGCAGAGATCCTCTGCGAAATCTCCTTTACCTCCTGTTCTCTGCGGTAAAATAAAAAATGAGCAAAACAAAAGTCTTTTACGTAGAAGATGAATTATTCCTCGGCAAAATTGTAAAAGAAAGCTTGGAAAGCCGGGACTTTGAAGTCATCATGGAAAGTGATGGAGCAAAAGCAACAGAGCTTTTCAAAAAAGTAAAGCCCAATATCTGTGTGCTCGATATTAGGCTGCCGAATAAAGATGGTTTTACCATCGCCGATGAAATACGGAAACTGGATAAAGAAGTGCCTATTATTTTCCTGACGGCGAAAACGCAGACAGAAGATGTGGTAAAAGGATTTTCGCTGGGAGGCAATGATTATATCCGTAAGCCATTTAGTATGGAAGAACTGATTGTCCGCATTCAACACCTGCTAAAAAATAAACAGGAAGGGTCGCAAAAAATAACTGGCGGTAATGCCAGCATGGGGAAGTTTAATTTTCAATTAAACCGCCAACTGCTTACGAATGGTAAAGAAGAACGTAAGCTTTCTTTCAGGGAAAGTGAATTGTTGAAATTGTTATACGAGAACAGAGACAAAATTATTGACCGCAAAGACATTCTGAATTTACTTTGGGGCAATGATTCTTTTTTTAACAGCCGAAATCTTGATGTATATATTACAAAACTCCGAAGCTATTTAAAAGACGACCCTTCGCTTGAAATACTCACTATTAAAGGAGTGGGCTACCGTTTTATTGCAGATTAAATATTGCCACCCGGTAATTCTGCAAATAGAACTCTGTTTGGCACAGTATTATAACAAGTTAATAAACGAAAAAAAATGACCCGGACACATAAAAAAATGTCCGCAGGTAAAAAAATACTGATTGGCTTGTTGATATTCAGTGTAATTACCGCTGTCGCCTTTCATATATTTATTACCCGCTACCTTCCACCGATAGTCAAAAAAAGGCTTGCAGAAGTAATTGTAAACGGCTCTGACAGTCTTTACAAATTTGAAATGGGGAAATTTGACCTCAGTTTTTGGGGAGCCTCTGCCCGGTTTGCAGACCTGCGGATTACTATTGACAGCGCCGTTTATAAGCGGATGAGTGAGGCAAAAATACTTCCCGCCATCACCAGTGAACTAATATTGCGGAAAGGAAACTTGAATGGAATAGGAATAAGGTCATTGATTTTTGCACGTAAAATTAATATCCGGGAAATAGTATTTGATTCGGCTGATGTACAACTGGCCCGGCATTTCAGAAATAATAAAGATAAAGTGGATAATGGCCAGCCACTATGGAAACTCATACAGCCCCGCATACGGTCTATAGAAATTGGTAATATATATTGTGCCGACCTGAAAATTAATTACCGGAATGTGGACAGTGCCAAAGCATTTCGCTGGCAAATTGAAAAGAGCAATATTCTTATATCGGGGGTAAAGGTTGACAGTGCTTCAACTTATGACAGTAGCCGCTTATTGTTTGCAAAAAACATTTCTTTCAATGCTACTGACATAAAATTGAAAACAACAGACGGATTATATAATATGCAGGTCAGTGAAGTTTCGTATGTATCCGCCGACCAATTAATGCAGATTAAAGAGTTTGCTTTTTTACCCGCTGTCAGTAATAAGCAATTCATCAAACATTTTGGCTACCAGCATGAGATATATAAACTAAATGTACCGTTGATCAGGGTAAAAAATTTTGTATTGGCACAATGGATAACGCATAACAGGTTACAGGCAAATATGGTTGAACTTGCATCTCCCACCATTTCTATACACATGGATAGAAATGCAAAGCCTAATCCATACAGCAAAAAAGGAAAATATCCTCACCAGCTTTTACAAAAAGCCGATTTTTTAATACAGGTGAATAAATTAAAAGCAACGGATGCATCTGTTACATATACTGAAACAAATAATGTAACGAACATGACGGGCAAATTAATTTTTCCATCTATAAGCGGAACTATTGACAACATCACCAACGACCCTTTGATAATACAACGCAATCCTGAATGTATTGCTGATATCCGCGGTACTCTTATGCAAACAGGAAAACTCAACACTGTTTTTCGTTTTAAACTCAACGATCCAAGTGGTGGATTTGCTGTAAAGGCAACGATAACTAACCTGAATGCACCTCAATTACAACCTCTTTTTACGGCAATGACAGCGGTAGATATGCAATCGTTCAATATGCAAAGGCTGGACTATACGATTACCGGAAATGAAAAAGCAGGTACAGGTACACTTTCCATGAAGTATGCGGAAATGGATATATTAATAAACAAAGTAGGAGCTGATAAGTCATTGAATAAAAAAGGGTTTATGTCTTTTTTGGCAAACAGGATGTTGATTTATAAGGAAAATCCGATGAAAGACGAGGAAGAAAGAAAGGCTAGCGGGATTGTTGTACAAAGGGACCCAACCCGTTCGTTTTTCAACCTGGTATGGAAAACAATGTTTACCTCTGCCGGTGAAATTGTTTTACGGCCACTGGCGAAACGCAAAATTGAAAAACGGCAGTTACGGGAAGAAAGAAGGACTGAGCGGAAGGAAAGTAGAGAGGAACAGCGTAATCAACGAAAAAATTAAGCATCTTCGGGCAATAGAAAATAAGTATGCCTATTGCTTTTAAAGCAGACCGGATTTTTACAGGAACTGAATGGCTCATCAATCATGCTGTCGTTGTTAATAAAGGAACAATTGAAACGGTGGTTCCTGTTTCATCCTTATCATCATCACAACACACAGAACAGTTTGATAATTGTTTTATCGCCCCGGCCTTTATTGATTTGCAGATATATGGTGCTTATGGAAAACTACTGTCTGTTTATCCCGAAGCAGATTCATTATATAAACTCAAAGAATATGGTGAAAAAGGCGGAGCTGCTTTTTGCATGCCTACAGTAGCAACAAACACAAAGCAAGTTTTCTATAAAAGCATTGATGCCATAAAAGATTACTGGAGTAAAGGCGGTGAAGGAATTTTAGGTATTCATCTGGAAGGCCCGTGGATCAATCCCATTAAAAGAGGAGCACATATTGAATCGTTAATTCATCCGCCAACAATACAAGAAGCAGAAGAATTATTAAACTATGGAAAAGGAGTTATCCGGATGATAACCCTTGCGCCGGAACTGTGTAGTAAAGAAGTAATTGATTTAATTCTTTCGCACAACATCGTTATTTCAGCAGGACATAGTAACGCCACCTATGTTGAAGCAAAAAAAGGTTTTGCCAGTGGCATTACCTCCGTTACTCATTTGTATAATGCGATGAGCCCTTTGCAACACCGGCAACCGGGACTGGCAGGTGCAGCTATGGATGATGCAACAGTAATGGCCAGCATTATTCCCGACGGCTATCATGTTGACTATGCAGCCATACGCATTGCAAAGCAGGTTATGAAGGAAAGATTATTTGTTATTACCGATGCTGTAACGGATACTACAGAAGGAGACTACCCGCATATAAAGGTGGGAGATAAATACGAAGCAGCAAATATTCTCAGCGGCTCTGCATTAACGATGGTGCAAGCCGTACAAAACCTGGTTAACTTTGGAAAAATAGAATTGGGCGAAGCATTACGAATGTGCAGTCTGTATCCGGCAAGGCTATTAGGGTTAAAAGAAATGGGAAGAATTGAGAAAGGGTTTAATGCCCGGTTGGTAGTGATAGATGATAAATCAGAACCTGATAGCTACCGGGTGAAACAATTACTTTAATTACAAACAGCAGTAATGCAGCGGATAAATTTCAGGAGTGGGTTGATGGCGGGATTTTTTTTATTAATTAATTTTTTTGCTGCGGCACAACCCGGCGAAAAAAGAATTCAATATCCGTGGGGATTAAAAAATGCGTACTTCGGTTTGAGTATGGGTTATATCAACTACCCGTTTTCTTCATCACAACTTGAGCCGGGCTTTACTGTGCAATCTGTAACGGTTCCACATATAGCACCCCGCATTACGTTGTTCGGTTACCAGTTCAATAAATACCTGTCGGCACAGATCACTTATATGCGTCCTGTAGATTGGGTTATTTATAAAAATATCAATGGCAACATTACCAGCAATTCTGTGTGGATGAATGTGGGAGGGCTTACATTAGCGGGGCAACTACCCATTGCAAAAAAATTCTCCTTGTTTGCAGAAGCAGGACTTGGTGTTATAACAAGGAAGGGTTTTGATATTAACTATGTGGATGTGGTTAAAGATGCAACATTTGCTACTGGTTTATTTGGCGGTGCGTTGAAGTATCATCTTAATAGAAAATGGGATTTGCTCCTTAGCACTACCTGGTCGCCGGCCAATACAAAAAATAAACAACCAGCCACTACTTTTTATTCAACAGGATTTAATTATCACCTGAAAGAACTCTCCAAAGAAAAAGTTGCCAGTAATATTAAAAGCGGTTACTATTTTGCGAAGCATATTTTACAGCTAAGCTATACTACCAATGCTTTTCATTACGGGGTTAATGATTTGTTTTCAAAAACATTGCCTTTGTTCTGGGGTGGGGCGGCTCATTTAAAACAAGGCTTTTCGGTAAACTATCAGCGAAATATATTTCATGCCAGAAGAGTATTTTCATTGGATTGGGGTGCAGGCGTGGGCTATTGGAGAAGCAGGAACAACAATGATAAATTTCTCACCGTATCGTTATACCCGGTTTTAAGGTTCACGGCATTCCGTTCTCCCAAAACGGATTTATTTTTTGAATACACTGTGGCAGGACCAACCTACATTTCAAAAACATTAATAGATAATGAAACAACCGGTAAGAAATTTACTTTTTATGATGCGATGGGCATAGGAATGTTTGCTGGCAAAAAAAAGAATCTCAATGCAGGGCTTCGTATTGCCCACTTCTCCAACGGAAATATCTTTTCGCAGAATAACGGGGTGAAGGTGCCTTTGACTTTCAGTGTTGGTTATGTGCTTAAATAAATGATTTTCACTGCTAACCGGGTTCTCCAACATTTTGTTGGCTCTTTCCCAAAACTTTTTTACCTTTTCTGTTGAACCATTTAAAACCAACCAAGATGAAAAAGTTTATTGCCCTGGCGGTGATATGCTCCGCCATTATTATTGCCGCCAATTTTTCGGCATGCAACAATTCGTCAGAACCCAAAGCAGCAGACGGTAAAGATTCTCTGAAAACTGTATTAGAAAGAGGGGAATACCTTGCCAACAATGTTGCCGGTTGTATGGACTGCCACAGTAAAAGAGATTTTGAAAAATATTCGGGTCCGGTAATACCTGGAACGGAAGGTGGCGGCGGAATAGTGTTTGATCAGAAATTTGGAATACCCGGTGTGCTCCACGGAAAAAATATCACACCAGACAATGAGTCGGGTATCGGTACCTGGACTGATGATGAAATACTTAGGGCTATGACACAAGGGATCAGTAAAAACGGGGATACACTGTTTCCGATAATGCCTTACGTCAACTTTAACCACATGGCAAAAGATGATTTGTTAAGTATCATTGCTTACCTGCGAACACTAAAGCCAATAAAGAATAAAATACCAGCCAGGCAATTGATGATGCCAATAGCAGCCGCTTATCCCGGCCCGGCATTGCAAGCTTCCGTAGATGCGAATGTTCGTCCTCCGGAAAGGGATAAAGTAAAATATGGTGAGTATTTAACAACGATGGCTGATTGTGGCACTTGTCATTCACCGCTTACTCCTCAAGGCCCGGATATGAAAAGAATATATGCAGGCGGATATCCGTTTGATGCCGGAACATACAAAGTTGTTTCAGCCAATATCACTCCAGATTCCGCCACCGGTATCGGTAAATGGGGTGAAGAACAATTTTTGGCTAAGTTTATTCCTTTCCGGGAAGAAAAAAATTACAATTTCAAACCGGGAAAAGACAATACGATAATGCCGCTTAGTTTATTGGCTGGAATGAAAGATGATGACCTGAAAGCTATTTATGCTTATATGCGGACAGTGAAACCAATCAGTAATAAGGTGGAGAAATACCCGAAGTAATTGGCAACTCAATGATGTTTTTCCCACTGAGGTCGCAGAGTCAAAAAATATTTGCTGCGTCCTCCTTTACACTGCGTGATGCTTTTATTCGTTTTTAAAACTTTCTCTGTTAAATGTGCCGGGAGAAGCATGATCGCCTTCGTCAAAATCAAGATTTACATACCTGATACCGGCAACTTCAGTCAGGTTGTAAACAGCCAGTGCCAAATAAATGGTTGAACCAGAAGAGCCCATCTGTTGGGTAAGGTACATCGCATCAGGAATTTTCAGGTACACCGTATCACCCGATGTTTTTACGAAGGCTAATTGCACATTGGTGTTCGTTGCGTTTAAGTAAGCGATAACCGCCGGTACACTTAATGAATCTGGACCGATAGCGTCTGATTTTTTCACTTCTAATTTTCCACTAGAATCATTCAGGCTGGCTTGCCAACTATAAACCAGCGGGGCAAGGTTAGCAGTATCACCATCATCAACAGGCTGGTCGGCTTTGTTGTTGCAGGCAGCAAATAAAAGACTTGTTACAATCAATGAAAAGAAAAATTTCATAGCTATTTTTTTTAAGATAACAAAGATCCATCAATTCTATATTTCGAAAATCTACCGGGTGGCCTTCGCTTTGCAGGGCAATAAAGCCACTGCTGAGCAGTTTGCCATCTTGTTTGATGGCGGGATCATAACGGTTCACTACGCCACCGCCAATTTGTGGGTTGGAATATTGTAACACCGTATCGCCATTAATAATATGTGTAACCAATGAATCGCCAGGTACAATCAGCTCTGCCCTTACCCATTGTTCGCCATCAAGAATTCCGTCTGCCCACAACCGCTGCTGATCAAAAATATGCATTGTTCTGAAATAGGGTTAGTAGTAGTTTGTTTTATGGACAATTTTCGGGGTAGATTTAATATCCGTACTTCACCATCTTCACTCCCTCATAGGTTTCTAAAAATCTTTTATCAGAAGGCATATCCCACATGGTGATGTAGGTTTTTACATCTCCGTCAGCTAAAATTTCAAACCTGACTTTATTAAAATTGAGACCTCCCTCGAAAGTATTGTTGCCTTTATATACCAGACCTTCCATGATCTGGCCGTTCAGTTTTAAAATCAAAAGATCATCTTCCCTGGAAAATTCTGCATTGCCTTTATTTAATTGATAAAGTCCAGTAATCTTTTTATAACCCGCATCTTCCAGTAGATAGGTCTTTCCCATTACGATGTCAAACTTTACTACATTTTCTGTAGCTGAATTTTTTTTGATCTCCACTATGCGTTTTGCAGATTTCGGTGCACTGGCAGCTGCATCTTTTTCAATATGCGGATCGCCTTTAAAATAAATTTGTGTGATAAGGTCCTGGTGGTTGGCACTTGAAATACGCATATGAATATGCGCCGGTCTCCAGTCTTCTCCGTCTTTATATGGCACAGGAATAATCGTTTTGAAAGTATACTTACCATTCTTACCAGTTTTAACTGCGCCCCTGTACAAATAATTGTCTGAAACATTATCGTATTTAGCAGATTCATCGCAATGCCATGCTTCGATCAGTACATTTGAAAGAGGTGTTTTTCCATCGTGATGTAGAACAGTTCCCGACAGATGCAATACTTTACCGGTTGATCCTGGTGGAATCAGGTTGTTGCGCATGGGTGCACCCGGACGGTAAAATGGACCAAGGATATCAGTAGTTGTTTCATTATCGCCTACAAACGCTGTCCCATTCCAATTGATGGCACCAAAACAAACAACACTGAAAGCGGTTAAACCAGAGTCTTTAATAAAGGTTCTTCTTTTCATGACTGATAGCTTTAAGTAAAATTTTTAATTGTCCTTTGCAATTACGACTAACACCCAGGTATTCCCGATTTGCAGGGAAGAATTCCGTCCAACCCATCTAACTGCTGCTGAGTAAAGATAATAACGATGATGATAGGTACATAGCTAAATAAATAATGTCAAGCTGGTTATGCCGCTCAGCAGAATTACAAAAGGTATTTGCAGTAGTAAAAAAAACAGCCTTTATCAACCAAATTATTGATGAGCTAAACCTTAAAAAATATCAAAATTTGCTTGGTTTTTTACACAGTTCCTGTTGCAGTAGTTTTATTCTCATCTGTCGGACTATTTAGTAAAGTCAAATTTACTTTTTTGTCTATAAACACTTTCATAAACGACAAACCATTACTTGAGTCCAGCTCTTTTTACCAAGTCTTTGAAACGAGCATCTTTTCGTAGCTTGTCCCAACGTGGGTCATGGTTTAGCCAAATTACCCAACCCCCGAAACCGCCTCCTTTATCCACTTCTTTATTGAGCCATTTAAAAGCTTCATCCACCTCACCAAGTGCTTCGTAAACGGTGGCAATTTGGTATTGCACTACCCATTCACCTCTTGCATTTCGGCCGATAAGTTCAGTTAAAATTTGTCTTGCCGTGTCCTGATACCCTGCTTGTGCATATGCTCGGCCAAGGTTAGCAACTGCTCCTGCATCGCCCTTCCACGAAGGAGTAGCCAATTGCTGCTCTTTAAGAGCTTCCTGAAATTGCTTTTTCTCAGCATATGCCAATCCCATATAAAAATGGGCAAGCCACAAGTTAGCTTTTGGATATGTTTCACTAAATTTTTGATAATGATTAAGCACCCAATCATATTGATGTGCCATGTAACGAAGCCGACCGGAATTATAAACATTATTCATCCTCGCAGCGGAGTCTGCATCAATGGACATAGCGGCATGTTTAAATGCTTCCTCAAAATTGCCCATTGAACCCAGCAATTGGGCGTAGTTAAAATGAGCTCTCAGATTTTTAGGCTTCAGCTCTAAGGCTCTTTGAAGTAGTTGCTCTGCACATGCGTAATCATACTTTGCGACACTTCTACTTGCGAGCATGTTAGCTACTTCTGCATGATTAGGGTCAAGTGAAACAGCTTTTTCAAGATATTTCCATGCTCTTGCTTCTGCTGAGTCACCCGGTACATCAGCATATCTTTGAGTAAGGCCATGCAACTCCACAAGACCCAAGTATGCATCAACATTCGTGGGGTCGATTTTGATGGCCTCTTCAACAGCCGAGATGGCTCTCGAAAGATTTTCTTTGTTAAGGGGTGATACCGGAATGGTACTTTTTCTTAGTTCTTCTGATGCTAACCGGGCTTCCGTTTTAACGGTATCCTTTTTAGCATTCAGATTTACCGGGGGTAAGTTGTAACAATTAATGGCTGCACTTTTATTTTTTTTCTGAGCTGTTACGGTTAAAAAGCTGCTGATGAGTAGGAAAGCAAAAAAGCAGGCAACTATCTTTTTATTAGTCATTGGTTATTTTATTTAATTAGCCGGGTTATCAAAAATCACTGTCAACAATTGCACTACCCCAACGCCTTGTTCCAAATTTAATTGATTTTCAAAATAAAACGGAACAAGAGTATCAGACCGCTGCTGCTTCCTCCTGTTTCCATTCCTTATCCATATAAAAAGTTCCAAACGGTATAATAGAAGCAAGAAATGCCTTAGCCATCCAGCCAAAACTTTTTTTAGTTTCTTCTTTTACGAGATAGGTTAAAATTATAAAGCTGACAAACAGCAAACCGTGCAGCCCGCCAACAATGGTAACAGCCATTGGCAAATCAGCTCTGCCCTTACCCATTGTTCACCATCATAGGTTTTGGAGGTAGAGTTGACGCAATGCGATTCGGTAATTTTTCCATTGTTGTACGCAACCCCTAAAACGACATTCCGTTCACCTCATGCGACCAAGTTAAATTCAAAGTTCCTAATAGCCCACTGCACTTTACAGCACGTTTGCGGGGCACACAAAACCCCAACACAAATTCAGCTTTGCAAAAGAGGTGCAATAGCCAACGCACTACAACCATTCCGCCATTCGATCCATCAAGTAATCCTTACATCTTTCCTAAATAATTATTTATTCCTTATGCTGCTAAACACCAAATTTTCCAGAAATGAAACCACATTTGATTCATTTTTAGTTTTAGCAAAATCGGTTAATGAGGGAAGGTTGTACATAAAAAAAATCTGAAACTGCGCCATTTCAATAATGGTGCTTGCCAGCGACCTTGGATATTTATATTTGGGGTTACATTCTAAAAGAATATCGGCAATGACAGCACAAAGGTCTTTATATGGTTTAAAAAAAAGCTCCTTATTATCTTCAGTTACATTTTTGGTTAAATATGTTTTTGATGCCTCTGCTATTATTATCTGGTGCAATATACTTTCATCTACATACAATGTTTTATTATCATCCTCTACCGTTTTAGCCAACAGAGTGATTACCTTTTTAAGTTTTATTTCGGGGTTGTTTATATTTTTTGTTTCAAATAGTACCCGGTATTGCAACCAGCTCCAGTACCAGGCAGTAATATAAATGAGCAGGCGGTGTTTGTTTTCAAAATAACGGTAAACACCAGCTTCTGTTGTACCAATATCTTCCGCCAGTTTTTTAAAAGTGAACGATTCAAATCCAATTTCATGAATGAGTTGAATGCCGTGCTGAACAATTTTTTTTCCAAGTTCGGTTTGTTCCGGGTTGCGGAGAAACAGCTTTTCATTCATTTTTATTTGTAATTGTACTTCCATTTTTTAGTTACGGTTTTATTGTGGCACCAGTTGTTTTAAATGCAGATAAAGATAACCTCCAAATTCCCTCCACACAAAAATAGATAAAAGTTTTACAATTCTATGAGATAGTATTACTATCATTTAAGATAATATCCCTATCTTAGCCCTGTTAAATCAAAAACCAACTAATTATGGAAAAGAAAAAAAATATGTTTAAAGAACTGAAAAGCGACTTGCCTGCAAGTATTGTCGTTTTTTTTGTAGCCGTCCCTTTATGCCTTGGTATTGCTTTGGCTTCGGGTGCGCCACTGTTTGCAGGCATAATAGCAGGCATTGTCGGTGGAATTGTAGTAGGCATTGCAAGCGGTTCGCCCCTTGGGGTTAGCGGACCCGCTGCTGGTTTAGCAGTAATTGTATTAACCTCTATTGCTGCACTTGGCTCTTGGCCAACATTCTTATTAGCGGTTGTTATTGCCGGAATTCTGCAACTTATTATGGGCTTCGCTAAAGCAGGTTTTATCGCTTACTTCTTTCCATCGTCCGTTATTAAAGGGATGCTTACGGGCATTGGGCTTTTAATTATTTTAAAGCAAATACCTCATGCAATTGGTTATGATAAAGATGCCGAAGGCGATGTAGCATTTTTTCAAGCAGGTGGTGAAAATACTTTTTCTGCTATTACAAGTGCATTTAATGCAATTACGCCGGGTGCAGTACTCATTGCAGCAATTTCATTGGCGGTATTAATTTTTTGGGATAAAGTATTGACGAAAAAGTACAAAATATTTCAATTTATACAAGGCCCGTTAGTGGTGGTTATTTTAGGAATTGCGATGAATTATATGTACCAGAACGGGATATTAAATTTTAGTTTGGCTGCTGACCAGGTAGTAAGGCTTCCAGTGGCACACAGTTTATCGGAGTTTTTTACGCAATTTTCTTTTCCCGATTTTTCTCAAATAACAAATTTGGAGGTTTGGAAAATTGCTATTGTGTTAGCCATTGTTGCAAGCCTTGAAACATTGTTATGTGTAGAGGCCACTGATAAAATGGACCCTCATAAAAGAATTACACCAAAGAACAGGGAATTAAAAGCACAAGGCTTAGGGAATGTTGTATCCGGCTTAATTGGTGGCCTTCCCATCACCCAGGTTATTATACGCAGTACAGCTAATATTACGTTTGGAGGCAAAACAAAAATGAGTACCATATTGCATGGTGTTTTTTTATTAGTGAGTGCAATTACCATTGCAGGATTACTGAATATGATTCCGTTGGCAAGTTTAGCGGCCATTTTATTAATGGTAGGTTACAAATTAGCCAAACCGGCTCTCTTCAAGCAAATGTATAAGCAGGGCTGGGAGCAGTTTATTCCTTTTGTTGCCACTGTTGTAGCTATTCTTTTAACCGATTTATTAAAAGGCATTACGATCGGCATATTGTTTGGCATCTTTTATACTTTACGTCATAGTTACCGCAATTCACACCATATGAAAAATGTAATAACTACCGGGGAAGGACATGAAGTACATCATCTTGTTTTAGCACAAGAAGTTTCATTCTTCAATAAAGCAAGTGTTCTGAAAGCATTGGATGTAATTCCGGAAAATTCAAAAGTAATTATTGATTGCACCTATTCAAAATCTATTGCATACGATGTCATAGAAATAATACAAAACTATAAAATAAATGCAAAAACAAAGAACATAACGGTTGAAACAATCAATTTTATTGAACCTAAATAACGTCATCATCAATCCCGATAGCTTTCGGGATAAAAAACAAGTAAACAATGAAAACATTAACTAAAGAAATGCAGGCCTCTATTCCGCCGGGATTGGCAATAGAACTTTTAAAAGAAGGCAACAAGAGGTTTATGAACAACCTTAAAGTAAACCGCAACCTGTTGCAACAGGCCAATGAAACATCCGATGGGCAACATCCATTTGCTGTTATCCTGAGTTGTATTGATTCCAGAACATCTGCCGAACTGATATTTGATCAGGGGCTTGGTGATGTATTCAGTGTTCGTATCGCTGGTAATATTATTAACGAAGATATTTTGGGCAGTATGGAGTTTGGTTGCAAAGTAGCCGGCTCCAAAATAATTGTTGTATTAGGACATACAAAATGCGGCGCAGTTAAAGGGGCCTGCGACCATGTGGAAATGGGTAACCTTACTGCTTTGTTAAGTAAAATTCAGCCTGCAGTTTATGATGAAAACACGGTTACAGAAAATCGCAATTCCGGCAATGATGAATTTGTAGAAAAAGTTTCCACCATCAATGTAAAAAGAACTGTACATGCTATTATGGAACGCAGCACCATTTTAAAAGAAATGATTGAAGCCGGGCAAATTGGAATAGTTGGGGGTACACATGATATTACAACCGGTGAAGTAACTTTTTATCAGGATACTTTAATTATTAATAATCCTAAGTAGAAATATAATCGGGCAGCGGTAAAAAACTGCCTGAATTATTTCAGCAATAACTGCAGGCAGGTAAGAATTTTGAAACAAGAGGGCATGTATTTTTTAGAAACAATTAAAAATAATTTAAACATGAAAAAGATTTACAGAAGAAAATTGAAAACGTCTCATCAAAATGAGAATATCAAAAATAAAATAACATTTAAAACCGATATTTTTTCAAAGCTATACCTATTAACTTTTTTCTTAGTGATAGCTGTAGCAGTGCTTTCAATATCAAGTTGTGCGGTTATAAGGCCGGGAGAAGTAGGTGTAAAGCAAAAACTGGGCAAACTATCGGACAATATCGTTACCCAGGGAACTGTACTGTATAATCCTTTTATCAGCAAAGTTGTTAAAACATCCATTCAAACCAATAACCTGGAGTTATCACTTAATCTGCCAAGCAAAGAGGGGCTAAGTATTAATTCTCAAATCTCCATATTATACAGATTAGACCAGGTGAAAGTGCCGAGTGTGATAAAGACATTGGGATTAAACTATCAATCAATCATTGCAAATGTTTTCAGGTCTGCATCTGCTGATGTCTGTTCAAAATTCTTTGCCAAGGATATGCATTCCGGCATGAGGTCGAATATTGAATTATCCATCAAGGATAGAATGGGCGAAACGTTGAACACACAGGGTATAATAATTGAGTCGGTTTTAATGAAAAGTATTCAGCTACCCGAAGGGTTATCAAGTTCTATAGAACGCAAGCTACAAGCAGAGCAAGATGCCATGCGGATGGAATTTGTGTTGCAGCAACAAAGGCTGGAAGTAGAAAGAATCATCATTGAAGCCAAGGGAACCAGGGATGCACAAAAAATAATAGCTGAAGGCTTAACACCCGAAATAATAAAAATCAGAAGTATAGAAGCTTTTAATCTGTTATCTAAATCGCCCAATGCAAAAGTGATTATCACAGACGGGAAAGCACCTTTCTTAATTGGTCAGTGATAGAATGCAATGTGCAACAATACTTTTTATAATAAGATGTTTAAACTTATTATCAATGAGAACAATACAAGTAAATGCACTTATATTATCAACCTTATTTTTCTTCAATAGTCTTTGTTTTGCACAGGCTTATAAAGTTGAAACATTATCTGGCAGCGTTGGTGGAGAGGTTCTCTTTACTGAATCAAAACTTTCAGCTACTAACAAAACAGGACGAGGTTTTACTTTAAAGGGTGAATATGTTTTTGCCGGGCATGCAAGTGCCACCATCAGCAGCGGTTATTATTTTATGCCGGGTAAGGATGTATTAAATATACAAACTGTTCCTATTTCAGCCATACCTGCAAAAGCTGGTGTACGATATTACTTTGGTTCTTTTTATGGCACTGGAGAAGCAGGAGCGATATTTTTTATGGGGAATAACAGCAGGACGGGTTTTTTATATTCTTTTGGGCTGGGGGATAAATTCAAACTGGGCAGAAATGTTTTTGACATTGGCCTGCGGCACGAGGGCTGGTCAACTGCCGATAATTCAAGGGGCATCATTGGCTTACGGGTTGCCTGCGAATTTGCACTTAACCTGAAACAGAATTCAAGAATGATAGGGTTGTGATTATAGACTTGTATGCGTAGTTCGGAGAACTATTAATAGTTAAAAATATAATAAACACATTATAGTTTATGGACGACTACAGAAGGGCAGGTATTTATTAAAATAGATTAGCAGTGTTAGGTAATAGCCTGCGCAGCAAGATAAATTAATGAATACCTAAACTTACAATACAGCACCACGGACAAGCCGAACACCGTTTTACAAAGTAGGCAACCAATATTTTAAAAAATGAATATACAAATCAAATCATTCACATTGCTGTCTGTAGCATCCCTTTTGTTCTCCTGCAATCAGCGAGTAGAAAAAGAAGATGTAAAATCAGCTTCGGTAAAAACAGAAGAACAAAAGCAAATTGTAAAACATGTAATGACAAAAGATGAACAGGCTAAACTTACTCCAGACGAAGTTTTGCAAGATTTCATAGATGGAAATAAGCGGTTTCAAAGTGGCACAACTACTTTTAGGGATCATAGTGAGCAGGCACGAAAGTCTGCACCAGGGCAATTTCCAAAAGCAGTGGTATTGAGTTGTCTGGACAGTCGTGTACCCGTAGAAGATGTTTTTGATCAGGGTTTGGGCGATATTTTTGTAGGTCGTGTAGCAGGTAATTTTGTAAATGAAGACCTATTGGGAAGTATGGAATTTGCTTGTAAAGTAGCAGGTGCAAAATTGATTTTGGTAATGGGGCATCAACACTGTGGAGCTGTAAAAGGTGCTATTGACGATGTGAAGTTGGGCAACATTACGGCAATGCTTTCTAAAATTAAGCCAGCAGTAGCGATGAGCCAGGATTTTGTAGGAGAAAAAGCATCTAAAAACGATGAATTTGTAAAATACGTTTCTCAAAACAATGTACGGCTTGCACTGAAATACATTCGTGAAAAAAGCCCTATTTTAAAAGAAATGGAAGACAAAGGAGAAGTAAAAATTATTGGTGCTTTTTACACATTAACCAACGGAACATTAGTGTTTACTCAATAAATGAAGTATGAAAGCAAGAATTATTTATTTACTGTCATTTATCATTACTTGCTTTTGTTCTCATTTAGTAACGAATGCACAAAACACCCGTATTTCGGATAAAAATACCATTGGGTGGTACGTTTATACCGGCACATTTAAATTAAATAAAAAATGGGCTGTGCATACAGAATACCAATGGCGAAGAGACAATGTTGTTACTGACTGGCAACAAAGCTTATTGCGAACAGGTATCAATTATCAGGTAAATACAAAGCTATCACTAAGGGCAGGATATGCCTGGATTGAAACCTATAACTATGGTGATATACCCATAAATGGTTTTGGAAAACAGTTTACAGAACACAGGGCTTTTCAAATGGCAACAATAAACGATAAAATAGGTAAGGTTGAATTAAGCCACCGCTTCATGTTGGAACAAAGATGGATAGGCCGATACGCCAACGCCTCCTTAACCAAAGAAGACGAATACTTTTTTGTAAACAGGTTTCGATATATGTATCGTATGCAAATACCATTAAAGGGAAAAACAATTGCAGATAAAACACCTTACGCTGCCATTTACGATGAAATTTTTCTTGGTTTTGGAAAAAATGTAAATGAAAATGTGTTTGACCAAAACCGGTTGGGTCTGCTGTTAGGTTATCGGTTTTCTGCAAAAGTCCGGATAGAAGGTGGCTTTTTAAGCCAGATAGTACAGCTACCCCGTGAAGTAAGTGGGAGAAATGTATTTCAATACAATAATGGATTGATGCTTGCCACCCATTTATCCTTTTAATGGTTTTAAAAAAACTATTG
>Ga0163150_10003716_pt1 | contig 21154 bp, 12 predicted proteins | sample OliLakLV19P2IB_FD_148628 | JGI IMG/M metagenome (GOLD analysis project Ga0163150, IMG submission 148628) | Freshwater microbial mat bacterial communities from Lake Vanda, McMurdo Dry Valleys, Antarctica - Oligotrophic Lake LV.19.P2.IB | ecosystem: Environmental > Aquatic > Freshwater > Lake >...
GAAAGCCAAAAACATGCTCTGAACCCGCCACAATTTGGTTTGACCTGACCGGTTCTTAAAAAAACCGGTCGAAACGAAAGCTAGGGTACCGGAAAATCGATTTGTTCACAGCTTCCCGCTGCCCCCCCCAAAGGACTCAGTGTAGTTGAATTCGAATCTAGCTGGCTGGCCGGTACGGTTGGTCGCGGTTAGCTCAGAAGTAAAGAACGAATTGTTCAGTCCTGCCGCAGAGATGACTATCGGAACAAAGAAGAGGGAAAACTGAGGTTGCTCTGGATTGTAGCGGACGACTACAAAATCCCGGCCAGTGTTGACCCCACGACCTGCCACCACAATCTTCCCATTGGCCTGAACGGCAAGGGCATAACCCTCGGCCGAAGGGTTGGAGGTGGCTGTGATGACTTTGCCGCCATTGCCAAACGTGCTGTCCAAATCGCCATCAGTGTCGAACCGTGCTAGAGCAATGTAGCGACGAGAACCGGGCTGACTTTGTCGGGTGTATCCGGCTGCGAGAATCTTGCCATCGGGCTGAATACCTGCGGAAAGGCAGACGTTTTCCGCCCCCGGCTGTTCCACAGAAAAGCCCACCTTGACTTTGCCTGATGTTCCAAAGGCCGTATCCAGGCTTCCATTAGGGTTGTAGCGGGCCACGCCGAAAATAGTCGGAGCTGTTCCGGACAGCTGGGTGTATCCTGCCGCAACAATTTTCCCGTCAAGCTGAATCGCAACGGCGGTTGCGTTGTCGAAGGAGGCAGCAAAATCGGTGTAGACCTTCCCTCCACTGCCGAAAGTAGAGTCGAGGGTGCCACTGGCGTTAAGCCGAACCAAGGCAAAGTCACTCGTTGGGCTAGTTGTTTGGCTGTAGCCCATCCCCGCCAAAACGATCTTGCCATCCTTCTGGATGGCCAAGGAATTTGCTTGACCGCTAGTGGAAGCAGTGGCCTTGCCCATTGTTCCGAACGAGTTGTCAAGCGTCCCGTTGGCATTAAAGCGGGCTACTATGACACCACCATTGCCAGACAAGGGGGCGGCGGCCACGATCTTCCCATCGGCCTGAATTCCCAGGCAATCTGGGCCGAAAAGACTTCCAAAATCGGTTGTCACTCTGCCGTTACTTCCGAAACTCGGATCAAGCGTTCCATCTGGGTTAAAGCGTACCAATCCGAAATGCCCACCATCCTTCGCGGTGATAACGATCTTGCCATCAGCTTGGAGCGCCACGGCAGTGGCGCCACTGAAATTCGCTGCAATCAACCGGCCTCCACTGCCGAAGCTCGCATCAAGGGTCCCATTCGGGTTATAACGAGCGAGGGCTGCCGAGGAACTGCTGTCCCCGGCGACCACGATCTTGCCATCCGCCTGAATGGCTACCGCTCCAGCTGTGTCCTGCCCCCCTAGGTCTGTGGTCACTTCTCCACTTCCCCCAAAGGCAAAGTCCAGGAAGCTATCTGCGGCCTGCGTTCCTTCTGTAACGCCAAAGAGGAACAGCAGACCATAAGCCAAAGTGAAACTGGTTATTTTTGACATCCCTGGCATCGTCATCCAGACCTTGGAGCGCTACTGTCAGTTCGCAGATTGCATCTACCCAACCCGGTGCGCCGCGCTGATGTCGAACATTGAAAGACTTGCCCACGCCAAAGAAGTGAATAAACGCATCAACCTGCCCGTGCTCAAGCAATACCAATCTGCGGGCGTGACGTGGGCGCTAAAGCACCTTTCGCATGGTCTGGTGAACAATGTCTCCAGAAGCCGTTCCAATCGAGGCTCGGAATTGAACCGTCCCAAGCGGCACTCGCCGGAAGTACAAAATCCCTCAAACGTTTTTACAGGGAGCTTAGAGCTCCATAAATCAACAGAACCTAGGGGCAATTACGACTTTTCAAACCATAAAACAGAAGCTTTGCCATCCGGGGGTTAGTGTCCTGTTGCCAATTGAGTGCTAATGTCCAGATCTCCCAGGGGCAAAGAAGAAAATGCGGGAAAGGCCTCGAAGTTCAGCGAGAGAATGACGATCGGTTGCGTGGACGTAATCTGAACGGACCCGCTGAAGCTACTCATATTGAGCATGGGACCGACATTGGCGGATCCATGGTGTCCCGGTAAAAGAGTCACATTAGTGCTCCCCAGCGCGTTTCCCGCCGCGTTTAGCGCTGTGACAGTGACTGTGCTCGGCTGCGTGGCGGAAGGGTTGGCATAAGCAATGCCAGTTCGGGTTTCGGCGAAAGTGACGAACTTGCTGGCAGGAGCCGCCATTGCGTTGACGCTGGCCTCTGACACCGCCACGCCTTGGCTGTAGAGTCGGAACAACAGATTAGCCTTGACCGGGCCGCTGCACTGGGCCTGTGCCCAGCCTGTAACCACCGTAGCATTGAGGTCGGCCGCGCTTTCCTGATGCAGGGTCGCGCCTGGTGCGAGCGTATCAGTGCGGGTGGTGGCGGCAGTCCCGCCGAAAGGTACTGCCAGCGGCGTGCCAGAGTCGGAAAAGAATGAGGTCTGACATGAGACGGTTTGCGGGGAATAATTTACGTAGGTGAGCGCGGTCTGCCAGCCACCGCCTAAAGCCAGGTGAGAGAAGTATGACTCAGTCACGCCAGGGGAAATTGGCCCCCGCAGTTCCCCTGAGGGCAGAGAAGAAAATGCTGGAAAGGCCTCGAAGTTCAGCGAGAGAATGACGATCGGTTGCGTGGACGTAATCTGAACGGACCCGCTGAAGCTACTCATATTGAGCAAGGGACCGACATTGGCGGACGCATGCTGTCCCGGTAATAGGGTCACATTTGTGCTCCCCAGCGCGTTTCCCGCCGCGCTTAGGGCAGTGATAGTGACTGTGGTCGGTTGCGTGGTGGAAGGGTTGGCATAAGCGACGCCAGTTTGGGTTTCGGCGAACGTGACGAACTTGCTGGCAGGAGCCGTCATTGCGTTGACGCCGGCCTCGGCCACCGCGATGCCTTGGCTGTAGAGTCGGAACAGCAGATTAGCCTTGACTGGGCCGCTGCACTGCGCTTGCGCCCAGCCTGTAACCACCGTATGGGTGAGGTCGGCCGTGCTTTCCCGATGCAGGGTCATGCCTGGCGCGAGCATATCAGTTCGGGTGGTGGCAGCAGTCCCGCCAAAGGGCACCGCCAGCGGCGTGCCAGAGTCGGAAAAGAACGAAGTCTGACATGTGACGGTTTGCGGGGAATAATTCACATAGGTGAGCGTGGTCTGCCAGCCACCGCCTAAAGCCAGATGAGCGAAGTAATTGGATGATACGACAGTCGAGGGGGGTGCGATAGCGAAAGGCTGGTTTCCGGGTAAGTACGAATTCCCGAAATCGTTGCTGAATTCGACGCGGTCCTGTCCGTTCACGTTAACAACATGAACTCCGAAATCTTGGCCGCTACCGTCGTAGAGCCAGTTTGTCATCAGTGTTGAAGCCGGGGTCCATACCGGATTCGATTCAGTCATGTAAGCGAAATCCCAATATTGAACTATGAATTTGCCGAGCCCGTTTAGGAATTCGCTGGCAAACTGCATTGCCTGGGCGGGGACTATATAGCGCGCGCTAGCATCAGGCACGACGATCTGGTTGACAACCGCAGTGCGACCAGTCATTTCCGTGGTTATAGTCCACAACCGGTAGGGTCCCGACAGCATGGCAACCCCGCAACGCTGGAAGCTGGATATGTCGGTCAGCGTTCCGCCCCGTTGGATCGTCACCCGCGCATCTATGCCGTTGATGTTGAACTGGCTGATAGAATCCGATTTCCACAGGTTCGGAATGTTATCGACCAAGTACGTCTGAACCGGCCAGCTTACGTTGTCACTCGTGTTTATAGCGCTACCGACCGAAGGTTGCTGACCGGCATTGAAAGGGTAGTCCGCCGTTGCATTCCGCAAACTCGAGTAAGCCTCAAGATAGTTGCCGACCGGCGGCCACGTTGTGCATCCACCACTTCCATATAACAAAGTCCCAGAGTACACGTTGGATTCAATTTCGTAGCCACCTATTGCTGAACCGGGAGCATAAAGATAGTTAAAGCCAAAAACGATCTTTAATGCCTGGCTCGTATTCGTAACAACCCGGAATCTGTATTGCACGCCGGTCAAATCGACGGGAGCAAAAGGGTATGGGTAGCCCGCCCCGAGTAGTCGGAAGCCGCCCAGGCCGTAGACCTTCGAAGAGACAAACAAACCGGCCGGGAAACTCGTAACGCTACCAGCACTATTCGTCACTGTTACAGTGAACGTTGCGTTATTGTCCGCAATCACGGTTGCAGCTGTCGTATAGGTTGCCTTTGTGGCGCCACTGATCGGTATTCCGCTTTTGCTCCACTGGTAACTGACGGGACCTGTACCTGTGGCAAATACACGGAAGGACGCAGTGTTGCCTTGACTGACTGAGGAATACTGAGGATGCGCCGTAATAACAGGAGCTACGGGGACGGATGAGACGGTTAGACTGGCGGGGGGGCTGTTGAAGCTGTTTGTCACAGTCACGGTGAAGCTTGTGCCATTGTCTGCGCTTGAAGTAGGCGGAGTTGTGTAGGTGGCCGATGTAGCACCGCTGATTCGCACCCCGTTCCTGTTCCACTGGTAGGTGATTGGCTCCGTACCGATTGCAGTTGCGATGAAGGTGGCTTTCGCTCCGGCCAGCACCATCTGGTTCGTGGGTTCCCCTCCGATGAGGACGGGGCCAGCTGCTGGTGGGCTGGCAAGGCCCACGCTAGACGCCAAATAGAGAAGGGAAAATGTAGCCCACCGTCGCATTTCTGCCTCCGTGTCCACGGAGAATATTAGAGCCCTTAAATATTAAATATTGCCCATCCACATATATGGCGATGAGTGACCTTAACTTGGATTGGATCAAGTCCCCAAAGCTTCGGTCGTGACTATCTGCACCAATCCGCCGGCCGCAGGGTGCGCAGGCTGACAAGCGGTCTCAACGAGTTTGCCCTGCACCGCTTCCCGATGCGGGGGAATGGACATTTGGCCTAGCAGCCTGTCGGACTTAGGTCGACAGGCGTCGGATAAATCGGTCGATTGTGACCGCCGAATCGAAGCCCAAACCTGACAGGACAGAGTGTGCGATGAAGACCTTCTCAAACCAGCTTCCACTCGGCCTGCTGGAACCGGATCTGCGGACTTCAGACGGTCTGGGCTTGCAGTTTCTGCTGTTGGAGAGCAAACATCCGCTTCAGGTTCCAAGCCATGCTGACCAGCGTCCATTCGCCCGAGACCGCTTGGAGGCCACGCAGGTGAAACTGTCGAAAGCCCAGCACCGCTTTGATGATCCCAAACACCGGTTCCACGGTGCATTTCCGTCGCCCATAGAGGGCTCGACCTTCCCGGGTCTTGAGCCGGTGTTTCATCGTCTCGACCGCATCGGCCTCGGCGGCCAACGGCGGCGGATCGGCCCACCGCTGTTCCAGGGGCAAATGGTGGCGTTCGCGGCCGGCAGCGATATAGGGAGTCAGCTTTTCTCCCACACAGGCGTTGACGTTGTCTTGGCTGTAGTAGCCGTTGTCGGCCAGCAGGGCTTCGGCTTTCCCCAGCGGCTCGATCACTTCCTGCAGAGCCTCTAACGTGGGTCCGACTTCGCGTTTGTCGTTGGCGTTTTGCGTGACGTGCTGGGTCACGATCAGCAGGCTTTCGATCTCCACCCCGGCTTGCACGTTGTAGGCTTGTTGGAAACTCTTTCCGGAAGCAGGCATAATGCGCGACTCTTCATCGGTCAGGTTGATCTGGTCACTGTCCCGCACGCCGGGTTCAGGCGGTTTCGGCTCGGGCCCTCGCGGTGGCCGGCCGCTGGCCTGGGCTTTGGCTTGGCGTTCGGCCTTCTTGGCTTCGTACTGGGCCTGCTCAGCCGCATATCGCTCGGCGGCCCTTGCCTCCAGCTTGGCCATGGCTTCGACAATGGCCTGGAGCCGCTGGTCCCGCTCCCCCAGTTCTGAGGGAATGTCCATCCCTTCGGGGAGGGGTTCGCTGTCGGCCGCTGCAGCCATCGCCATCAGCTGGGCGACTTCTGCTTTCAACTGCTGTTCCAGTTCCACGGTGTGGCCCCAGCTCAGGGCACTATGCTTGGAAGCATTCGCCTGGATCTTGCTTCCGTCCAGGCTGATCTTGCCCAGCTTGAGAAATCCCAGCACCTTGGCCAACAGCAGAATCTGGAGAAACAGGGGCTTGAGCTGCTCCAAAAACCGTTTGCGGAACGTGGCGATGGTGTCGTGATCGGGATGCGTGTTGGCAGCAATATAACGAAAGGCAATCGAGTCGTAGGTGGCCTGCTCCAGCTTCCGGCTGGAAAACACACCGGTCGCGTAGCCGTAAAACAACAGCGCCAGCAGCACCTCCGGGTTGAAGGCTTGCGACCCGCCTCCGCTGTAGGTCATCTTCAGCTCGTGCAGGTCCAGCTTCGAGACTACCTCCACGATGAAGCGGGCCAGGTGTTTCTGGTCGAGCCAGTCTTCCACCGACGGCGGAAACAGGTAGAGAGTCTGTCGATCCACTACTTTGAAGTGTGCGCTCATGCTCGTAATACGCACCAGCGCTGATTCCGGTTACCTGTCGTCACTAAGTCCGACAGGCTGCTAGAGCCTGGCAATGACAGCTTTCGCTAAGTCAATCAAAGGTTGTGCCCGGGTCTCAGAAAGCTTTCCCGACTTAACCAGTGCATTAACCTCGTTGATAAAAGCTTTGAGCTGGTTTACCGCCGCCTTCGTATTCCCCCCGTTTGATGGTTGTAGAGATGTCTGAACGCTTGATGCCGTCACGGCTGTCGGGCTTCCTTGGTTTAGCTGCTGGAGTGCAGCCTCGAGTTTCGCGATTAAGGAGTTGGCTTCTCCCTGGTTCAAGTCTCCAGAACTAATCAAGTCATTGACGCTGGCAATGACCTGCTGGATCGTCTGTTGGGGAGTCAGGGCCGTGTTCTCGTATCGTGCCAGAGCAACATTGAAGGGGCCGAAGTAAGCACTGCCAGTGCGGCCTACCGCCAGGATCTTGCCATCGAGCTGCAGTGCGATCGCAAATAACTCGTCCGAGGTCGACGAGAAATCGGTGATCACCTTACCTCCGGTACCGAAGCCGGTATCGAGAGTGCCATCCGAGTTGAAGCGGGCGAGCGCGAAGTCATAAAAGGTCCCGTTGAAGGCCGACCCCCCGACCAGGATCTTTCCGTCTTCCTGGACCGCAACGGAACTGGCCGCGTCGTTGAAGGGCAGAAAATCCGCGAAAGCTTTTCCGGTGCCATTGAAGGTAGCATCGAGCGATCCGCCGGCCTCGTATCGTGCCACCACAAAGCCTCCCGAGGAAGCGCCTGGCACCACGGCGGTCCCTGGAATAAGGATCTTCCCGTCTGTCTGCAACGCCATGCGAGGCAGCTCATACTCTGACGCTCCGAGGGGAGTAACGTCCGTTACGACGATCCCACCACTGCCGAAAGTGCCATCCAGCGTGCCCGTGGTGGTGAAACGCGCCAAGGCAGCGACAAGCGGACTGGCTGGAAGAACGCGGGCGCCACCCACCACAATCTTGCCGTCAGGTTGAATCCCGACAGCACTCGCAATGTCATTAGCGCCAAGATCGACGGTCGTTTTCCCGCCGCTAGTGCCAAAGGTGGAATCTGGAGTTCCATCGGAGTTGTAACGAGCGATCGCAAAGTCGCCGGATATCCCGTTCGGAAAGACTGTCCCAACCACGAGAATTTTGCCATCGGGCTGCATTGCCCCACCGGAAGGTCCCAAAAATGCGGCAAAGCCAGTGATTACTGTTCCGCCGCTCCCGAATGTGGTGTCCAACACCCCATTTGCCTCGTGGCGAGCTATGGCGGCGCCACTCACTGTCACAATTCGGCCATCACTCTGGATGAGCACGCTCTCACCGAAGGCAGCATTGAAAGCTCTGCCACCATTGCCAAATGACGTGTCCAGAGAACCGTCGGCGTTGTAGCGAGCCAAAACCCCGCCGGCGACTATAATTTTCCCGTCCGACTGAACCGCCAAAGACCTGGCGGTTCCAGCGAAATTACTCACGACTTTGCCGCCTGTGCCGAATGCGAGATCCAAATCGCCATCGGCGGCGTGGACCGAATTTTGAAAAGCGTGGAACCAGAAGGTGCCCGCAACCACCAGGGCAAGCGTCCTGCCCACTTTGAAAACTGCCAGCATCGAAAAGGTCGACTTAATCCAGAGTTCCAGACGCATAGAAGATCTCCTGTGGTGACTTGAAAAGGTGAAACTCACAAGCCTCGGGGTATTCCAATGTTGCTCTGAAATGATCCTTTGCAATCTTATCCAGTTGGTTCACCCGTCAGGGTTCACATTGGCGGATCAGCCTGCGAATTTTCCGCTCGGCGAGATAGCTGAACCCACTGATAGTTCTCGAATGGGGAGTTCTTCGTCCAATCCTAAAGTCTCTTTCCTGTCGGCTTCAATCCGTCGGTTGAAGTCACCCCGGCCACAGTTTTCCAGCGTTATTGGGCACAAGGTTGGCGACCTTGGCCCGGCCTTCTGACATCCAGATCAGCTTCTCAGAATATTGCAGCGCAGGATGGATCAGGCACTCTCGCCGTGTCCTTTGAGAACCCTCAATTTTTTCTTCAATAGTTCTTCATTCTGCTATGAGCCAGTTGGTGAAGCACTTCTACGAAATTGGCGTCTTTCAGACTAATGTGATCAACCGGCTTCTGTTGAGGGCTGGAAAGGTCACGGCCCTCAGTCCGAAGACTTTTGATCTGCTTTTGGCGCCGATAACAGGGCGGCTGCGCTCTCCCTTTGAATTGAGTAGACGCATACGAGTCGCTTTTCACCTTAATGTGAATTGGAAACTGGTTTGATGTCAGTCCCCTGGCCCATAAGACCCCACACCTCTCGGAATCAGAAAAGGCTTCACCAATACTGAAGCCTCTTTGATACATTCGTCTGATGAATTCCTGATGGAGTCTGGGATTCAATGGTCTGGTTATAGATGCCCTTCAGAGTCCTGTCAGCCCCCATATGGGGGGTGCCTGCACTTTTTCTGAGAACGCTATGATTTCTTCTTCTCACTCATGCGAAAAATTCCACATTTGCGGCCAACAGGAATGAAGATTCTTTGATTGGTACATCCAGATTCCTGCTTCGCGCACCGTCGTATACTCATAAAGTGTGAAATCTGAGGTTTTTGTGACATCGGCCCGCCATTTTTCGTGGAGGTCGCTCAGATTTCGCACTATCGAACCCGAGCACTAAGTGCTCCGTTTCATAAATGCAGTCACCTGTTTTCGCCGGGTGGAACGCACGTTCCCGCGCGCGTTCAAATGTTTGTCGGGGGACAGCGGTCCCGCGCGCCCGCTCCACCCACCCGCAGGCAGCTCCAAGCTGTGTTACTGTGCTGTAGTCAGGCATCCGCCAGTTGGCGGAAGGCCGGCCGGGGTCAGCGATCCCGCCTACAACAATTGTTCGCGAACTTAGCACTAGCATCTCTTTCGCGTTTACAGTGGTTACACGGACTTCTCTTCCAGTTTTCCTAAGTGGATGAGAATTCTTTGGTAGCGCAGACCCCAACCTTTACTGCCGCAGATCCAAACTACGGATCTGCGCTACCATGATGCGAGGCGCTGCAACCGAAGATTCGGTTCATGGCAACGTTCAATGCCGCAGAGTCGAGAACCGACTCTGCGGTACCTGCTCCACCCCAGGACCAAACATTAACTCCTCATGCCACACGCTGGAGTAACAGGACGCCCCCCAGCAGCTTGCGGATGGGTTGCGGCACGCGAGTGAATGTGACCTTCGCGGAAAGGAAGGTTTCGTTTGACTGACAGTATGACGCAGGTTTGAGACGGGTTGGCAGTTCGGAGCAACCAGACAAAGAATGGCCGCTAATAGCGAGCAAGATACTCGTGCTCGCTATCGGCTAATGGGGCAGGCTCAGGCTGGTGGGACTGTTCAAGAGAAGACGAACCATTTCACTTTGACGGTTCGTCTGGGTTTTACCGAAGATGCACTTCAGAGAGGATCGAGCCGTGTTTGAGGTGATTTGAAGTGCCTTGCCGGATACTTCCAGGCTTTTGCCTTGCATCAGCAGCGAGGCGAGCCGGGCTTCCGCCGGGGTGAGCCCATAGATCCGAGACAAGAGTTGATCCACGGTTTCCACTTCTCGCTCTGGATCGCTGATAAAGACGGCCACGGCAGCGCGGCGCTGAGAGAGAGCAAAACCTTCCTGCGGCAACGGTACGACCAGCAGTGAGTAGGGTCGCTTCATCGAGGGTCTACCAATAGCCAGCGCTCCTCCAGATGCAACGCCTTTTCCCTGGTTGGTTTGAGCGGCTCCGCAAATCATTTTGTGAAATACATCGGATTGCTGCTTTGAAGAAATCTCCACGCCGCGACGAGTGAGCTTCAGGCCATCATTCTGACCCAAGATAATGTCGGCGCTGCGGTTGGTGAGCATCACCTGCCCAGCATTGTCCAGCATGAGAACGCCCATGGGGAGGCGGTCGACCACGAAGGCGAGGTTGTCTCGCTCCGCCTGCAGGTTCGCAAAACGAGTGTTAAGCAGGAAGGCATGCTGGAGGTGGGGCATCAAGGCTTTGACAAGACGGATGTGCTCATCCTCATAAGGTCCAGGCTCTTTCGACCGGTGAAAACCTAAAGTCGTCATCTGCCGATCATCTTTGTGGATGAAACCCGCCATCCCGTAGAACAAGTGTTGAGGACACATCCAGTCGTTGTAGTACTCGGTCTTGGACAAGACATCGTCCGGACAGGCCATTTGAGAGCTCCCAACAAACCCGGACTTCACTAGATGCGGTTTCGCTTTGACAAATGGATTAATAGACCCGTAGTACTTCTGATAGGAACCCTCGTATTCGGAATCAAATCTGACAGACCAGCTAAATTCACCTCGGGGGGGCACGCCGCTGTGGCTATCGATGAGGACCAGAGATGAACCGGTCAGATCTCTCATTCGTGAAAGAAAGCCTACCCAGTGGGAAGGATCAGCCGTCGCATCGTAGACTTGCCCGACCAGACTGAGGACAATCCCTTCGGTCACCATAAGATTCTCTGTTTTGAATGGAATTTTAACGAGCAACAGCTTACCACAGAACCGTGGACAAACGAGGCACAATTGCCCGGTTCACATAAATAGTGGCCAGGCTGTGGAAAAGTTCGCTGGAGCTGCGACACCGCTGGGGTGCGCTGTGTGAGGTGAGAAAGTAGAAATGGCTGCCGAATCCCCTCGGGAGGGGAAAGGGTCGGAAGGCCCTGGGGTGGGTTGTGCCCCACGGAGGACCCACCCCGGCGCTGTGCGCCACCCCTCCCAGGAGGGGATTTTCTTAAGAGTTTCAGCAATCGGGATTGCTTTCCTACTGGAAATCGTCCGGGGGTGTCCTTACAGACAATGGCACAGCTAGAGCATAAACATGGGAACATTACAGTGATTGGAATATAGTTCCTCTGCTACTCACATCAACACTCGAAGAGAGCTGGCGTTCCCAGACCCAAACCATGAGGTGAGGCAGGGAAAACCCGCCGCAATGAGGGATCGGCAGAACGACTGTGTTTCGTGTCCCAGGACGTTTCGTATCAGGCAATCTAATGGGATGACTTCCGCGTTGTCTCTGACACCCTGACAGGGCTCACCCTTGTTTTGGCCCGCACTCTGGGCAACTCTTCGGGTAACCCTGGGCTGACGAATTGGTCTGAACCATCCCCTTGGAAAATTAAAGATGGTGACGCATAACGCCCTCTCAGCCTCCCGTCTTCCAGACCGTCACCTTCCGCACCCGTGGGATTCTGCCTATTCCAGGCCTTCGTACTGTCACGTCCGGAAGTTCATAATGAATCTTCAGTTTTTGCGAATCCATGCCCTTTGGTTGCTTTGGGTCTGGCTTTGGATGCCACTTCCGACGGCAGGACAAACGGCGGCAACCGGTGCGTTGAGCGGCGTCGTCACCGATCCCTCAGGCGCCGGGATGGAAAACGTGGTCGTTAAGGTTACGTCCCTTGCAACTGGAATTGCGAGAGAGACAGCCAGCGATGCCGGCGGAATCTACCTACTCAGCCTGCTGCCGCCGGGTTCTTATTCGCTGATGTTTTCGGCGAACGGTTTCGCCAACCTGCAGAAATCCAATTTGGAGATTCACGTGGCGCAAATCGAGAGGTTCGATGTCAGCATGCGGGTTGCCACGAGGACGGAATTCCTGCAGCTGGTAGCCGATTCCGAATCAGTTCACACGCAATCCAGCAGTTTGGGGACGCTGGTGGGCGAGAAGGCCATTAAAGGATTGCCGCTTACCAACCGCAATTACACCCAGATCCTGCATCTCTCTTCGGGAGTGGCAGCAGACCTCACCAACGCCGCGGAAACCGGAAGAAACACTCAAGACGTCTATGTTAACGGCATGAGAGCCATTGATAACAACTACCAGATGGATGGCATCAGCATTAACAACTCTGGTACCGAGCGCGGCGGCGATTGGCTCGGCTACTCGGGAATTGCCATTCCCAATCCAGACGCCATTCAGGAGTTCAAAGTACAAACCCATCTTTACGATGCCGGCTTCGGACGCAACGTTGGAGCTAATGTCAACGTGGTCACGCGTTCGGGAAGCAATGCCTGGCACGGGTCCGTCTTCGAGTTCTTTCGCAACGAAGTTCTCAACGCCAATGACTTCTTCTTAAACCGCAACCGGCAGCCCAGGCCACCCAACAAGCAAAACCAGTTTGGCGGCGTGCTGGGTGGCCCACTCCTGCGAGACCGATTTTTCTTTTTTGGTTCTTACCAGGGAACTCGCCAGGTCAATGGATTGGGGAGTGGTTCATTGCGGAGTGTTTTTTTGCCTCCTTTAAGCAATGACCGGTCGCGAGCTGCCCTGGGTGCGATTTTTTCCGGGCAGCGTGGATTGTTTCAAAATCTGTTTGGAGGGATAGGACCGGCCATCCTGCCGGACGGCTCCAACATCAATCCAGCGGCATTGGCGTTACTGAACCAGCGTCTTACCAACGGGCAATACTTGATTCCGACGCCCCAAGTAATTCTTCCCAACGGGTTGGGGAGTTCGGTCTATAGCGTACCGTCGCATTTTACCGAGGACCAATTTCTCCTCAACTTTGACTCGATTCTATCCTCCCGGCAGACCCTGAGCGGGCGCTGGTTTTATTCCCGCGATCCGCAAACGACCGGGTTCCCGGCACAGGATGTGGAGGGCACCAACAGCACACCTGGATCGGGCACAAGCAGCAGTTTTCAGAATCGCTTCCTGGTGGTGAAACTGCTTTCAGTTTGGACACCTTCTCTGCTCAACGAAGGAAAGTTTGGCTTTGTGCGGAATACCGGACGCACAGCCACTGCAAACGCGGTGAAAACAACTGACATTGGAATGGCTCCCGCAGCGGATCAGGAAGGCATACCCCTGATCCTGTTTCCAGGTCTGTTCAGCATCGGTGGCGCCTTCAACGATGGAACGGTAACGGCCATCGATTCCTTCCAGTTCGGAGATCAAATTTCCTGGCTCCATGGCAAACACAACTTGCGAACCGGATTAGAGTATGAGCGCGTCCGCAACAATATTGATTTGTATGGTGTCAAGCGTGGTGGGCTACTGCTGTTGAGTTTTCCCGATTTTCTGTTGGGTTCGAGCGCCGCCCAGAATGGAACTCCTTTCAGTAACGTCTTCTTGTCCCTTGGCGCCTCAGGGATCACTGACCGGCAATACCGAGCTAACAACTGGGCCGCGTTTCTTCAAGATGACTTCAAAGTTCACCCCCGGCTTACCTTGAACCTGGGTCTACGCTGGGAAATCCACGGTCAGTTGAGTGAAACCCGCGGCCGTTTAGTCAACTTCCTGCCTAAGCTTGCCAGCAATGATTTCACTCATGGTGGCACGCTGTCTGGATTTGTGGCCGCTTCTAATTTCCAGCAGGCTCTTCCAGAGGGTGTCATGCGAAGTCAGAACAAGTCTTGCTGCAATGACGCCGCCGTCTTGAGCAATTGGGGGCCCCGCATCGGCCTGGCTTGGCAGCCGCTCCACAACAACAGCCGACTTGCAATACGTGCCGGGTACGGGATCTATTATTCCCGAACCTCGGGTAATGATGTTGCGCAACTCTTGCTTCAACAACCTTTCATGACGTTGTCTGATGCTTCAGGACCAGCCAATGGATTAGCAACCTTGCAAGTCCCGTTCAATCCGGCCCTTTCCCCCGCATCCGCCTATCCACTTTGGAGTCCGCGCGGTGCCAGCACTCAGCTGGCTCTGGCCAACCTGGCTTCCAACTGGAATTCGCCCAAGGCGCAACAGTACAACCTGAATCTTCAGTACGAACTTTTTCCCTCGACCCTGCTGGAGCTCGGCTACGCGGGAGCGCGCGGGACGCGACTCTTGCGTTATCGTGAAGCCAATCAGGCCCGACTGGCGAGTCTGGACAATCCTATTAATGGTATGACTGAAAACTCACTGGGCAACGTCGCCAGGCGAGTGCCTGTTCTGGGATTGGCACCCACGGGTTTGCGTCAACTGGAGACCGCAGGGGATCTCTGGCACAACGCTCTGCTGGCCAGTATTACGCGGCGATTCAGACGAGGCTTGCAGTTTCAAGGCGCTTACACTTTTGGGAAGACTCTCGACAATACGCCAGCCTCTGCAGGTTTTACCTCAGTGTGGGGAGGCTTCTTCAGCAACGACGTGAACGCGGCACGCCAGGCTTGGGGACCAGCCGATTTCAATCGCCGCCAGCGTTTCGTAGCCTACTACTTGTGGGAAATTCCGCAATTACGGAACAAGCGCAGGCGATCAAGTCTTTTGCTGAATGGGTGGCAGCTGTCCGGGGTGACCACGTTTCAGTCCGGTAGGCCCATTACGGTCATTGATCAGCGGGCTGGGTCGATCTATGGAGCTAGTTCCACTCTTTTCTTTCAACAGCGCGCGCAACTGTGCCCAGGATTCAATCATAAACAGATTTCCACAACCGCATCCGTGGATAGCCGTCTGCATGGATTCTTTAACTCTGAGGTCTTTTGCCTTCCACCTATGATTGGGGATGGATTCGGATATGGTGACCTGGGACGCGGCGTGGTGTTCGGTCCTGATCAGCGTAATTTTGATATTGCATTGACCAAGCGGACTCCACTTGGTGATCAAGCCAAAAGAGGTACTCTGGAGTTCCGCTCTGAGTTCTTCAACGCTTTCAATACCCCTCAATTCGCCGATCCAGCCAGGGACTTCGGGGCGCCAGGCTTCGGCAGCATCACTGCCACATCGGTATCCCCCCGCTTGATCCAGTTTGCGCTGAAGTACAGCTTTTAGGTACCCGAGCTACTGTCTAGGCCTCGATGCATAACCCCCGTTTGCGAAGGCGTTTCAGGGACTGAGACAATTTGAACCGGCACTCGGAGCGTCCACTTAATTGAACCCGACGGTAACATTTCGGACAGCAAAACTAATGTTGCGATTCCCCATCCTGAACATCAGATCTACGTTTATAGCTGTGCCGACGTGTCGGCAGTCGTTTCATGGTCGTAGAACGCCCTATCCGACTGCGCCGAAACCGGAGTTAGAGGCACGTCTTCCAGCCTCAGTCGATCTCGGCTGGTGTTTACCAAAACCAAGTCAAGTTGACGGATGACGGCGTATCCGGAGAGTGACGCTGCGTCGCATCGCCGCCCAGTCCAAATAGCTCTTCAAAAACCTTTCGTTTTGGCGAAATAGGCCTTCGTCTGTTCACAAAATCGCCCGTTCAATACTCCTATAGATAGAAGCACAGGAAGCAGAATGTTCCCAGCTAGGCCGACACTCGCGCCTTGCTGGGCTCCGCTCCAACCTTCGTCTTGATGCTCAACGGATGGGCCCAAAACGATGAACGCCAAGGCGCTCGACAAGGAACTGCTGAAAGTTTCGCTCAACCCGATTGCTTGCTGGTTGGACGATCCGGCAGTAACGGACATCTTGGTCTACGGTAGCCAGCATGTTTATGTCCGCCGTAATGGCACGGCCTTCGAACGCGTAAAGGCTTCCTGGCTTTCGGATGCGGACTTGATGACGGCGGCTAAGACCATCGGCCGTCACATGGCCCGGAGGCTCGACCAGCGCGAGCCGATCCTGGACGCTCGCCTGCCGGACAAGAGTCGCGTCAATATCATCATTGATCCCTGCTACCACCACGGTGCTTGCATTGCTATCCGCAAGTTTCCGTCGGAGCATTTCACCTGGCAAGACCTCATGCGCTTTGGTTCTATCGACGACGCCGGCGTTGCGATTGTGGAATCTCTCGTTCGGTTGGGGAAGAATACTTTGATCTCGGGTGGTACGGGCAGCGGGAAAACCACCTTGCTCAACTGTCTCTGCTCGTTCATTCGGAGCCACGACGTCGTAGTGACTGTAGAAGATGCGCGGGAGATCTCGTTGCCGAATGAACTCTGGGTGGCACTAGAGACAAAGCGTGCGCTCGACGCCGATGACCGTGACGTGACGTTGCGTGACCTCGTTCGCACCAGCCTGCGCATGAATCCTCGCTGGATTATTGTTGGCGAAGTGCGAGGCCCTGAAGCCCTCGACCTGGCTCGAGCTTTCAATACCGGTCACTATGGCGCCGGAACGATCCATGCGAACTCAGCTTATGACGCCTTGCTCGCGATGGAAGCGCTGATCCTGCAATCGGGGCTGGATGTCTCTGCCCGAGCGGTAAAGGAGATGGTCTCCCGCGCCGTGCACGCCGTCATTCAGGTCAGCCAGTTGCCTGACCATTCCCGCAAGGTGGTGGAAATTGCCGAGGTCGAAGGTCTCGACTACGAGCGCTCTGTGGGATTTCCGCCTTACAAGCTCCGCAGCCTCTATCACTTCGAGTTTGCGAACTATGACGCTGATCGGCTCGCCCAGGGGACGTTCCGCGTGAAAGAAAGACCTTCTTGGATCAATGAGCTGAAGCGAATTCCGGACTACCAGCTGCCTGGCTTCTGGAGTGACGAGCGGCTGAAACCGGAACACTTTTTCGAATGAACGACCTTAATTGATGATTGGAGGTGCCTTAATGAAACGTCTTGCTTTTATTCTGCTATTCGCAATCCTCATTTCGCCAGCGTCCAGAGTCTCCGCGGAGGGCTACAACGTTGAAGAACTTCGTGATGAGAACAGCACGAGCTCACCCTCGTTTTCCATTGCCCGAGTGGCACCGTACTCTGGAGGATTGCGGCTCTTTCTGAGCACCCCGAGCCCTGATGCCGTTGCTCTCCTGCTCACATCAGGTGCCCTGGCGGCCCAGCTCTCTGATCACGCGGCTGAAACCGAATCTCCTGTCACATTATCGTTGGGCAAAGCCGTCTGGTGCACTGAAGAGAGTGAACCGCTCTATCTCGGTTACGCCGAACCGATCCCAGCTTGCGGAGGCCAGCCACCCGCCAAGATTGAGTACTATTTCGAAGCAGTCGTCACCCTCGGCCTAAACCGTGACCTCGCCATCGGCCAAGATCCTGATTTTCTTTGGCTAATTGAGGAGCGCTAGGCCCCGGCGGTTGTTAGCTTGGCCGGTGCCCGATACTCGCCACTCCGTAACGACTGGCCCCCCTCTCCCGACCTCTCCCCCCGAATCGCCCAAAGGCGCGCGATTCGGGGGGAGAGGAGAACTCTTAATCGGAACGCTGGCCCAGGGCGCCGCAACGGGCTCCTGCCCTTGCTCGCCCTCGGCTACCCTCCGACGTCCTTACAGGACTCTCAAGATGAAGCAGCGGCCTCCTTGCCGCTGCACTTCTTGAGAAACGTCCAGTCCGAGTTAGAAGCGGACGCAACTCAATTCGTTTGCCCACCAGCAGGCTTTGCACGCACTGCCGCAAACGAGAATTCTGTTCTTGTTTGGCTTTGCTAGCCACGGTCAGCGCGCGGGACCGGCGTCCCCTTCTGCTGGCCGTGGGCTTTGGGTTGCGAACTACCCACGACCACCGCAAACTGCGCGGTGATCATGGCTACCCATACGTGGGATATCAAAGGCAACGCCCTTGGCTGGTTAGTTAGCTTGCCCGACATTCTGCCTCAAGCAGTCCTCAGGACTCGCAGGTACACCGCACAAACATTGTGCATGGTTAAAATCAGAAAACACCTGTTCACAATTTTGCCTCCTCAATACTCCTATAGGTAGAACGTCGCAGAGGGTGCAAAGGGGACACTGGCAGTGGGCCGGTCTTTCCCGATTTTGCCCGGAGCTGTGTGGAAAAGCCGATGAACAACGTGACGTCGTGGGACTACATCAAGGACAACTATGAAGCTGATGACCGGCTGGCCATCGTTATCAAACAGTCGTTGGGTCAAGTCATTCAACGGATCAGCACCGCTGAGCGGATTGCGTCACCTGATTTTCAGAAGTGGCTGCGTTTCGAAAACCTTAGCGGGGGCAACATCTATCTCTCTGCAAACGCCCTTTGTGGACAAGCCACAGCCCGGACTCGCAGTCAGATTGCCACAATCCGTCATGTTTACCTGGACATCGACTTCAACGGAGAGAAAGTGCTTCAGGCGATTCTCCATGACTCGCACATTCCTCAGCCGAGTTATGTCCTGAACACTTCGCCACGCAAGTTCCAAACGATTTGGAAGGTGGAAGGATTCAGTGTCGAACAGGCCGAGGCGCTGCAGCGCTCGATGGCCGCCACATTCGGAACAGACCGGGCCGTGGTGGATGCGGCCCGGGTGTTGCGATTGCCGGGTTTCTACAACCGCAAGGGAGAGCCGCCCCACCGAGTGACAGCCGAAAGGCTCTCTACGGATGTCTTCGGCCCAGGCAACTTTCAGATTCCTACACCTGAATTCGAACAGCCGTTGATGCGGCGGATGCGGGTTGTGCATCAACCCGGTTCACTCAGCCAGTCTGAGCGCGATTGGGCGGAGACCCTGCGGCGCCTCAGCCTCGGTGAAAGTCCGACCGCTGTTAAAGCGTGGTTAGAGGGGACGCGGCAGGACAAGAGTCAACCTGCCTACTACGCCGAGATCACCGTCCGGAAGGCTTGCGCTGAGCTGGATCGCCGGCGTGGCGCTCCCGCTTGCCTGGAACTCTGACCCACATCGCGGAGATCCCATGGAACTCGAATTCCTCAGAGACGTTGATCCGGCTTTGCAGCAGCTCTACCTGGAGCGCGCGACACTTCAAGATCGGATGCTCGAAGCCGCCACCCGCACGACGCCAGGCTGGGACGCAGAATACGAGGAGCTTCGACGCCAGTTGGGCCAACTGGACGCGCGCGTCATAGCCGAACAGGGCCCCGAACTGATCGTTGCGCTGAATGATCTCTACCTGGCTGTCCTCGAAATCCAGATCGTTCTGTTCGATCCAGCCGATCCTGTCCCCGACCTGGACCGCGAGCCAATGCTCAAAGGTCCCCGATCCACGGTCCGTGCGGAGCTCACGGGGCTGAGTGCTGCTGCCAGACAGGCCGCCAACCAAATCCAATCCTTTGCCTGCGTTCCCCAGAGAGGCTGAATCATGTCGATGAAAGATCGCTATTACCTACTGGCCGATCAGGTTGCCTCCTTCCGTGAAGACATCCAGGAGTTACGCCTTCAGCAAGAGGCCGTCGTCCAACAACTGCACCGTTTACTGGTCGTCAGGGAGTTTGATGCGGAAGGCTACAAGTCGCTGCGGAAGCAGTATCACGAGATCCAGAAGGACATTGAAGCCCGGCTGCCCAGCACGGCGGCGCATGTGAAGGAGCAAGTTACGGAGCACGAGCGAGCAACGCGAGAGATTGCCCAGGCCCGTGTTCAGTTACTTCTGAGTAAGGGCAATGAGTTTCCGCCTTTGACAGCAGATCGGCTCGAGAAGTTGCAAGAGCTCAACCAGCAAAGCCTGGCTCACCGGCAGGCACTGCAAAACCTTTCGCCCAGGGAGCCGGAACTGAAAGCGCCGCAGCATCTACCGAAGCTGGCTGTCAATTCCGGGGATTTGCAGAAGATGGTTCGCGACCTTCAGTACGGTGTTCAGGGACTGGTCCAAGCTTTGGACCGTGGGCTTTGACCACGATTTCGAGTGACGCATCCTCGGACAGCCAGGATTGAACGATGAGCGCAGTAACTGATCCAGACCTCCAAGCCCAGCTTCTGGTGATCAACCGAAGGCTGGAGCTTCTCTACCAGATGCTCTACTTCATGGGGAAAAGACTCGCCATCAATGAGCACGATTTCTATGCCTTCGTCGTCCAGCTCAAGAAGCACGTTAACGAGACTGTCCAATAGTCCATGTTCACTTGCGCCAAGATCCGAGACGGCAGCACTTATCTGAGCAGCCACTTGAGCGCCAACGACTATTACGCCGAAGGGGAACACGTGACAGGCACCTGGATTGGAAAAGGAGCCGAGCTGTTGGGGCTACAAGACCAACTGATCGCCAAACACGACGCTGCCTTTGAAACCTTGAGGCTCAACCAGCATCCGGATGGCTCCGGCCAATTGACGCCCCGAAACGTTCAAGATTCGATCCGCTTCTACGACTTCCAGTGCGCGCCACACAAGTCCGTCTCCGTCATGGCTGTCACCTTGGGTGATCCTCGCCTGATGGCCGCTCATGACCAGGCTTCCCGCCGGGCCCTGGCGGAGCTGGAAAAGTTTGCCGCCGTTCAGACAAGTCACGGGCATCGCAAGCGCCGGGAGACCACCGGCAACATTTGCGCGGCGGCCTTCCGGCACGATGCCTCGCGCGATCTTGACCCGCAGCTCCATACGCATTTCGTCATTGCCAATGCCACCTGGGACTCTCGTAGCCGCCGCTGGCTGGCTCTCGAAACCCACGACATGTTCAAGGCAATCCGCTATGCCGGCAAGTTCTACCAGAACGAACTTGCCCGGGAGTGCCGCCGCCTGGGTTATGAGGTTGGGATCGTGCGAAACAGCAAGGGAGCCATTGAAGGGTTTCAGATCGAAGGAGTGCCGGTAGAAATCTGCCAGCGTTTCTCCAAGCGACGTTCGGAGATTGAAGTCGCTATCTCCAAGTTTGCTGTGGAACGTGGACGCGAACCCACCGTCGCCGAGATTGCAAGCATTAGCAAGGAAACCCGAACCTACAAACTTAAGGAGATCACGACGCCCCAAGTCCTGGCAGCCCAGCGGGCTCAGCTCACGGCAGATGAGCTTCGGGCGCTCGATCGGCTTCGGGATCGCGCAATCTCAACTCCCGCTTGCACGCCAAGCCTGGTTGCGCCCGAACCTCTACTGGAA
>Ga0163150_10003719_pt1 | contig 21139 bp, 24 predicted proteins | sample OliLakLV19P2IB_FD_148628 | JGI IMG/M metagenome (GOLD analysis project Ga0163150, IMG submission 148628) | Freshwater microbial mat bacterial communities from Lake Vanda, McMurdo Dry Valleys, Antarctica - Oligotrophic Lake LV.19.P2.IB | ecosystem: Environmental > Aquatic > Freshwater > Lake >...
GTTTTTATCTACGATGCCGATGCTATCCTTCCGACCCCGGGCCCGTTTTGCGAATACGCAAACGTTTTCCGGGTCCATCTTCCGGTAGCTATGCGCCGAGCGGCCATAGAGCGGCCTGTCGGGGTCTCCCCCTTCGTACGCGACGGCCGTTGGCGTGTGTTCCAGCCCGTCCGGATCAGGGATGCACTGAACGTGCCCGTCCTTGTCTATTGTGGCGACGAGCGTCGTGGCGTTGCCCAGATCAAGGGCAACCACCTTGCCTTTGTTTTTTGTACCCACTTTTCCTTACTCCTATCGTTGGTCGTGCCGCGGCACGAACTTTAGAACGACTACCTGTTGCGAGCGCACAACGCCATTGGTGTTCACGAATCCCCGACGCACCACATCGACGATGCGGCCCTCGTCCTCTACCCGTTGGGTATGGAGTACCCCGACAGGCTCGTGAAGCCGGAAGTCCACTCGGTCCTGCAACTCCATGGGTCGGATATGCAGCGTTTCCATGATTCTTAATAAGGTCCCTTGAACGTGTCTGAGCGTCCGGACCAAAGGGCGTTGTCGTCTCCGCCGTTGCTTACTGGCGCCACACTGGCTCTCCACGATCTGCAAGGCGTCGTCAATGCGGTCGTAGCAAGCGAGAAGGTGATGGACCGCCGCGGCTTTCGCCGTGCATTCGACGATTTGTGCATTGCCCTCGACATCCAGCGGGGCCGTCTCGGGTTCGCGTGGATCGATAGAGCATTTATTTTTCATGGTTTTTCACCCTTGTCGCTACCATTGTTTTGGGTGACAATTTTTACTACCGCCACAATGGCCAGCAGGACCAATCCGTAGGCCAAGAGGCCCATCGTCTGTTCCTGCGGAGTGTGGTCCGGACCCACGTCTCGCATGCTAGCCAGGAAAGCACCAATTTCGCCCGGCGCTTTCACAATCACCACGATGGCAATTAGGGCGAGCGCGAGGGCAATTACGTTTCGCCATCTAACTTCCATGTCCGTAATTCCTTTCCGTTTCGATTTGTTTTTTCCCTGCATTCACCCCGGAAAACAATGAAAAACAATTGCGAACCCGTTGCAGCGCTTGACCTAAAGTCAGAACGAAAATGAATCCGTTCCCGGATCCCTGCCCAAGACGCTGAAGGCTGCGATGGATCGCGCACCGGACCCGGACATTTGGCGTGACTATCCACAGTTCGGTCGCCGAGAGTGCAAGCGCTTTTTCGATATCCCGTGCCACCCGCTTGGGCGAAAGTTCAACTTCGACCGCGATGAGATAGCTACCGAGCCGGACTAACAAATCCGTGTAACCGAAAATCTGTCCCTGAGCATCGAAAATCGCTCTCTCTCGCCACGTTGACGCGCCAACTGATCGCCACGCCACGTCCAGTTGGTCTACCGAAACTTCGTTATGCAGGAAGTCTCCTCTCATCATGGTTGGTTTCCTCCCCGCCCATTCCCTGCCTGCCCCAGAACCTGATGCGTGGGGGCCAGGGGCTCAAGAACGATCGATGCTCGGCCGCGTGACCCCATATTGATGCAGTGTTCTCGTAGGTAGCTCTCGGCCACCAAATGTTTACGGATCTGTTGGGCCTGTTTAGCGCCGATGCCCGCGAGGTGGGTATAGGCGCTTGATGGCTTGCCCGGGTGTCGCACCACGGCTTCGAGGTACCGGAGTTCCATCGCGGATAGTGTCGAATTCGCGGAAGCGGACGGCGGTGACGCGATGGGCAGCGATGAATTGCCGAAAACGCTCGTTTGCGGAATGGCAGCGCGCACCACCGGCAAGTGTTCCAAATCGCCGAGATGAATCGCCGTTGCAGGAAATCCAACTGGATTCGCCGGATTCCAGCGTGGCACTCGGAACACAAATGGAAACCGCCAGTCCCCTTCACCGAGCTGGCCCACGAACAGCCCGGGTACCAAGTGAGTGGTCATCCACCGGCGCTGATCAACTGTTAGCCCGATGGCGTTTCCCATGACTTCGTAATCAGTAGCGCTGCCGCATCGGCCGATCACTTTGTTTGCGGTGTTGCTGAGAATGGCGGGAGCGACGTCGGACGTCTGAACCGACAAATCGAGCCCGATACCTGTTCCTCGCACGAGCCCAATGAGATCAGAGACCCCAAGACCGCCACTCGACGGTGAAACCAGCCGTGCAGCTTCGTCGCACACGATGTAGAGATCCATGCTGGGGTTGGATATGCCCTGCGCCACGCGGGACGCAAACTCCGACAAGATGAGCCCATTGAGAATAAGATCCTTGTCCACTTCGGCGGCGCCGCCCAGTTCAAAGGCGATATGCCGTTGGGCCAAGTCATGAGTGGACCAGCCCATGTGATACCCCAACACCTCCGGCCCCAGCGACATGAGAACCGGATCCAGTGAGTCCACAATGGCCTGCCTGGCAGGCGGATTGGCGCCCTTATCGGCCGCGACGGCCTCCCGCAGATCAAACAGCGTCGGATACCGGCGCGAGCCCGCAAAGACGTCGAACGATTGGTAGAGTCGCAGGATGGTCGCATGGAGGAGCTTGGACGCACGCGGCGGCAAGAAGAGCACTTGCACGAGCATGTCCGCGACACGCGGAGCAAAGTCCGCCGGGTGAACATGTTTGGGCACTTGAATGGGATTCAGTCGTAACGAACGCGCCCGGAGAATACGAAGGTCAACGCCCAGACGTTGGAGGGGCGGACGTAGCGTCGTAAACTCTTGTTTCCTAAGGTCAAATAGCCAAGTCGACTTAACGTGCGGCGCGATCTGCAGAACAACGAACCGATCGCGAGTGGTTTTTCCGGACCCAGTTCCGGCAACGGTGAGGAAGTGTCCGTTTGCGAATCGCCGGAATGTTCGGAGTGGACGACCGTTGATATCGAATCCCACTTCTAAGTCACCGTGAACCAGCTTGGGCAACGGGAATGGTCCTGCAAACGCTTGCGCAATCTTGTGTCTTGCAACTGGTCCCGAAATGAGGCTGCGAACTAGCGTGTCCGTCACGCCGGCCTCGAACGCCTGTTTTGCGGCCTGCCCCGCATCGTTATCAAGGAGATGGTATTCTTCGGCGTAGAGAAGATCTTGAAGAAGTTGAGGTAGTTTTTCCATGGCTCCGTCACTCCTTGAACCGGAAGAATGGAGATAAGAACAAACGGCCGGCACTTCGCCACAAACGTCGGCGATTGATTTCGTCACGGCACACCGGGCAGAGATGAAGCGTGCGGTTACTGGGCGATTCCACGACCAGTCCGTGCCTAGCGCAGCATGGAGCTCGACAAATATCGCAATGCTTGAAACAATTTGCGCACGCCAGCGCGCCGCATTTCGCGCAATAACCCCCGGGTGGTGCAAGACATCCACAATCGCAGGCGATTCGGTGCACGGTGGAACGGGACGTGAGTCCTCCTTCATCGGGCACCACATCGTACGACTCCACTTCTCCGGTTGGACGCTCTTTACCCTGCCAAGGGTCATGAGCCACCTCTTGTTTTCGTTCGTTTCTGATCGGTCGCATTGTTCGTCCTCGTCTCGTCGCGCACTTCATCAATCGACACAATGTTCACCAGGGACGGCTGAACAAAACCCGTCCGCAATAGCTCCACAAATGCCAAAGAAACTTGTACGTGAAGAAAATCGAAAAGATCGCCGACATCGCGGCGATGGATGCCAGACACACCCAAAGCGCAAACCGAATGAAGTCCCGGCCATATCCCAACGGGTTCCTGTTCCATGGATTGCTCATGACTTGCGGTCCTCTGTGTATGCCCCGAGCTGCCGCAAGCGCTCGCAAGGACAGTCCGGCGCGGATTCTCCCGTGCCGGCGCCGTGCGTATCGCAGAGGGGGTATGGATAGCCGCAGTTCAAATTGCTCGTACTGACTTTTGCGGTGCGCTTGCCGTTAAATTCTGCAGTGACTGCACGCTCAATTCGGCCGCCGCCTAGATCGTTGATCTTTACGTCCGTCATCATGGGTCTCCTGACAATTCGTTGGGAACAACAGCGGTGGCCCGTGTCAAGCGGGCCACGCTTTCAATGGAATAGACTTATTCAAAGCCAGGTAGTGCGAATTAGCTTTTAATAGCTTCTCAATTCGGGGAACTGGCGCCGAAAATCACGTTGGTATTGGTCCAGGCGATTTCGGTAGTGGGTATCGGAATACTCGCCCTGTTTTGACAGCTCCCGATAGGAGCGCCCGTATCCGAAATGCTGTAGGCTGGCTTCTGCACCCAAAGGATTCTCCTGAGCGAGCTGTTCTCGCGCCGTCTCTTCGTCAAGGCGCATCTGAACATCATGCCAAGGGTTAACCGAAGCAACCGTTTCGATTGGATTTTGGACGCCCGATTCGTTTCCGCCGGTCGAAAGCATAGGATTCAGATAGCCACTAAAGATGGGGATAATTAGAAGCACGCGGTCATCTTCGGACAAGTGGTCCAGCACGGCGGTGTCGATTCGCCCTTCGAATGCGTTGTGATGCGCCCAGTACCCCTTTCGCACCGGTTTCAGGTCTCGGGCTTTGCTTTTGACAATTAAATCAGTCAAGACGACGCCTTCTGCGAGAACAAGCACCACATACGGTCGATTGCTTTTATGCAGATCGTAAATGCCATTACGGATCAATTTGCGAATAAATGCTTTCTGACCACGAGCACTGGGTACTTTGTGCGGATACCGACGGCAACGCTCGTCGACGTAGCTCTTGACTTCCGCGCGGTCCTGACGTGACAAATTCCGTTTGCTCGCGATCTCGAATAACTGTTTTTGGGCATAGGATAAGATGGCACCCCGGTTCGCTAGGTATTCTTCAAGTGAGGCGTATGTGAGATTACGCTCTGGTTTTTTCGCGGCCTTTGATTTCGTATCCGCCTCCGGTGTTCCGCTCAATCCTCCCTCTCGCAGAATTTTTGTTTTTTGCGTGAAGGGTCTGTCGTTGCCTTTCCGTTCCATGGCAAAACCTCTCCGTGCGCGAGGGAAGTTGCATCCCACCACTCCGGGGATGGCATTTCGGTGACTGCCCTCGCGTGGTTCAAACTGTAGTTTTGCTCAGTCGGTTGCCGGCAATGGCTGAGTTCTCGGTCACTTAAACGCGATTTATGGCGAAAAGTTTCCCGCAACCCTTTACGCTGCACTAGCTTAAGGTGGCGCGGGGAGTGGCGCGGAGCGGGATTCTTGTGGATGGAGGCGCAGAAACATTCTCTTAAAAATGGCGCACGCGGTGGCGCACTTTTTCAGGAGCTTTTGAAATTCTGAAGTGGTCTCGTTAGGAAAGCGCAAAGCTTGCAGCTGTCGGGCCGGGGCGGGCCATATATGCTGCCCGACAAGACAGTGCGTGATAAACTTCAACTAAATTCGCGTTGACAGATTCCCAGGTCAGAAAGTCTACAGTATGATGACATCACAAGGCGCCAAGAAGGAGCAAGTTAATCCACAAGACGGTATCGCGTTTCTCGTCAATCCAGATGATGACGGTAATGAAGTTAAGGCCTTCGCGTTTATGGATGGCCAAGTTTGGAAAGCCTATCCGAACTGCATTTCAGGAGAGTCTGCCAAGTGCCTACAATTAGCATTCTTCCTGACCGCGAAAGCCCATGTCCTCACATACGAGGCGCAAGTACGGGGCGGACATTGGCCCAAACCTGCTCCAAAATCCGCCCCCACGAAGCTGTTGCTTTTCGATCGCGATGATCCAGACTACAAACTGTGGAAAGGCATCGGCGAGAATTGGCGACAAGTGGCAAGTAATCTCAACAATCAGTATCGAATGACCGAGTTGCCGACGGACTTCAAAAGAGCCTTAAAGTCGCGTTTTCAAAAATACGGCGAATCAGACTCGAGTGCGCATAAGCCAGTTGTTGTGCTCGCAAGGACTCTATCTCCTCAGACTTTTCTGATCGCTTCCTCCTTTCATTATAACTCCTTGGCGGGCCGCCATCCGCATTCTGTTTTCAAAAATGGCCAGGCGCTATCGACCGAAAATCTTCGTCAGAGTATGCTTGCGCCGGATGCAGTGGAGAGAATTCTGCAACGAATGCTATTTTCCCGCTATGCAAGAGAACATCACGGAGAATGGTGGCTGGAATATTTGCGCGCTGTCTTGTCCATCACACTCAATCATTCTATATCACTCGAAACGCATGTCGCACCTAACCCAAGTTACCAGGAAGTCGATAACCCAGACCGCTTAGGACCTTCGCTGAGTCTAGCTCGTCTTGCGGTAGCGCAAAAGCGCTTCGTTCTCATCGGGCCCTCGGGGGCTGGCAAGTCCTGGCTGTTGCGCCAGACAGCAAAAGAATGGGTCAAGTTATGCCCCCCTTCGTCTGATTGTCTGCCGATCGTCCTGAAATTAACAGATTTCAATCTGATTCAGGACGTCAGCGGCCTTATCACTGAAACAATATGTGAACACATTGGAGAGAATCACCGTGATGCCGTAAAACAATGGCTGCACTCTAAAGAAGGCAAATCGGCTAATGTTCTGTTTCTGCTGGATGGTTACAACGAATTATTATCGCCAAATCGCCAGCGGTTCGACCGACGTTTAAGAAGTTTCTTAACGACACGGTCAAATCGAGTTATCGTTTCATCGCACGAATATGATTCTGGACGAATATGTTTCGATTGGATGCGTGTGATTGTCGACGAGTTGCGCAGCGATAAAATACGATCACATCTGATAAGCCGATTTGGAAACCGGGGGGGCGTGCTCTGCACGCAAATATGTGCATCGGCTGAATTGGCGTCTCTGGCAAAAACGCCCTTTTATCTCGACGCTATCGCAACGTATTTTGAAAACGGCGGTCTCAAAGATATTCCATCGTCTCGAGTTGGATTGATTGCCGCTATCATCGAAGGAGCGCAAATTCGAAAACAACGCGAATGCGCTGCAGTTAGTACCAGCGTCTTTTTTTCCGAGGTCGAAGAGTTTTTAAGTGCTGTAGCGCACGAAATGTTATTGCTTCATAGTCGGCGACCACTTTTTCATCCTCAGGATACCAGGCGCCTTTGGTCTAATAAAAGCGTCCCCGTCCAAGAGATTCTGGAGTTCGCGGAATTATTGGGCATACTTTCGTCCTCTGGAGCCGTAGTGAGAACTGAAATTGAAAACGCTGAAGTACGTTTCGCACACGATCTATTCCGAGACTATTATGCGGCTCGCTTTTTGTTCCACAGTTTCTTGGATGACCAAGAAATCTTCCTAGCAGCGATCAAGAATCTCTATCTGAACGACATGGTATGGGATGAACCATTTCTTATGCTTGCAGACATTTGCAAGAGCGAAACGCTCGCTATGCGTGTCGTCGATCTACTTAGTCAACACGACGTGTTTTTGGGCGCCGAATTCGTTGCGCGGCTGACAGACGTTACACCGGAACTGCTCATTAAAACAATTGAGTTAAACGGGTCATGTTATGCAAATGGCGAAGATCTCCAGCGCCAGTACAAGTTGTCTGTAAGTCTCCTGGCAAAGCTGCCTGAAAGCACGCTTCAATATTTGTACCGAAAAATGCCAATGGATACGGACGCATGGACATCCGTTGTGTATGCACTCGCGAAAAAAGGCGGCAATTCTTGGCGAAGTCTCCTCCCTTTGCGCGAGGACTGTAAGAAGCCGCCGGAATGCATTTTGAGAGCACTCGCACGGGTTCCTTCGAAAGATGCGCTCAGAGAAGTCGTCTTGCTTATTAGGACGACACTTACTCCAATGACTCTTAAGACACGGCTTGACTACAACCGTTTCTTTCTAAACGTTAAGGCTTTGTTGCAAACAGATCAACTCTTAGAATGTCTCGAGGACTCCGCCAATGCGGACGTAGTAGACATATTCTCCGGTCTCCTTGAAAACGCCGAGATAGAGGACGAGCACATCCAACGTCTAGAAGAACTGGCGCAAAGCTCCATCTCCACTGTTTGTGAAGACTGTATACATGCAATCGCACGAGCGAATCCTGTTCGCGCCGTTCCTTTCGTACACCCAGATTTCTTGAAGAGTCACAGTCTATCAATAGTTGATGTTCAGGAAGTGTTCAGCGCAATCATTCGGAGCGGCGAAAGAGAAAAACAGCTCGCAGGTTCTATAGTCGAGCAACTTTTCGTGGAAAATACTCCCCACGATGTTGTAGCCCTCGACTGTTTCTTAGAACTGTTTGGCGAAATCGCAACCGACGCAACGGGTGACATTTTGATTTCCTACCTTGTCGGATTCAATGGAAATGCGGATTACTTTATCCCAGTGGACTGGATTTTGCCGTTTAGAGGAAACCTTTACATCGTAGAACATCTAAAAACGTGCGCGAAGAGCTCTTCTCCCATTGTTCGCGCCAGAGCACAAATCATGCTTGCCGCCCTTGGTGAGATTCCACCTTCTAAGTTGCTTGAAATAAAAAGCAAAGACTTTTCGGAAAATAATGGCGAATTCCTGCCATATTATACTTCAGTTATGTTATCGCAGGCTTTAGAGCACCTAAAGCCTAGAAATCTGACGGAGCGTATTTGGAATATGGCCAAGGATAGCGATTCCTATATTTTTACGACGACGGCCGCTGAGATTCTGTCAGATATTGGTTATCTGCCTGTACTGAAGCTTCTCTGCGACACCGATCATTCTAGTTCATATGAGTACGCTGCGCGGCTAATGGCGAATAAGGATCGAGAGAAATGCAGGGAAATACTTATCGCGCTGAAAGAAGATGCAGATACCGCTGAGCGGACTGCGAACTTTTCGCGCCCAATTCATCTTACCTATATCGCCCAAGCAATTTTACGAAAGCGGGCCTGGCGGTTCGTAAGCGATCTTGACGGGTGGCCTTTTGGTGTGCGCGCACTCGAAAAAATTCCCCTTTCTTTCGACATTCGCAAACTCAAGGAATTGGTGATAGAAGAATTATCTTTATGAGCGGGCAAGCGGATTTGATATAGCTGAGACATGGCAACAATCTCCGGGAGCAAAAAAATTCCACTGAATATCATGTCCCGAAGCCAGAGATAACTTCCGTGTGATTATTCACGAGTGCGGCTTGCGCTAGCCCTGAATTGCATCAGATTCGCCGGCGACGAAGGGGATTATTATCGATGATTACATGCTGGGGCATCGCGCCTTTCGTGTAACTGCCCGGCAGATCGCAGACGTGCATGAGACGTCCTTCACCGTTCACGCGGTGCAGATTGAAAAATCGGGCGAGACGCGGAACTCTTTCCTGCAGGCCCCAATTGGAAATGGTCGGATTGAAGAGAAACCGTAGCGCGGCATCGCCTTCAGTAAGTATCGATGGCAATGCGGATCACCTTCCCGTTCGTAACAGAGCAGCGAGATTGTGCACTGCTGCCCAAATGTAGCTAACGCCTATCGCGTTTTCCTGCTCACTTATTTTCTTTTCGTACCGGGCCACGTATCGCGGCCACGAAATCTTCCCTTGTTTCCAGTCCGCGAAAGCTCACGGCTTGGGGCGACGTCCTCAATCCATTGAGCGATTTGCAACTTGGATTTAGGAACTCCACGAGGCGACCATCGTGTTATGAAAATTCGTCCCCCGTCGCTTAGTTCGGACTTATCGTACAGGCATTTCCCCTACAGGCACGGCCATTTGCCGTCCGCCTACTGTTAGCAACATCGGCTTTGGAGCAATTCGTTATCCATGCTGCGCAAGGCCAATAAAACGACGAAGTCACGCTCCATCTTTCGCCAAACCCTCTTGTGACGTGGCTTCTTTTTGTCAGTCGAGCGCAAGAATTTGTGCATCCAAACGTAGAGCTTCCCGATCGCGGGGGTGTGCATGGTCGCCTCCTCCGGAAGTTCTTCCGCAATACTCCGGCAGCTCATCGTTTCCTCGATTTTCTGCACATGCTCCAGAAACTCTTCCAGATCCAAATTCTTGATATTCATCGTTCGCCTTTGAGTTTCTGCGGCTGGTCCAGACTTGCCGCTATTCCGCAGAAATAGACAGCCGGGATTCATAAAGTGCGAACCATTTTCTTTTGCGCGATCGGATTGGACAGGTGTACGTCCAGAAGAATAAGGACGGTAAACGAACAGATTGATGGGCTACGCACGCAATGTGCTTACAAATTTGGGAGCCTAAGGCGCTGGATTCAACGTCGTCGCCAGCGAAATGTTAGGCGAATAAACATGCATCGTGCTTGAACTTACGGGCGACAGCTAAGACAATCACTTCTGCGGACCACGTTGACCCGCGTTCCACCCTATCAAGGGCGCGATCCGCGGAGAAAAACACCGCAGTCAACTTACAATGACATCCGAAGACATCACCATCGCATACCACGAAGCCACCAAGCACCAACTTAACCGCTATGCGCGATCGCCGGGCCACCTGGATTGGGCCAGCCAACCCGATCCTTTCCGGCGCTTCGCGGGGGCGCCGTTGGTCCCGCTTCCGCTTGCCGGCGAGGACGCCTCTCCTCCGTACGATTTCTTGTTTCAGCCGGGGCTCATTGCATCGCAGCCGGTAACAGCCTCGACTATCGGATTATTTTTCGAATGCTCCCTGGCGATTTCTGCGTGGAAGGAGTACCAAGGCAACCGCTGGGCGCTGAGATGTAACCCATCGAGTGGCAATCTGCACCCAACGGAAGGCTATCTCATCGCCGGGCCGATTCGGGGCCTCAACGACACACCTGCCGTGTACCACTACGCACCGCAGGAACACGCGCTTGAAGTGCGCACCTCATTCCCGTTAGAGGTATGGCAGGCACTGCACGCTGCTTTCTCGGAACACACGTTCTTCGTCGGCTTATCCTCGATTCATTGGCGCGAAGCCTGGAAATATGGAGAACGTGCCTATCGATACTGCCAGCATGACGTGGGCCACGCGATGGCAGCAATCCGAATTGCAGCGGCGATGCTGGGATGGCGTGCCGTTTATCTCGAAGCGCTCAGCGACGACGACGCAGCCGCACTGCTAGGGCTGGACCGCCCGAACGAATCTCATGCGCACGAAACCGAACAGCCCGACATGCTGCTCGCTATCTGCTCGGAAAAGGGAGACATGCCCTGCTCACTGCCGTTGCATGCCATTACACAAATCTCTCATGGCCTATGGAACGGCCACCCAAATCTTTTGAGCGCAGGTCACATCGATTGGGCCATCATCGATAAAGTCAGCACAGCGTGCCGCAAATCCGAAAGACGGTCCGCACACGACACCCGCCACGCTCTTAATCCCACTTCCGAAGAAGACATACCTCCGCGGGGCATTTCCGCATATCGCATTATCCAACAGCGGCGCAGTGCCCTTGCATTGGACAGGGTCACCGGCATCCACCGCGACGTGTTTTATCGCATGCTTGCCCGTGTCATTCCGGCGCTCACGCAATCGCCTTGGGACATGCTTGCTCCTCCCATTGCAGTACATTTGGGTCTATTTGTACATCGGGTTGAGGGACTGCCGCCTGGTTTATACTTCCTCGCGCGCGATTCGGAGAAGTTACCCAGGTTGCGCGCGGTCATGAAGCCCGGCTTTCTCTGGGAGAAACCAACGGCGTGCCCTGATGCCTTGAATTTATACCTACTCAAAGTGGCCCAGTGCGAACGAGCCGCCACCACCGTAAGCTGCGGACAGGATATCGCCGGCGACGGCGCATTCAGTCTCGGAATGTTCGCGGAATTCGAACCTCTAATACATCAACATGGCGCATGGTTCTACCGTCGCTTGTTCTGGGAAACCGGAATGATCGGTCAGGTGCTTTATCTTGAAGCTGAAGCGGCGGGTATCCGCAGCACGGGTATCGGCTGCTTCTTCGATGACCCGGTCCACGATTTATTTGGCCTTAACGGCCACGAATTTCAATCACTGTATCATTTCACAGTGGGCGGGCCGGTTGGTGATTCAAGATTGACGGCGCTGCCTCCCTACCCGAACGAGCGCAGACCAAGCTGACCGCACAACACACGGACTCTTTAACGTGTTGATAAGAATCCACGATGGGAAATGTGATTGTAGAAGCTCCACAATCTCAATCAGGAGAAATTCACCCTCTTGCTGATTTTGATCAAGTTATATTCACAGACGCTCAAGTAGATATAAAAGGAACACTTGGAAAAATAAATAATCCTTCATGGAGAAATTACGAAATAGATATGGCATATTCTGGCGGATTAAAAGCAGACGCCTCTCCTTTATCTTCTGATGGAGATTCATTCACTGTAGATTGGGTGCATCGCTAGTTTCCATTGTCTTGTTCGTAAACCACAACGAAGGAGCCAGCCGCCAACAGATACTTCGCAGGGTAGGTTCCATTGTATTTGGTGGTTAGAGACCTCATGGGTGCGCCCCACTTGGTTATGGATATGCGGGCGAAATTATTCGGTTGGGCTGCTCGGAAACCTACCGCTCCTAAATCCACCCAGGCATAGAAAACCTTATAAACTCCACTCACATCCCCCAATCAACAGATGTTATTGCTGCAGAGCTAGAGATACTTGGTCACAAATCATCGAACCTAAAATGTTTTGGTCTCGTGTCCTCAACTCTGACTGGTAAAACGCTGGAATTAGGGCTATTCCGCCCGGAATACGCTTTTCGAGCAGTGGAATACCCTCGTTCAACGGTTTTGTGTTAGCCAACGCTCTGCCCAACAGTCTACTTCTCAACAGGACAGCTCGCTCTGGCCGGTAGTGCTGTCCTGCCCCTTTCTACTCTCTGACCTGCTGCTTTACCGTCGGCTGATGCTTTTCTCTCGGCGGCCTTTCCACAGGTCGCTTTCTATCGCGACAAGACGCGTCCAAGCGCCTGCTTCAGGCCTCGGGTCCATGCTCAGCCAAAAGATTTATTAACTAGCTACCACTAGTACGATCGAACAGATTGGTAAACCCAATCGATCAGGAATACGCGGAATATGGGAAGTAAACCAGAAAAAGTTTTCAAATGTGGAGCTGTCCGGGCATCGGTGTTCAACAACACCATCCAACAGGGCGGCAAGGAAATAAAGCTGTCCAAGGTAGTTCTTGAGGTGAGGTACAAGGACAAATCCGGCGAATGGAAAGGCACGAACAGCCTGAGTGTGAACGAGGTGCCCAAAGCAATTCTCGCCATGCAAATGGCCTACCAGTGGTTGACCACGGGCAGAGACTGGCCAGCGGAATTCGATGCCCTGTCACCCGTGACTCCTAAGGAGTAGCGCGAAAGTTTTAAGTAGTCACGCGTCCTCATTTCATGGAAAGGAGGTGAGAACAATGCCAAGAGGACGACCAACCAAATGCCCGTATTGCGGAAGCAAGGACACAAAACCCAAGGGATACCGTCTAACGGTGACCATGGGAAAACGACGAATTCATCTGTGTAGGAGCTGTAAGCGGCGCTTTACCGTGAAGAACAAGCCTGCGAAGAAAACGAAGCGAAGCAAGAACAAGAACTGATTCTAAAACCAATGTGGCTAGCCCGCCGTGGGTCTGCCAACAACTGAGGAGGAATGATGCGATGGTTATTCGGAGCACATGCAGCAAATGTGGAATTGCGATCAAACTGGATTTCGGAAACCTTACCAAAGAAGAAGCCCTGGCAGTCGCGGAACGATTGGACAACGAACCCCGCGAATGCCCGGGGCAACACATGGAATTAAGCGGCCTGGGCCGACTTTGGAGAGCGGAAGATGCAATTCATCGACTGTACGATCTCGGCGAAGGCGAAGAGGCCGAGCCAATCGAGAGCGATGAAGAATTCGTGTCCCGCATAGTCGCTGAAGGCAAAGAAGTTTTCGACGGCGGACTGAACACAGTGCCAGGACTCGGACTGCCCAGCATTCATGATTTGAAGAATTTAGATCATATCGGCTTCGGCAATTTCCAAAGCGACAGCCATGTCTTTCTGCGTCGGGACAGCCCCCGTGGCACTAGGTTTTACGTTCGCGAGCAGCGCGGCGGTAATCCCAGTTAGTCCTTTCGATTCAATTCGCTCCGCGCGTTTTCTCGTTACTTTCTCTTTCTGAACACCCAAACCAACCACAAACCGACGACGGGAGAACTCTGCCCCGCCGTGAAAGGAGGATTCCCATGAATTTCTACGGAAAGCACACGCACGAAGTTGCCGAACGCATTGTGAACGCGTTCAAACAACCGGAGCAATTGCCCAAGGCTTTGGCCCCGATCTTCATCCACCGCAACGACGACTCGCCCTGTCGCCATTGGTCCTGGCACAACCAGCTCTTAATCGCCCTCTGCGGGACCATCGATGCCCGGGGCATCCGGCAATGGGAATCCGCCGGTCGCTCGATCAAGAAAGGCTGCAAAGCCATCTGGATACTCGCTCCATGTCTCAAGCGAGTCACTAACAAGGGCGAAGACGGCGAGGACCACCCAAAGCAAGTGTTGTATGGATTCCGTTCTATTCCGGTTTTCGCGGTCGAAGATACCGAAGGAGATGCGCTGCCCAACGAAGATGATCGATACGACCAGTGGGTTCGTGCCCTGCCGTTGGCCGACGTGGCGAAAGGCTGGGGCATCACCGTGAACACGTACAGCCATTCTGGCTCCGCGCCTCTGGGCTACTACCAGCACGGAAGCGCCGGCCAAGCCATCATGCTGGGCGTGGAAAACCTCAGCACCTGGGCGCACGAACTTGTGCATGCCGCAGACAACCGCGTCACACAACTCAAAGGCGACAAATGGTGCAAAGAAGTCGTGGCGGAACTAGGTGGCGCCATCCTGCTCGAATGTCTCGGGCATTCGCATGAAGCAGACCTCGGCGGCGCCTACGATTACATCGCCACCTATGCATCGCACGCCAACAAGGAAGTGGTGTCCGCCTGCGTCGAAGTGATTGGCCGAGTGTGCGAATGCGTCAAACTCATTTTGGAAACTGCGGAGTCCATCCAGGCGCCGTCTCTTGTCCAGCAGTCCGCGTAGTTTCGCTGCTTCCCCCGCGGTGAAGCCTTTTCTCCCTTTCTGATTTCCCCCTCATTCCAACCCATGGCCCGGTAGGGACACCTAAGTCTTGCCGGGCCGCAACTGTATCTAAAGGAGATTCCAATGAACACGAAGCAAGAAATCCTATTCGACCTCGGCCAGATATTGGCCACCCCTGGCGCCCTCGACGCCATGACGCGCAACAACACGACCGGCATGGATTTGCTCAAGCGCCACGCCGGCGGAGACTGGGGCGTTCTATCCCAAGACGACAAGCAAGCCAACCAGGAAGCGATTCAAACCGGAGAACGCATCCTGAGTGCGTACCTGCTATCCGACGAGACGAAAGTCTGGGTCATTACCGAAGCAACGGATGACCGTGGCAGGCGCGCGACCACCACCATCCTTCTTCCCGACGAATACTAAGGAAGGGCACAGTCATGAAAACTACCGAACTTACCGTGCGACACCGTTTTCATCGCTCGGACGTATTGCCCGAGGTTAAGACCGAGCATCCAAAGCTGGCGAAAGTCATTGCGTGGGCTGACGAGCATCCGCAGGTGTGGAAGATCGTCACTGGCACGAAGAGTAAAGCGTTCGGTCTCGGCTCCTGCGTGTATATCGGGTGGGCGCAACGCAGCATGGATTCCGAAGCCATTCTCGAACGCGTTCGGCACATCAAAGAACTTGTCGACGACCCGGGCCGTTGGGGGTACTGCAACTCCATGTTCGCCTGGCGCGCCAAGTTCACCCTCGACCACTTCCAGGACAAGGGGTTTACGGGCGGCTTCTTCCAGCAGCGCGACGCAAACTACCCGAGGAGCTGTATCACGCTGGATTACACGCCGGAGACATTCGATGAGGTGCTGGAAACGTTTTGCCGTTGGATGGACGGCTACTACGACACGAGGCGCATTACGCTGGATGGCCGCACTGTGCGGTATATCGAGGAAGGGAGGCTTGCTCCATGTCTCGAACTTCAGCGTTGAATGACGTGCGCCGCTTCATGAAGAGTCCCGACGGCCGCGTCTGGCTCGAGGGGATTCGCGATCGGCTCCAAGGCCGTTCCATCCGGCGCGTGACCTTTGCCGCGACAGACCACGGCGTGGCAATCACGTTGCACCTGGACAACAAGGAACCCTACTGCTTCATAGACGAGGAACTGACGCTCGAAGCGTTGTACGAACGCTATTGCGCCTTCTTCGCGCAGCAGCGTTCCAACACCTAAACCAGAAAGGAGACCAAGCCATGGGCGATGCATGCAACATGGCAGATGTAGATCGATTTATGCGCTCCACCGAGGGCGCAGCCCACCTCGACGAAATCCGCGCCACGCTCAAGGGACACACTATCGTGGACGTGACCTTCGATAACGAAGTCTGGTGCGTGACCACAACCATCCATTTGGACAACGGAGAAACATTTGTGGTGTTTCAGCCATCCCTGGAAGTGGACGCATTGCGCGAGCAGTTCGCCGATGTGCTCAAGGAGGAGTACTACAAAGATTATCCCGAACGCCGGGGCGAGGAGGACCTATGACCGCAATGAAAGGAGAACAATTCAAAAAGAAAAAGTACACCGTCGGTGTGCGCGAGGTGCACGTCCGGTACTACTCGGTCAAGGCACGAAGCCCTGATGAAGCCAAGGCCCTCGTAGACAACCACCGCGAGACCGCCAAGGACTGCGAAGAACTGGAGTTTTCGCACGAACTCGGCCACGACACCTGGTCGATAGAGGAAACGCCATGAGTATGCGAGACACCATGCTCGGTCTCGCAAGGCGCGCTATTCTCGACCGTGCGGCGGCCGACGGCTGCGCCGAGGACGAGTACAATCCCGAGTCCGATGACGAAGGGTACATCATTTCGCTCCTCAATGCGCTACACCATTGGTGCCACGCGTACGGCCACGACTGGACTGCCCAACTGAATCGTGCTCAGGCGCTGTTTGAGGAAGACCTCGGCGAGTACCGAGAGAGTCTCAGCACAGATTCCACTGAATAGTCCCGTATCGTCTCGCAAGCCTACCTGACCTTAATCCTTAGTCACTAACCCCAACCGATGGGCGGAGTCTGTCTTCTTTTTCGAAGGCGGCTCCGCCCTTTCCTTTTGGAAAGGAAAGTCATGCTTCAATTTCAACCGGTTCTGGGCAAAGGCAACATCAAGGTAGGACCCATCCTTACCTTCAGCCTGCCCTCGCGTTTCACGTGTCCCGGCGCCAGCCGCTGGTGCGCCAAGCATTGCTATGCAGCGCGCTTCGAGCGCATCTGGCCCAACTGCCGGCTGGCATATTCCCGCAATCTGCTGCTCACCTGGAACATCCCCCGGTTTGTCCGGCTGATGCTCCGGAATATCCCAAAGAACCTGCCCGTGCTACGAATTCACGTCAGCGGGGATTTCCACGACCCTTCCTATATATATGGATGGATCAAGATTGCGAGGGCCCGTCCGCGCACCCAGTTTTGGGCATATACGCGTTCGTGGACGATGCCCACGCTACTACCGGCATTGGAACAACTCCGGGCGTTACCCAATTGCCACATCTTCGCCAGCGTAGACCCGGACATGCCCGACCCACCGGCCGGTTGGCGCGTGGCGTATCTAGACATCGACCCGCGCGCACAAGGCGTTCCCTGTCTCCACCAGCACGGCAAAGCCAAGTCGTGCTTCGAGTGCCGCTACTGCTTCCGCCCGGGCAAGGGCAATGTCGTCTTCAAAGTTCATTGAACCAAAAATCAACTCGCGATGCCCCGTAGACACTCCCCTGTTCTTCGGGGCGTCGTTTCATTCAAGGAAACAGAACATGAAAATTACTTTGGATACAGTTCGAGGAATATTGAAACAAACCCTTGGCCGAGAGAGTTTTATAAGCTCTTTCATCACGCGCGTGGAGGAAACCAAGGCGTGTCCCACCGCATGCATCACCGTGGACGGTCATCTCCGGTACAACGCGGACTTTGTCCAGCAGTACTTCGCCAACGACGAGGATCTGTTCTGCCTCGTGATGCACGAACTCATGCACCCCATGTTTGGCCACTTTGTTTACGGTCCAGGAGAGATTGAGAACATCGCCGCGGACATGGTCATCAATGCGAGCATCAGCCAATTGTTTGCCAGGGCCTCGGGCGAGGGTAGTCTGTTCAAGAAGATATACGAGCCTTATGGACTTCCCGGTTTACTTCGCCCGGGCAGTCGCATGCGGGACAGCCGGTACGACAAACTGTACGACATCTTCTATTTCTACCGATGCAGTTCGGAAAGCTCTCTCAGCACCGGCGAGGTCATCCAGACGCTCAAAATCCTGACGCCCACGATCAATATGGGTGGGATTCTCCTGCTTGGCAGTCACGGTCAAGCCAGCAAGAATGAACAGAATGCTTCCGGACTTGAAGGACTGTCTGCCGAAGACCTCGGGCGAATCGCTGAGGACCTTAAGAACGCCGCGAAACAAAACCTCGGGAGAAACGCCGAATACAGCCAGAGCCTGTACAACCTGTTAATTGACGCGCTCAAGACCCACCTGTCCATCAAGAAGGTCCTGCTGCAAAAGTTTGCGACACGGCAAAAGGTAGACAATTTCAGCCAAGTAGCCCAACAATCGCGGAGACGCGTGTCGCCGATCCCCATCCATCCCTCCAAGCGCGACATCGTGTTGCTGTCCGCCGGCATCGTGCCGTTCCAGTACCGCAATCGCGCCACGGCAGGCGTGACCCGCAAACAAGGTCTGGCCGTGTACGTCGATGTTTCCGGCAGCGTCAATGAACATCTGCCCCACATCGTGGGGTTGTTACAGAGTTTGCAGTCGGAATTAACGACCGCCTTCCTGTTCAGTAACCAAGTCGTCGAAATACCGTTCCATACGCTGCTGCAAGGCGCTCTCAGGACGACGCACGGCACAGACTTCAATTGCATCGCGCAATCCATCCTGGATCGGGGTCTGGACAAAGCGATCATTCTCACCGATGGGTACGCGAGCTTGACGCCGGAACTGCAGAACGAGCTTAAGCGGAAAAAGACCCGCACGATGACGGTGCTCTTCGGCGGGAAGACCGAATGCCCTGAGTTTGCGCCGTTGGGAGATGTAGTGCAGCTGGAAGACATCGTTCAATAACGAGGCAGTCATTACGTTGTCCCCGATTCCCGGCCGCTCTCCGTCCACTCTAGGCACAGCGAATTGAAGGCCTGCCGGGGCGACAAGTATTTCAAGGATGAAAACGGGGTGTCATTTAGAATCTGGGCCACCTCGCCAAGAGAAAGGTCTCGCTGCGTCAGCATGAACTTTGCGTGATGGATCATATCGTTCATGGAACCGGTCACGGATCGGTTGAGCGCCTTGGAAAACGTCGCGCTACTCACGTACTGAGCGATGTGGTCTTCATAAAAGGGAGCAAAACTTCCGCTGCCCAGAGATTCCTTCATCACGTTAGGTGTGCGTTGTATAAACGCCTCGGCATTGGAAATCTCTCGGCCGGGCATGACCATCGCGTACAACGTAGCTGTGTTCGCGACAAGAATGTATTGGGTGCGACTTGCCGTGAAAAGATGAGCTGACCAGTCCGCGAACGGAATTCCAGACTCCCGGATAGATACCGTCGGCCTTACATTGAGCTTCCGTGCAAGCTTCGCGGACACCCGCATAATCATTTCGTCGGATTCCTTGTTCGTCCCCTTCCCTAATCGTATCGGGACGATTCTATCTCATGTGTCCCTTCGCCCAGCCTACGTTGGAGCGATTATTCCATTACCAAACAAAGGAGAAGAGCATCATGATTTTACAACAACTCGGTATCTATGGCTGGAAAGAAGCCGACGAAAATCTCGTCCTCGCTTCGCTCCTTACCGGCGACCCGCTATTGCTGATCGGCAACCACGGATGCGCCAAAACACACATCGCGAACAAGATTGCCCAGGCACTGGGCCGCAAGTTTCTGGTGTATGACGCGTCTAAGGCGATGTTCGAGGATGTCCTCGGCTACCCCAACGTCGAGAAACTCAAACACGGCATCGTCGAATACGTCTCAAGCCCCGTCACCATCTGGGACAAGGAACTTGTTCTTATTGATGAACTCAACCGCGCGGTCCCGGAACTGCAGTCCAAATGGTTGGAGATAATCCGAAGCCGGAAAATCATGGGATTTCCGACCCAAGTAAAATGGGTGTGGAGCGCCATGAACCCGCTCAGTTACAGCGCGACACAAGCGTTGGATGATGCGCTCATTGGCCGCTTCGCTTATTTTCTTTATCCACCCGACGTCTTGCAAATGGACGAGCAAGACCGCATCCGCGTAGCCACGCACATCAACGGAGACGACGCACCGAGCCTCTGCGAGTGGATCGACGGTAGCGCCGTGCGATCGGTCAACACAGATTGTGTTGAGAAAACCGGCGTAGCAATGTCCCAAATCCTGCGGAAGGCGGGCGGGGATTTCTTGAGGCTCAAGTCTCGGTTCGCGACGTTGCCGGAGTTCTTAGCCAAGTTTGCCGATCTGCTCATGCGGGAGACGAAGGGAGAAGTCGCTCTTGACGGCCGCCGTCTCGGGTTTATCTACCGCAACCTCATCGCCAACCGGGCGATCGAGCTGGCAAAGACTGAAGTGCTTCAGACTTCGTTGCCGGACTTTGTCATGTCGGCGCGTTACGTTGTCCAGTCCAGCATACCCGTCGGTCTCAATGATGCGTCGCTCAAACGCGACGAAGCGGTGCACAAGATGGAGGTGTGTTTCGACCTTTTGGGCCGCTACTTCGAAGAGGGCGCGGAACTCACTACGGTGGACCTCATCTACGAACTGTTCACAACCAGCGACCTCATGCGTAAGGCGGAACTGTTGCTGACCGCGAATCTAGGCGAGTTCGCCCTGTCCAAGGCGTGGACCGATCTCATGGCAGAGGAACGTGACATATCGCTGCTCGCGTACACCGCGCTCCAAGTCGAGGCGCGCAGGCCCGGTACCGTGCCGCAGGAACTCTTGGCCTCGCTTTGCGCGAAAGTCGTCCCGGAGGCCCTGAGTTCCTCAATGGTCTCCCGCCTTCAGGACGATGAAATCGAGTACATCGAAGAAGTCGAGCATCTGCTCGAGCGGGACTCGGACCTTGCCAAACTCATCGCGTACCAGCGGGTGAGCAAGCTGGTTGCGTCCAGGAATGTCAACCCCAGGACTATTCGCGAGGCAGGCAAGGCAATCGAGGAAGACCTTGAAACGTTTGAGCGGCTCGTTGCCGGAGCGCCGGTAGAGCGTGCAGGAGGGAAGGCCGCATGATTACGTTACAAACCTTTCGTTTCTGGCTCGAGCCGGACAGCGAGAT
>Ga0163150_10003721_pt1 | contig 21131 bp, 15 predicted proteins | sample OliLakLV19P2IB_FD_148628 | JGI IMG/M metagenome (GOLD analysis project Ga0163150, IMG submission 148628) | Freshwater microbial mat bacterial communities from Lake Vanda, McMurdo Dry Valleys, Antarctica - Oligotrophic Lake LV.19.P2.IB | ecosystem: Environmental > Aquatic > Freshwater > Lake >...
GGGACCACCGCCCTGATCGTCGGCGCCGGCCGCATCCGCACCGCCTTCAACGGCCCCCCCGCCGCTCCCCGCACCGTGCCGTTGACCAGCTTCCCCGGCGATGAAACACAGCCCGTTTTCTCGCCCGACAGCAGCCGAATCGCGTTCGTGTGGGAGGGTGAGAACAACGACAACTCCGATATCTACGTCAAACCGGTGCGGGGCGTCGGCCTCGAACGCATCACCACAGACGTGTCGGAGGACGTCAGCCCCGCCTGGTCTCCCGACGGCAAGCGAATCGCCTGGCTCCGCGCCAACGCCGACGAAACCGCCGTCTATCTCTCCAATGCCGAGCCCGGCCAGATGCACCGCAAGGTCGCCTCGCTCTACCCCAATCGCATTGAGGCCGTGGGCCGTCACCTCGACTGGTCGCCCGACGGCAACAACCTCGCGGCCTCCGACAGAGTGTCACCAGACGAGCCCTTCCGGATCGTCACCATCGAACTCGCCACCGGAACTAAGACGCAGTTCACCACGCCTCCGCCTGGCACGGTTGGCGACAGTAATCCGGTGTACTCGCCCGACGGCAGGAGCATCGCGTTTATCCGTGGCGTGAGCAGCGGCGTCGACGACGTATTCGTCAAATCGGTCGACGGCGGACCCGCACGCCGAGCTACCAACGACCGGCGTTACATCATCTCGCTCGCCTGGTCGGCGGACAGCAAGCACCTGATCTTCTCGTCGAACCGCGCCGGCGCTCACAGCCTGTGGAAAGTGCGCGAAGCTGGCGGCACGCCCGAGCGACTCGCCATGGTCGGCGAAAGCGTGTCCGACGCGGTCCTCTCGCGCGACGGCAAGCTCCTGGCGTTCTCGCAGTTCTACCAGGACACCAACATCTGGGCGATGGACATGCAAACTCTCAGCCGCCGTAAGTTCATCGCGTCCACGCAGTACGATTCCAGCCCGCACCTCGGCCCCGACGGCAAGAGTGTCGTGTTCCGGTCCTCGCGCAGCGGCACAAACGAAATCTGGATCACGAACGCCGCCGGAACCGAGACTCACCAGGTGACTCACATGGGCAACACGCTCAGCGGGTCACCGAAGCTCTCTCCCGACGGCAAACGCATCGCATTCGATTCGAGGCCCGACGGCCAGCCCGACATCTTCACCATCAACGTCGACGGTTCCGGCTTCAGCCGCCTTACGAATGAGACCAGTGAGGACGTGGTCCCGGCTTGGTCGGCGGATGGCAGACACATCTACTTCGGGTCGAACCGCAGCGGCACCTGGCAGGTGTGGCGAGTCCCCTCCGGAGGCGGCACGCCCGAGCAGGTCACCCGCGGCGGTGGCTTCGCGGCCCGCGAGTCGCCCGACGGCAAGTGGCTTTACTACGCCCGGGGCCGTAGTGTGGCCGGACTCTGGCGGATTCACCCCGACGGTACCGACGAACAGGAAGTGCTGGACCGCCTCAAGCCCGGCTTCTGGGCCTACTGGGCACTCACGCAGCGCGGAATCTATTTTGCGGACCGCGACACCGCCAGAGGCACCTACGCGCTCTATCTGCTGCCCGAATCGCGGCTCGAGCCGCAGCGCATCGCCTTCTTCGATCACCCCATCGTCCTCGCCGACCAGGGCATGACGGCCTCGCCCGACGGCAAGACACTGCTCTTCGCGCAGATCGACCAGAGCGGCAGTGACATCCTTATGGTCGACCTGAACGCCAGCCACCTGGTCCAGCAGTAGCAACACCACCCTCTGGTGCGTCTATTACTATAGAAATGCTATGCCCCTGGTCCCGCCCTACATCGACGCCCTCAGCCCGTACGTTGCCGGACGCAATCCGGAGGAAGTGGCTCGCGAATACGGCCTCTCCCGAGTCTTCAAACTGGCGTCGAACGAAAATCCGCTGGGTGCCTCCCCCATGGCGCTCGAGAACCTGGCGCGCCACCTTGACGCCCTGCACCGCTACCCGGCAGGAGGCGACGAACTGCGGCGCGTGCTCGCCGAGACTTACGACGTAAAGCCGGATAACGTGATCGTGGGAAGCGGTTCGGAAGCGATCATGGCCAACATCATCCGAACTTTCCTCTGTGATGACGACGAGGTGCTCACCGCCGAATCCACCTTCATCGGCTTCCAGGTCCTCGCCCGGTCCCGCGGCGTCGCTTACCGCACTGTGCCTTACACGGACTGGCGCTACAACCTTCCAGCGCTCGCCGCCGCCGTCACGGACCGCACAAAAATCATCTACCTCGCTAATCCCAATAATCCGACCGGAACTATATTTACGCGACAGGAATTCGACGAATTCTACCGGCATATTCCGGAGCGCGTGCTCATCATTCTCGACGAGGCCTACTTCGAATACGCCCGCGATAATCCGCGCTACCCCGATTCCATGCACTACCGCTACGACAACGTGATCACCCTGCGCACGTTCTCAAAGGCGTACGGATTGGCCGGGCTGCGTATAGGATACGGGTTCGCGCACGAAGAGCTCATCCGCAACCTGATGAAGGTGAAGCTGCCCTTCGAGCCCGGCACCCTCGCAGCCGCCGCCGGAATCGGAGCGCTGCATGACGCCGAGTTCCTCCACCGCTCGCTGGAGTGCAATGCGCGCGGCCTGCGCTTCCTGACTCAAAACTTCCGCGGTCTCGGGCTCACCGTGGTCGATTCCTGGGCCAATTTCGTAATGCTCGTAATGGAAAGCGAGGCGCAGGCGGACAGCATCGTGGAGACGCAGCTCCGCAACGGAGTCATCATTCGACCACTGCGCGCCTTCGGGCTGCCCCACTGCGTTCGCGTGTCGGTGGGCACGGAGGAAGCCAGTCAGCTTTGCGTGCGGGTGATGCGTGAGGCCCTCCTGGCGCCGGCCCTCTAACAGCGATAAGGTAGAGCAAGTCTCTATGTCTCGCTTCATCGCTTACCTGGCCTGTCTGGGCGGGCTTACACTGCCTTGTGCTGCGCAAAGTATCACCGCAACAATTTCAGGTCTTGTCCGCGACCCGGGTGGTGCCACGATCCCGGCTGCAAAGGTAGTAGCGGAATCCTCGGAAACAGGTCTGAAGAAGACCGCCACCACTGACGCCGATGGACGCTTCACCATCCCCTTCCTGAATCCGGGAACTTATACGTTAACCGCCGAATCAGCCGGCTTCGACCCGTCTGTCCGAACCGGCGTACTCCTCGAAGTCGCCCAGGTGGCCACCGTCGATTTCGCCCTCTCCCTCAAAGGCACCAGACAAACCGTCAATGTTGTGGCTGAAATGCCTCTGCTCAACTCCGATACCGCGGGCATGGAGCACACCATTGAGCAGAAACTCATTGAAGATCTGCCCTCGGCCGAGCGCAGCACTCTCGCGCTGATCAACAACCTGCCCGGCGTCATCGACACCGGATTCGCGCTGGCCACGGGTGAGAATCTCAACACCAACGGCAACGCGCAGGGTCCCATCGGCAGCCCCGGCAACCGCAATTTCTTCGACTCGAATTTCGGCGTCGGAGGCGGCCAGTCGTCCACAAATGACGTGCTGCTGGACGGCGTATCCAACGTAGTCGGCGATTTCAACGGCGTCGTCATTTCCCCGCCTCAGGACTCGGTGCAGGAATTTAAGGTAATGTCCGGCGTATTTTCCGCCGAATATGGCCGGTCCGGCGGCGGTGTTGTCAACTTTGTCACCAAATCGGGCACTCGCAAACTGCACGGCACGTTATACGAGTACTTCCAGAACGGTGCCCTGAACGCCAACGGATGGCAGCGCAATCGAGCCGGCTACGGCCCCGACGGCGTCACGCCGCGCCTGCCGCGCATCCCCATCGAGCGCAGCCAGTTCGGCGGAACCCTCGGCGGTCCGGTCAGAATCCCCAAAATTGGCGGATTAAAAGACACGTTTTTCTTCTTTAATTACGAAGGCCGGCGGGAGGCCAACCCGTTCTCAAAGCAGCTCACCATGCCGACCGCGAAAATGCGCACCGGCGATCTCTCAGAGTTGATTGCGCCACTCGGGCGCAACGGCGTTACCGCCAATTTCGACGGCAGCGCGGCCCTGCTCGGCCAGGTTTACAACCCGTGGACACTGGTGCCAAACGGCCTCTCCACAGCGGCCGGAGCCCCGGTACTGGTGCGCGAGGCCTTCCCGGGGAACCGGCTCGACCGACTTCCGAAGTGCGTGGGCACCGGTCCCCGCACCGCACCCTGCCTCGACCCCGTCGGTCTGGCGCTGCTCACCTACCTTCCGCTGCCAAACCAGCCCGGCACCACGGATAATTACCTCTACTCGGGTACCGCCAGTTTCCAGCGAGACATCTTCGCGGTCCGTCTCGACAAAACCCTGAACGAACGCCACAGCCTGTTCGGCCGCTTCACCCGCGAAGCCCGCCTTCAGGAAGAGCCGTCGTACCTCGATTCGGTAGCCTCCAACTCACGCATCATTCGCGACAAGTTCATCAACGGCACATTCAACGACGTGTTCACCATCAGTCCGCGACTGCTGAGCAACTTCCGATACGGCTACACCCGGGCGCACGCCAAACAGGACCCGCTCGGCACACAGGCCGGGTTCGACCCCGCCGTCATGGGCTTCCCGCCGTACATCGCAGCCGCGGCCTCAACGCCCTCGTTCCCCATCTTCAACTTCTCCAGCGCGGGACCCGAAACCCAGGGCTTGCCCGGTGAGATCAGCAGCGGCCAGATCGGCGGCGGTGGCAATAATCAGCCTCGCGACACCCAGACGCTGGCCAACGCTTTCACCTGGATTCAGGGCAGGCACAACATCAAATTTGGCGTCGAGTACCGGCTGCTCCGCTTTTTCGCCAATCAGAACCAGAACCCCACCGGAACTTACACCTTTAACCGCACCTTCACCCGAGGCCCGTCGCCCACCACAGCTCCCGCCGTCGCCGCTGAAGCCGGCTCGTCCCTGGCATCGCTGCTGCTTGGACTCCCGGCCAGCCTGTCCTTCGCGACGGTCACGCCCATCACGCTCTACCATCACTACGGCGCGGCTTTCGTGCATGACGACTGGCGCGTGAACTCGAAGCTCGTCCTCAACGTCGGCCTGCGCTGGGATCTCGAAACACCCACCGCGGAAACGCACGGCCAGGTCACCACGTTCGACCTCGACAAAGCGTCGCCGCTCAACGGCCAGGTCGGCGCCCCCTCCGATCCCCTGGTCCAGGCGCTCCGCCCGAATTTCCGCGACCTCCGGGGCTTCCTGTCCTTCGCCGACGGCCCGCAGAGCGAGATCAACTACAACCGCTTCGCACCTCGCATCGGCCTCGCCTGGCGAGTCACCGAAAGAACCACATTCCGCGGCGGCTACGGCATTGGCTTCGTACCGCAGTCTGTGGAGCAGAGCTCGGCCATCGGCGTAAACTTCAACCTCAGCCCCGCGCAGGGCGTCGATTCCACACAAAATGTCGTACAGCCTGGCGGCACCGCCAACCAGACCGTTTTCCTGACCAACCCCTTCGTCAACAGCATCCCGAGACCCACCGGCCGCGAACTGGGTGCGCTCACGCTGATCGGCCAGAGCCCCGCGCTCGTCGAGGCCCGCCGCCGCACGTCCTACATGCAGCAGTGGAACATCGCCATCCAGCGCCTCCTTCCTTCGCGACTCGTGCTGGAAGTGGCATACGTCGGCAGCCACGGACTCCGCCTCCCGTTCGCCAACATGAACCTGAATCAGTTACCCACCCAGTTCATCGACTACGCCAGGGAGAACTTCGGCAGCGCCCGCGACGTCAACGGAGCCGTCGCCACCAGCGTGTCGCAGTTCTTTAATCAGCAGGTCACCAACCCGTTCTTTGGCGTCATCACCAACCCGAACTCGCCGCTGGCGGCTCGAACAGTCACGCGCGAGCGGCTCCTGCGCCCCTACCCGCAGTACGACAGCCCGACTCTCTACCGCCCTCTCATCGGCGCCAGTAAGTACCACGCCCTGCAGGTTACGGTGCGCAAGACTTACAGCAACGGACTCAGTGCGATGGGCACTTACTCGTGGTCTAAGGCCATCGATATCGGCGGAGCAGGCAACAACAGCGGCGGCGGAACACCACTCGAAGACATCTACAACCCGGCGTCCGATTACACCCTCTCCAGCATCGACGTCCCCCACCGGGCCACCACCAGCTTCAGCTACGAACTGCCGTTCCTGAAGAAGCACAACCTGCTCGGCGGATGGCAGTTGAGCGGCACCACCACATGGCAGGCCGGGACTCCGGTCGGTGTCACCACAAGCAACGGCATCGGGCTCGGCTTCGCTGTTCGACGCCCGGACCGCACCGGCGTTCCCGCCGAAATCCCAGTGAGCGATATGCGCGACAACATCCGCGGCGGCGGCTTCGCATTCAATCCCGAAGCCTACGGAAATCCGGCGGAATTCACCCTTGGCAACGGAGCGCGCAACAGCTCCGACACACGCCGCGACCCCTACCGCGCCGTCAACATGTCCGTGCTGAAAAACTTCAGGTGGGACAAAGGCCGTCAGCGAATTCAGCTTCGCGCCGAGTTCCTAAACATGCCGAACCTCGTCGTATTCGGCACGCCGGGCCGCGACGTGAACAACCGCGACCTCGTGCAGAACGGTGTCATCGTGCGTCCCGGAACCTTCGCGCGAGTCACAACGCAGGGCAATCAGCCCCGAACCATCCAACTGGTTTTGCGCTACACGTTCTGACGGATCCGAACTCAAACGGCGGCTCAGAACAAGGACATTGACCGCAAGCTTCCAAACATTCCTCGCGAAGCCCGTTGTTACACTCGATAAATCCAACCATGTCCGTTCCGGAACAACTCGAGCGGATACTCGCCAGCCGGGAGTTCCGCGACTCGCAAAGGATGCGGCGCTTTCTGCTATTCGTAATGGAAAGAGCTTTGGAAGGGGAAGCCTCGTCGCTTAAGGAATACCTGATTGGCGTCGAGGTGTTCGACCGCCGCGAAGGCTACGACCCGCGCGTCGACCCCATCGTGCGCGTCGAAGCACGCCGACTCCGCTCGAAACTGAAGGCCTACTACACCGGCGTGGGCAGCAGCGACGCCCTTATCATTGAACTCCCCACAGGCGCGTACGTGCCGCTGATACGCGGACTGGATGCACCGCCCGCGCCACAGCCCGTCGCCGCCACCTCCCGAGACCGCACCATCGCCGTCCTGCCGTTCACCAACCTCACCCTCGACCCCGAGAGCGAGTACTTCAGCGACGGTCTCACAGAAGAACTCACCCACGTGCTGACCAAAGTGCCAGGCCTGCAGGTGGTCTCCTGGACCTCCACCGCACAGCTAAAAGGCTCCGCGCCCGATCCCGCAGCAGTCGCCGAACAACTCGCAGCCGACGTCTTCGTTCGCGGCAGCGTACGCGCCGCACGAGGCCGCATGCGCATCATGGCCCAGCTCGTCGAAGCACCGCGAGGCCTCGTCCTGTGGTCCGAATCCTTCGACCGCCAAATCGAAGATATCTTCGCCATCCAGGACGAGATCGCCACCGCCATCGCGCAGGCGCTGCAGCTTCGGCTCATCGAGCGCTCCCGAAGCGGTCCGTCGCTCGACGTCTATGACCTGTACCTCCGGGGCCGTTATCGCTGGAACACACGCACCACCGAAGGCCTCGAACAGAGCGTCGAGTGCTTCCAGCAGGCCATCGCGCTCGACCCCGGCTACGCCCTCGCTCTCGCCATCGCACATGGACCGCGCCGAAGCAGCCGCGCGCAAAGCCATCGAGCTCGACCCAACACTCGCCGAACCATTCGCGACCCTCGCTATGATTCGCAGCATGTACTGGCAGTGGAGTGAAGTGGAGCAGTTGTACCAGCGTTCGCTGATGCTCAACCCCAACTACTCCACCGCGCACCACTGGCTGGGCATCGACTATCTCGCCGTGCAGGGCTGGTTCCCCGAAGCACTCGCAGAGTTGGAACTCTCAGCGCGCCTCGACCCGCTGTCCACCATCGTCATGGAAGGGCGAGCCATGCTGTTCATGCTCTGGGGCCGAGATGCCGAAAGCCTCGCCGCGTATGAAGCCCTCTGCCGCCGAGTGCCAGGCTCGCCGAAACTGCTCGCCGGACTCGGACGCCTGCACATCCAGATGGGCCATTTCGACCGCGCGTGTGAGCTCCTCGAAATCGCGCACAGCAAAGACCCGGCGACACCCAGCGTCATCGGCGCGCTCGGCCGCACCCGCTACATCTCGGCAACCACAAGTGGGATGGTCTACATCGGACTCGGCGACCACAACAGCGCACTCGATTGCCTGGAGAAGGCCGCCGCCATCTCCACACCGTCGCTGATGATGATCGGCGTTCACCCCGCGTACGACCCGCTGCGGAACGATCCACGCTTCCACGCGATCATCGAACTCACCGGCTTCGCCGATGCCGAAAAACGCGCCGCTTCTTACCGTAAAGCAGCACAGTAAGATTACCCGTCCCTACTCCCTTCGGCTGCTTCAAAAATCGCACTATCGGTTCATGAAGTTCTCCCGGTTACTGGCACTTCCCGTCTTCTGCCTCGCACTCGCGGGGCAGGAGACGGCCACCTCGAAATCAGTGGACAACGTAAACAACGCGGGCCTTGCCCTCCACCTTCGCGGACAATATGCGGAGGCTGAGCAGTTTTACCTGCCGGCGCTGCGCATCGCAGAAGCCACCTTTGGCACCAGGAACTCCGACTACGCAACCGTGCTCAATAACCTCGGCCAACTGGAGTTCACGCGAGGCAACCTTGCTGCGGCCGAGCGTTATTACCAGCGCGCTCTCGACATCTACGTCAATCTGTACGGTCCCGTGGACCCGATGGTGTCCTCGCCGCTCACCAACCTCGGCGTGCTCAGAAAGGCGCAAAAGAAGTACGTCGAAGCCGAACGGCTGCTGCTCCAGGCGCTCGCCATCGACACCAAAGCAAACGGTCCCGCGCACAAGAGCGTCGGCACCGACTGGAACAACCTTGGCGTGCTCGCATGGCAGCGCGGACGGAAGGTGCAGGCCGAGCACATGCTTCTCCTCGCCGCGTCCATCCGCGAGAAAGCGCTCGGCCGAACGCATCCCGATTACGCAACCAGTCTTGTCAACCTGGCCAGGCTCTGCCAGATGCAGGGACGTACCGGCGAAGCAATGGCATACTTTCGCCAGGCGCTTCCCATTCTCGAGCGCACGCTCGATCCGTCGAGCCCCCGACTGCTCTCCGTCCGCCAGGTCTACCAGACGGTTCACTCCAGGCTCTTCAGTCCTGTAATGTAGACAGGAGATGCGCGCGTTACCCGCTTTCCTGATTGCCTTCAGCCTGGCATGCTCCGCAGTCGATCTGCCGTCGGTAGTCACCCGGACGGGAGCGGTTCGGACAGAGTCGGTCCCGTTAACGAAACTCGACAACAAACATCAGTACAGCCTCCTCTACTCGCTGGCCGGATTGAAAGATCTCACTCCGGCCTCACGTGTTTTGGTCGAGGTGCGCCAGGGCGACCGCATCCTCGCCGGCAAGACCCTCCATGCCGGCGACCCTGATTTCTACACGCAGTTCATCGCGACGCCCGGCACTGCGGAAGTGCGCATCCGCGTCACCGCCGCTGCAGGCCAGTACAAGTTGCAGGTGAACGCGTGGCCCTTGTCTGATTCCGTGCGCCGCGGTCCGATTCGCACATGGCAGGACGCCATGCCCATCAAGCTCGGCAGCACCGTCTTCGCATCCGGCGACGATGCGCAGTACGTCCCGCTCCCAGGCACCGCGCGCAAAGCTGGAGTCGAAGATGAAGCGCGCATCGACTGGTATAAGTTCGAATTCACCGAATCCAGGCCGAAGCTCATCTACTTCCAGGTCGACCTCACGGAGCGGGACCAGATCCCGGTCAACATCACCGTACACCGCGTCGAGGCCGGCAAGCTCGCCGAGTATTACGAAGGGGAAGACCCCGTCACGCTGCCGCACGAAGTGCAGGCGCTGCCCGGCAATAAGTTCACACCGCGCATTCTCAAACAGCCCGGCACCTATTACATCGCCGTGCGGGCCAGCCATCCCGAGTACAAGCTCCGCACCCGCGTCTACGATCCTCCGCCGTACGACAGCCCCGAACAGGCCGTCGCCACCGCGGTCGACTACGCACTCGGCGCGGGCGATTCCTGGCACGCCAACACACCGCGCCGAGGCGGTGTGCTGGACCGTGTGGCCAGCGTGCATCAGGAAACATCGCTCTGCGTCGCGTGCCACGCCACGCACTTCACCCAGCGTGCGCAGTTGTACGCCACGCGCAACGGCTACCCCGTCGTGCAGCGACAACAACTACAGTTCCTTAGTGAGCGCTTCTACAACAACCCCCGCCCGTTCTTCGGATTCGAAGAACAAGGCGCGGTGTGGTCGCGCATGATCTCGGCCGCCGCCAACGTGCTGAGCCGCATGTCGCATCTGATGTCGCTCTATGAAACCGAAGTCTCCGGCGACCGCCACGAGAGCTTCCACAAAGGTGTCGCCGAATACCTGAAGCTCTACTACGATGGCCGCGACAAACTTCCCGGCGATGAAACCAACGGCAACACGCCGCTGGTCAGCGCCCATGAGGTTGGCTGGTATTCCTGGGGCGTAACAAAGGATCCGAAGCTCGGCGACATGATCGCGAAGGGCGAGGTGAAGAACACCATCGACCTCTGCTACCAAACCCTCGCGCTCGCCGACATCGACAAAGCAAAGTACAAAGCGCAGATCGACAGGAACGCAGAACGACTCATCAGCCTGCAGCGGCCCGACGGCCAGTGGTCCGCGCGCTTCGACGTCAAGGAGCCCGTAGCCGAATTCCAGACCGGCCACGCACTGTGGGCACTCTATGCCGCGGGCGTCCCCAAAACAAACCCCGGCGTCGCGAAGGGCCTCGCGTATCTGTTAAAGCGACAGCAGGAGTTCGGCGGATGGATGGATCCGCTGCAGTCGTTTGAAAACTTCCGTACCCCGTTCCGCGAAACGCAGATGTCGGTAATCGCGCTGAGTTCGTACTACCCGAAGCCTGGCCGCGCGAATGGCTGGAACTCCCCCGCAATCACATCGTTGTCGAAGGACCCGGTGGAGCTGCTCCGCCAGCTTGACAACGTGTGGGACCGCCCGTCGCCCAAAGTCGTACAGGCCATCGTGGCCGAGACGCATTCCAACGACGCAATGATCCGCCAGGCTGCCGTCGAAGCGCTCAGCCGTCTGCGCGTATCCGTGCCCGCCACACTCCTCGGCGACGCGAGCAAGATGGTGCAGCGTACCGCCGCGCGCGCCGTGCGACTCGCGAAGGACAACGCCGTTATCCTTGCGGCCCTTTCATCAAAGGACGACCGCACACGCTGGGCGTCCACGCGAGTCTTCGCGCAGCACTTCTCCGAACTCGCGCGCAACGAAGCCTTCGCGCCGAAGCTGACCGCGCTGCTTGACGACACTGTGCCCAGCATTCGCATGGGCGCAACCAAAGCCGCGTGGCAGTTCTGGTTCTGGACGCCCTCCACTCCTGTGAAGAGCGGTATCGAAGACGCGGTGCTCACCGCACTCGGCAAGCCGCAGCACCCATGGGTGCGGGAGAATCTGCAACACGCCGTCTACAACATCGCCGACGAGAACATCCGCTACCTCTACAACAACTGGGTGCCCGGCCTCGCGCACGCCGAAGACCGCGAGCGCGTCGTCAAAGGTCGACTCTCCATCGAAGCGCGCCTCGCCGACAAGTTCGCCGCAGTGCTCGACAAAGGAACGGCAGAACAGAAGAAGCTGCTCCTGCGTTCGCTCACCGAATTCCCGCTCCGTCGAGCCGACATCTATGACCTTGAAGCCGACCTCGGCAAGCAGGCGCCGCCCGTCTACAACCGCATCGGCAACGACATCGAACAGATCGCTTTCTTCGGACAGTCCGCGGAAAAGATGTCGACAGCCCTGCGTCCCCTGCTCGACGGGCCAGACCCCGAAACGCGCCGCCTCGCCGCTCAGGCCGTGCTCATGGTGCGCGATCAGCGCTTCGGCGATGTGTCGCGCGTGGCCGGACCCAGCGGTGACAACGCAAAGTGGGTCACGGCAAAAGTGCAGACCATGCCCGAAGCCATCGAAGTTGCGCGAGCCCTCAAGCCGCCCGCCATGAACGTCGCGGCGACCGGAAGCACCGGAGCACCGAAGCGCCGCCCCAGGCTCGACGAAGCATTCTTCCGGGGCTACGTCCAGCCGATTCTCGAAAAGCGCGGCAAGGACGGACAGGCCTGCGTGCACTGCCACGCATCGCACACGCTCTTCAACGCAACATACGGCACGGTCTACAACGTGGTCGACGGCGACGAGCCCGAGAAGAGCCTCATCCTGGTGAAGCCTACCTCCACCGCCGAATCCGAGGGCATCGCCAACGCGAACTCCGTGGCCCACGGCGGCGGCGTGCGCTGGACAAAAGATTCCCCCGAATACACCACAATCCTCGAATGGATCAAAGGCGCTAAGGAGTAGTCAGCGCCTTTTTCACAAGCAGCAGTTGCCCAACGTGATACGAGTTGTGATCCAGAATCAGCAACGCCTCGCGCAGCAGCGTCTGCCCCTGGCCCCACACGAAGGGCGCGAACAAATCGCGTGACGGGTCCATCAACAGATCGCAGAACGCACGCTGATCAATGAGGTACTGCTGCACACTCGCCGTCCATGCCCCGGCATCGGGAGGCTCCGGCAACGCGGGCCAGTAATCGTCAGGCCACTTGACCTCGTGATACGCGTCCGCCGACACGCTGAACGTGTAGATGTCATGCTGCGCGATGCGAAGGTGCTCCAGAAGTTCCCAGCCTGAGTGCGGCAAGCCATCTGGCCGCACTCCAGCCTTCTCCAGAGGAAACCCCTTCACCGTGTCTTCAAACATGATGTGCGCGTGCGCATGCCGGATCGAATCCACCAGTTGCTTTCGAAGTGCTTCATCGCTGCTCATACCTGACAGTCTCGTATGCTGAGGAGGAGAGCATGGCATTCGCACTTTGGATCGACACCGACGAACGTCTCGCATGGGCGCAGGGCACACACGAATACCGCCCGTGGGGCGCAGCCGTCGTCTCTGTCACCGACCAGTTTCGCCTGAAGGACTTTCGCGACAGACGCCGGGCTCCGCTCAATCTCCGCCGGTCGTTCGCCGGGTTCTACGCGTCGCTCGAGGAGGTCAACGTGGCGCTGCGTTCGCCTGCGTCCCTGAAGCTTGGCCCAACGCCCCTGCATGTGAGGTGAGCAGCTTCGCTTCCTTCTCCGACACACGCACCACAGTCCCATGCCTGTGGTCCGCGATTGAAGTAAATCCACCACTCCTGCCCCATCTGCATCACGGAAGGCCCCTCCACCCAGTCACTCGTAAACGGCTCCGTGACGTCCTTCCACGGACCCGCGGGAGAATCGCCGAATGCCAGCCGCAGCTTCTTTACCTGCGGATTCTTGCGCTCATCCTTGAACAACCATGATGTAGCGATTGCCAACCTTCGCCACCGTCGAGTCGATGCTGTTATACCCTGGGTCGAACCACAGCATCGGCTCGCTGAAAGTCTTCCAGTCCTTGGTGGTCATCGAGTACAGGCGGTGGTTGTAACCGGTGTCCCCCGTGCCCTCCGTATCCGGAAAGCGACCCGGAATCGTAGTCGCCCAGAAGATCACCCACTCCTTGCGACGCTCGTCCCACGCCGCTTCCGGCGCCCATACATTGCGAGCCGTGGGTTCATTCGCGAACACAGGAATCTCGCGCTGCGGCGTCCAGTGAATCAAATCCTTCGTAGACGAATAGCCCATCTTCAGGCCCGCGAACCAGAAACGGATCACGCATCAGCATGCCTTTGTGCTCAGGCGTGATCCACGGCTGAGTGTGATTGCGCGGCTCCCACTTGCGCCCATCCTGACTGATGGCGAAGAACACACCCGTTTCGCCATTGCTGCGAAACGAAGTGAACAGCCAGGAATCAGCCGCGGCGCACAGCATCGACACGGCAGCAAGCAGAAGCGCAACACTGGCGAGATATCCTTGCAGGGGGAATCTACCGGCGGCAACCATGCTTCGAGCCTACTACGCAGGAGTGGATCTTGGCGGGACCAAGACAGCGGTTGCCATCGGCGACGGCCACTCCACCACCCTCGTCGCAAACCGCACCATCGAGACACAAGGTGAGCGCGGCCCCGACGATGTCCTTGCGCGCATCGCCGCCACCATCGACACCCTGCGCCGCGACGCCGGTGTGTCCATCGAAGCCATCTGCATGGGCGTGCCCGGTCTGTGCGACATCGAGCAAGGTCGCGTCCTGTTCTGCCCCAACCTCACCGGCTACTGGCGGGGCATCGAAGCAGCCGCCATCCTCAACGCGGCAACCGGCGCACCCGTACGGCTGCTTAACGATGCGCGCGCTGCCGCGTTCGGCGAGTTCCGTTTCGGCGACCGGCCAGGCAGCGACCTGATCATGGTCACCGTCGGAACCGGCATCGGCGGAGGAGTCGTGCTCGACGGGCGCCTGCGACTCGGCCGCTTCGGAGCGGCAGGCGAGATCGGCCACCAGACCATCGTGCCCAACGGCGTGCCCTGCGGCTGCGGAAACCACGGCTGCGTGGAGAGCGTCGCCAGCGGGCCCGCACTCACCGCGGAGGGCGTGCGACTCCTGCGCATTGGACTCGCCCCGCATCTGCACGAACTCGTCAGCGGAGACGCCGGGGCCGTGACACCAACGCGCATGGCGCAGGCCGCCGATGCGGGCGACAGGGAAATCGAAGCAGCCATTACGCGAGCAGCCCGCTGGCTCGGCGTGGGCATCGCGAATGCCGTCACCCTGCTCGGTGTCGAACGCGTCGTGCTCACCGGCGGTATGTCCGCGCTCGGCGAACGGCTGCTTGCTCCCATACGAACCGAAATACAGCATCGCGTGCGCATGTTCCCGCCCAGTGATGTAACGGTCGCGCGATCCACCATCGGCGAAGGAGCCGGACTCCTCGGAGCAATCGCCTGGGCCGCCACCACCGAAGTCAAAGAGAAAACCACATGGACTACAACTACACAGACGTAGCGAAAATGATTGACCACTCTCTGCTGAATCCGACCCTCTCAGCAGCGGAACTGAAGGAAGGATGCCGCGTGGCGCTGCTCTACGACGTCGCCAGTGTGTGCATCATGCCCTACGCGCTGAAGCAGTGCGCCGACCTGCTCGCAGGCAGCACGGTTCAGCCGAGCACCACCATCGGCTTCCCGCACGGCGGCCACACCACAGCCATCAAACTCGCTGAGGTCGACCAGGCATTGCGCGACGGCGGCACAGAACTCGACATGGTGATCAACATCAGCCAGGCCCGCAGCGGAAACTGGGATTACGTCGCCTCGGAGATCCGTGCCCTTACCGAAGCCACTCACGCCGGAGGAGCGAAAATCAAAGTCATCTTCGAGAACGCGTATCATGACGACGCAGCGAAGATCCGGCTCTGCGAGATCTGCGGCGAAATCGGAGTCGACTGGGTCAAAACCTCCACCGGCTACGCCTCCGGCGGCGCGACCATGGAAGACCTCACGTTGATGCGCAAACACTCCCCCGCCAACGTCCAGGTAAAAGCGGCGGGAGGAGTAAGAGACTTAGATACCCTGCTAGCCGTCCGAGCCATCGGAGTAACTCGCTGCGGAGCCACCAGAACAGCGGCCATGCTGGAAGATGCGAGCACCCGCTTAGGCCTCGCCCCCAGATCCACCACCTCAGCACCCGCTCCCACAGGGTATTAGGGGGGCAGGCCCCCAGGCCTGCGGCGGACCCCCAGGTCCGCCCATTCAGAACCACGGAGAAACAACCATGATCCAGCTAGGCTTAGTAAGTGCCATCTTACCCGAGCTCCCCTTAGAGCGAGTAATCCAGGAATCCGCAAACGCCGGTTACGAATGCATAGAACTTATGTGCTGGCCCGTAGGTAAAGCCGAGCGCCGCTACGCCGGAGTAACCCACGTAGACGCAGGCAACCTAACCGACTCCGAAGTGGCGCGAATCCAGAATCTCTTCACCACAAGTGGACTAACCATCAGCGGCCTGGGTTACTACCCCAACGCGCTGTCCCCAGACGCCGCCGAAGCCACCAACGCCCAGGAGCACATCAGGAAAGTGATCGAAGGCGCCGCGAAACTGGGCGTAGGAGTGGTCAACACCTTCATCGGCCGCGACTGGACCCAGAGCCTCGACGCCAACTTCGCCAAATTCAAACAGGTCTGGCCCGACATCATTCGCCTCGCCGAAGACAACAACGTGAAAGTAGGCATCGAAAACTGCCCCATGCTCTTCACCAGCGACGAATGGCCCGGCGGCAAAAACCTCGCCGTCAGCCCGAAAATCTGGCGCCGCATGTTCGAAGAAATCCCGAGCCCCAACTTCGGCCTCAACTACGACCCGTCTCACCTGGTCTGGCAGGGCATGGACCCTGTCGGCGTCATCAAGGAGTTCGCCCCACGCTTCGTGCACGCCCACGCCAAAGACGCGCGCGTCGACCGCGACCGCCTCAACGACGTCGGCATCCTCGCCACACCGCTGGAGTTCCACGCACCCAAACTGCCAGGCCTCGGCCAGGTCGACTGGAGCGGCTTCTTCGCAGCGCTCACAGCAGCTGGCTATCGCGGCCCTGTCTGCGTCGAAGTCGAGGACCGCGCCTACGAAGGCTCGCTTGAAGACCGCCTCGCCGCATGCCGTCAGTCGCAGGTTTACCTGCGTCAGTTCTGCCCGACCCGCCCCGCCGCGCGAGCCGGAGCCACCGCTTGAGGAACCTGGTACTGGTAGCCGGCCATGCGGTCCCTTACCGCTTTGACCGGCTCCACTCCGACGAAGGCTGGTTCCTGAAACACTTCCAGGCAGGCGAAGGGGCATACTATGTCGAGCACGCGCGCCGCGGCGTCGAACTCGCGGCAGCCGACCCCGATTCCCTGCTCCTGTTCGCCGGAGGCCAGACCGACGCCGCTGCAGGACCGCGCAGCGAAGCCCAGGGCTACTGGCTCATCGCCGAGCACCACGGTTGGTTCGGATACCCCGAAGTGCGCGACCGCTCCACCACCGAAGAGTTTTCGGTCGACTCATTCCTAAACGTCCTCTGCGGCCTGTGCCGCTTCCGCGAGTTCATCGGCCACTGGCCCCACTTAGTAACTGCCGCAGGCTGGAAGTTCAAAGGCGAGCGCTTCCACTTACACCGCGCCGCCGTCCGCTGGCCCGCGGAACGCTTCCGCTACGAAGGCGTCAACGATCCTCCGGAGCTCGAAAAGAACCTGCCCTTCGAAGCCGCCCGCCGTGAAATCTTCCGCCTCGACCCCTACGGCGCCGGCACCGAGCCGACCGAAAAGAAAGCCGCCCGTAACTTCTCCCGCCGCCAGCACGGCTACACCGAGAGCTGCCCAGAAGTAGCCGACTTACTCCGCTGGAAAGGACCAGACTTATTCGCTGGTCCCCTGCCCTGGACGGACTAACTACCGCTTCGGCAGCGCCTGATCGTAAGTGCGAGACCGGCCGCCACCCGCCTCCAGCAGCGGCAGAGCCCCGTTCTTCTCTGCCTCCTCCCACCACAACTTCTTCAACTCCTCGAGCTTCGCCGGATACTTCGCCGCCACGTCCACGGACTCGCTAAAGTCCTCATCCACGTGATACAGCTCCCACCGGTCGGTGGCAAAATCCGAACCCGGCGTGTGAATGCCTGCCGCTTTCCACCCGTTATGCCAGATCCCCCGACTCCCCCACAGCTCGAAAAACTGCCTGTCCCTGAGGCTGGGACTGTCGGGATTGTCGAAGGTCGCACGAATCGACTTGCCATGCATCGGCATCTGGCACACCCCGCCGAACACTCCCGGCGCCCGAACCTGCGCAATGTCCAGCACCGTCGGCGTGATATCGATCACGTCGATGAACTGCTTCCGAAGCCCCGGCTTGCGGATCTCCTTCGGCCACGACACGATGCATGGCGTCTGCACCCCGCCCGCATACGGCCACAGCTTGTAGAACTTAAAAGGCGCAACCGACGCCATCGCCCACGGCCGCTGGTAAAGCGGCTGGGACTTGGCGGACCCCAAATCGTCGAGCCGTTCCGCCATCTGAGCAACCGTCATCGGATCGCCATAGGGCCGCGCGAATCCACCCTTTGTGCCTGCCTCTGGAGCACCGCCGTTGTCGGAAATCAGGAATATCGCCGTATTCTCGAAAAGATTCCGCTGCTTTAAGTGAGAAACAATCTTACCGATCTGCTCGTCCGTATGCTCCAGGAATCCCGCATACGCCGCCATAAACCGCGAAAACACCCGCCGGTCCGCTGCCGGCACATCGCTCCACGCCGGGTCCCCGGGGTTTCTCGGCGGCAATTTCGTACCAGCCGGGATAACACCCATCTCAATTTGTTTCTTATACCGGCGCTCACGAAGCTCATCCCACCCGATGTCGTACGTCGAGGCGTAGTTATCTATATATGCCTTCGGCACCTGCACCGGCGCATGCGTCGCCCCATACGCGACATACAGAAAGAAAGGCTTCGCCGCGTCGGCAGCCAGATGCTCCGACACCATGCCAGTCGCCTTTTCCGTAATGTCCACGGAAAAGTGATAATCCGGCTTGTCGGGCCGCACCACCACGTGGTTGTCCTCCACCAGATTAGGCTTGTACTGGTCCGTCCAGCCCGACAGAAATCCATACCAGCGGTCGAAGCCCTTCTGCAGCGGCCAGTGCGTCCTTGCCCCCGACGCCTTCATGTCGCGCCCCGGAACAAGATGCCACTTGCCTACGCCCATCGTGCTGTAACCATTCGACCCGAGGATCTGCGCCACAGTGGCAGCCGCCGGCGTCACCCTGCCGCGCGAATGCGGATAGCCGCCATCCTCGCCCGCCAGTTCTTTAAGCCCGATCGCGTGATTATTCCGCCCCGTCAACAACGACCCGCGTGTCGGCGAACAAATCGCCTTCGAATGAAAGTTGTTATACAGCAGACCCGCCGCCGCAAGCGCATTGATATTAGGCGTCGCGATCTCCGACCCATAACACCCCAGATCCGCAAACCCCGTGTCGTCGAGCACGATATAAACGACGTTCGGACTACCCGCCCGAGCCTGATTCGCAGGCAGCGGAGACGGCTTCGAATCCGCCACAGTTCGGCTGATCGTTCCGCCAAAGCCAGTCGACGCAACGGTCGGCTCCGGACACGTCTGCTGCCCCCATGCCAAACTCGCACCAGCCAGACCGGCCATCCACTGCCGTCGCGAAAGTACGCCACCAGGTTTCATCGAGAACGAATCTATCACTGCCTCCGCCGTCCTCTCCGCCATCCACAACATCCGAGCCCGCTACAATCTCCCCGAATTCGATCCGAAACATTTCGAAATAAAAACGAACAACGTCGACGAAATCCTCTCCCCGTCCCTCCACTACCTCCGCCAGGTCGTACTGCAAACGGACTCCGAGCCACGAACGGCTTTCGTCATCATGCCGTTCAAACCGCCATACGCACAGTATTTCTGGACTTTCTACCGGCCTTCCCTCGAAGCCGCCGGTTACCGAGCCTTCCGCGCATGGGGCGGCCTCTCCAGCGAGGATTACGTAGAACTCATGCTGGAATTAATCCGTAAATCCGGAATAGTCTGGGCCGACGTCTCGGAAATGAACCTCAACGTGCTGTATGAAATCGGCGCCGCACACGCCATGGGAAAGATGGCAGTCCTCGTAGTCCGCGATCCCGCCACCGAAAAAGTCCCCGCCAACATCGGCCGCGACGCCGTAATTCGATACGAGCCCGATCAGCCGGACTGGCCATCGGAAGCCATCCGAATGATGACCGCCCTGATCGCCGCCATGGACCTCGCCGCCGCCAAAGGCCAACGCCTGCGCCTCACATCCGACTCCGTCAAACAGCAGCTGGAACACACAGCCACCACCCTCAAGAGCCTGATCTTCCCGCCCGAGCCATACGAAGCAGCCGAAGCCGCGCAACAGGCAATGGCCGCACACGAATTCGAACAGGCCGACTACCGTTTCACCGAAGCCATCGAGCAGTCCCCATCCAACACTCCGCTCCTTGCCAGCGCGCATTATTTCCGAGGCATGGCCCGCGAAGAACAACTCCGCTTCGCCGAAGCAAGCGACGACTACACCAAAGCCATCCAGTTCGGCTACGAAGCTCCGCGCCGACATCGCCGTAGTCGAGCAGTTACAGCCCGACAACAACGACCTGCCCGTCCTCCGCAAAGCCGCCGGCTAAGGCACCAGCACCTTACTAACACCAGCCGCGGCAATCAAAGCCTCCGCATCGTCAGGCAGCAGGAATCCAGCGGCAACCGCGCCACCCGCAGCCGCACGGACCGCCTTCACATACCCGTCATGATCCCTGTACCGCTCCTCCAGCGACAACCGCGGATCCCCCGTCCGCTCCCGCTCCGCCCGAGTCCGCGCGAACGGAATCATGCCGCCCGTATACCCGCACATGTTGTCCTTGTAGAAACCACCGGACACAATATTCCATCCCAGATACGTGCCCAGAGGAGCATCGCGGAGCACCACCGGAACACCGCCCAGCTCGTTGCCATCGGCATCCACTTTCGGCACCATCGACGGCACAACCGCCCTGATCGCCGGCGGCACTTTCGTCGGCACGCCCGACCCGTCCACCGCCTGAAACTCAGGCCCCCAGTCATAGTCGAACAGCGGTTTCGCCAGACCCGAAGGCGCCCACGGCGGCAGTTGCGGCAACGTCGGGAAGCCCATCGCCTCCTTCGTGTTCGCCACCAGCGTGCCATCCGACATCCGCGGATAACGGCTCGCCGGGGGCTCCGTGCCCTTCATGATCCAGCTGCGAAAATGCACCACCAGCGCACTCTCCGTGTCATTCTGCGGCATTGGATTGCGAGGCAGTATCCCGACACCGAAGTTGTTCCCCGAACACGTCATCCCCGTCGCAGGCAGCCCAACACCCGGCAGGCTCGTGTCGAACCCGCCCGGCCCGCTGCCATGAGAAGTCGACGCAACAAAATACCGCCGAACATTCGCCGGCAAACGCAAATCTGCCTGATTACTCGTCCCGGTCAAACCCGGCCCATACCGCAGCCCCCAGATCTCCGCCGAGCCGAACATGTCGAACACCTTCGGACACGTTTTCGACGCAGTGCACCGGGCCATCAGTGACGACAACGGCAGCTTGCGAATCTTGTCCTCCCACGGCCCCCACCACTGCGGAC
>Ga0163150_10003722_pt1 | contig 21129 bp, 11 predicted proteins | sample OliLakLV19P2IB_FD_148628 | JGI IMG/M metagenome (GOLD analysis project Ga0163150, IMG submission 148628) | Freshwater microbial mat bacterial communities from Lake Vanda, McMurdo Dry Valleys, Antarctica - Oligotrophic Lake LV.19.P2.IB | ecosystem: Environmental > Aquatic > Freshwater > Lake >...
CCGGACTGACCCAGGTGTCCCCGGCTTCCTTCGATTCCAAATTAGGGGGAATGGGTAACACCCATTCTGGCGCAACGAAACCTTCTTCACCCGCCAGCCGGGTAACAGTCACTTTTGGCGCACGACGGGAGGAGGGGTGCATTCGTCACGGTTCTTAGCTGAACTCGAACCCGGTGACGGGACCTGGGCCGGAGCCGTCTCCGCTGCCACCGGCCCGACCAGGTTTTTCGAGTTTTCCCACCGATTCAGGAAAGCCACGGAGGGAAGCGGCTCCGTGGCTTCCCTGAATCTGCGGGAGAAACTTCCGGGGTGGATCGGGAACCGGGTTCGGGGCGTGTGGCTCAAATGAAAAGGAGTTGCGGACAGCCCCGTCCGCAGTTTTCCCGTGGGATGATTTTGGCCTGATGGCACAGGGAGCAACCACGGCGGACATGGCTGTCCGCCGCTCCGGCGATTTGGGCAACACGCCCTTCGGGTGCACCCTCGGAGGAGGAAGCGGCGACAAAATTCTTTTCCCTGCGCACGTTCCTGTTTCAATCCGCCCCCTCATGAAGCTGCTCGTCATTGGTTCCGGCGGACGCGAACACGCGCTGGTCTGGAAGCTCGCGCAATCGCCGCACGTCACGAAGATGTGGTGCGCTTCCGGCAATGCCGGCATCGCGCAGGAGCGACTGGCGAAGAACAGTTCGCCCGTCGAATGCGTCTCCGTGGGCGCGGAGAATCTTCCGGCACTCCTCGCGTTGGCCGAGAAGCACAAGCCCGATCTCACCGTCGTGGGCCCGGACAATCCGCTCGCGCTCGGGGTCGTGGACTTGTTCCAGAGCAAAGGCTTTCGCATCTGGGGGCCGAACCAGCGCGCGGCGCAGTTCGAGGCCTCGAAGGCGTTCTCGCAGGATTTCATGGAGCGCCACGGCATTCCCACCGCGCGGGCGAAAACATTTTCCGAACCAGCGGCGGCGAAAATTTTTGCCCGCGAACTCGGCGGCCAGTGCGTCGTGAAAGCCGACGGTCTGGCGCTCGGCAAGGGCGTGTTGATTTGCCGCGACCTGGCCGCGTCGGAGCGGGCGATTGATGAAATCCTCGTCAGTCACACTTTCGGCGCGGCGGGCGCGCGCATCGTCATCCAAGAATTGCTCGAAGGCATGGAGATTTCCCTGCACGCGCTCTGCGATGGCCGGATCGCGAAACTTTTCCCCACGTCGCAGGATCACAAGCGCGCGCTCGACGGCGACGCGGGCTTGAACACCGGCGGCATGGGCACGTATTCGCCCGCGCCGTTTCTCGACGAGGCCCAGCTCGCCGAAGTGGGCCGCGCCATTCTCGAACCGTGGGCGCGCGGCTGCGCGGCGGAGGGCATCGAGTATCGCGGCCTTCTTTACCCCGGCGTGATGCTCACCGCGAGCGGCCCCAAGGTCATCGAGTTCAACGCGCGCTTCGGCGACCCGGAGACGCAGGTGTATCTGCCGCGCTTGGAAAATGATCTCGTGGAACTGCTGGAGGCCAGTGCCGCCGGCACGCTCGGCGCACATGAATTGAAATGGAAGCCCGGCGCGGCGGTGTGCGTGGTCATGGCGTCCGGCGGTTATCCGGGGAACTGCAAAAAGGGTGACGTCATCACCGGCCTCGCGGAAGCGGACGCGCTGCCGGACACGAAAGTCTTTCACGCCGGCACGGCGCGCGTCGGCGAGAACATTGTGACCAATGGCGGGCGCGTCCTCGGCGTGACTTCATGGGCGGAGGATTTGCGCGCGGCTCGCACGGCGGCGTATCGCGCGGTGGAGAAGATTCATTTCGCGAACGCGCACTTCCGCCGCGACATCGCGGCCAAGGCGTTGTCCTCGTAGCGGCGTCTCGGCAGAGCGCCGCCAATCTTGTCGCCAAAGCCCGCAGCGCTCTGCCGAGACGCCGCTACGAGGGACAGATCACGCGCAGGGTGCGCGCAGCGACGCCAAACCTCACCGGCAGCGGCGCGACATTCTCACCATCGAGTTGAAAGGGAATGGGTCGCGCGCACTTCAGGGTCAGTTCCGCGCCGCGCAATTGCACCGTGTGTCCGCCCGTGTGGAAATTGCCCGTCAGCATTCCCCAGCCGCTCCGGGCCGCCACGGCCAGGTTCACGCGCGGATACACCACCGCCTCCAGCACGCCATCCGTCAGATCCGCGCGCGGGAAGATCGGGAAGCGGCCGCCGTAGAATTTTCCATTGCCGATGAGCACCAACTGGCCGCTCGCCGTCTCGTGTCCGTTGCTCACTTCAATCGGCGGCAGATTTTCCCGGAGCGCCTGAAGACCCGCGATCAGGTAGGCGATAGGACCGAACCGCTTCTTCAATTTCCAATTCACCAGTTCCACGGCGCGCGAATCCAGACCCGCGCCCGCCAGTTGCGCAAAGTAACGCCGCTCCACACGTCCCGCCGCGGAATGTTCCGCCCACGGCGCGTCGATGATGATCTCGCGTCCGCGCAGAATCGTCGCCCACGCGCCGGCGAAATCGTGGGGGATCCGCAACTCCTTCGCGAAGACGTTCACCGTGCCCAGCGGCAACACGCCCAGTCGCACGCTCGCCAGACCATTCGCGTCCGCGACGCCGTTCATTACTTCGTTCAAGGTTCCATCGCCGCCGGCAGCGACAATGGTTGTGAATCCGTCTCGCACCGATTCCGCGCCGAGCCGCCGCGCGTCACCGGGCGCGAGGGTGGGCTTCAACGTCGCGACCGCGGCCATCTCTGACAGGCGCGCTTGCAGATGCCGCGCCTTGTCGCCGCGCGCGGCGGGATTGAAGATGACACACGTCCTCATGCGAATGCTTGGAACGTCCAAAGTTCAAAGCGCGAAGTCGAGCGTGCGGTGCGCGCCGCGTTTGGTTTCATCTTTTGACGTCGTGAATTTGCCTGCGTAACCTCTGGCCGGAGGCAGACAGATGACCAACAAAACCAAAACACTATGAATCCAACCGGCAGCAAAAATGTTCTGTCCTCGGACGTGGAAGTGAACGGCACCCTGAAATTTGCCGGCGAACTCACGTTTGAAGGAAAACTTGAGGGCGAAATCCAAAGCGAGGGCACCCTCCAGCTCGGCGACACCAGCCAGATCACCGGCAACATCAACGTCGGCTCTATCGTCGTGCGCGGCAAAGTGAACGGCAACATCACCGCCAAGGATCGGATTGAGATCAAGGCCAAGGCCGAGCTGTTTGGAGACATCAAGTCCGCGAAACTCGTCATCGAGGAAGGCGTCACCTTTGTCGGCAAGACGGAAGTGAATCCCGGCAAGGCCGCGCCCACGCCGCCGCCCGCGCCTCGTCTGGGAGACCGTCCGCAGGGCGCTCCCCCTGCTCCGGACCTCACCAAAGTTCCCGGTCGTTAACCCCTCGCCAGCCGGGCCTACGCTGGCATGGCCGCGAAACCACAGGACAAGACGCTGGTCGCCTGCCCGCAGTGCGGGCACCAGCAAGAGGAGTCGCGCGCCGCGATCTCGAGCAATTGTCGCCAGTGCGGCGGCTACCTGCGCATTCAGGAACTGCTCCATCCCGTCGCCAAAGCCGCCGCGCCGGCGCCCGAGCAGCGTCACGTCCGGTGCTTCGACTGCGGAGCGGAACTCGAGGTGTCAGCCGCCGCGCAATCGACGATGTGCAAGAAGTGTTCGAGCTACCTCGATCTCAAGGATTACACCATCAACAGTGCCGTCAGTAAGAACTTCAAGACGCACGGGCGCTTCATGGTCGAGGCGAAGGGCTACGTTTTTAACACCAGCATCACCGCGCGGGAGATTTCCATCCGGGGCCAAGTCATCGGCAAACTTAACGCCGAAGAATCGCTCACGCTTTATTCCACGGCCGAGATCAAAGGCAGTTTCCAGACGAAGCGCCTGATCATTCCTGCCGACAATGTTTTTCACGGGCGCGAGCCGTTGCGCGTGGGCGGAGCGGACATCGCCGGTGAACTTGTGGCGGACCTCTTCGCCGAAAACACCGTGACCGTGCGGGCCGGGGGAAAACTTTTTGGCGATGTGCAGGCGCTGAACCTCGTCGTAGAGGCGGGCGCGGTCATCGTCGGCCGGCTGAAGATTGGCGCGCCAGCCTGATCCAAGTCAGGCCCCGGTCCGCCGCTCCAGCTTACTCGTAGCGCAGCGCCTGGATCGGATCGAGCTGGCTGGCCTTGAAGGCGGGGATTAATCCGGCCAGCAAGCCCACGCACGCGCTGAAGGCGAAGGCCAGCAGCATCGCGTTCACGGTGATGACCGGCGAGTTGCCGGTGGGTGAGAGGCGCGCGAGCAATTCCACGAAGCCGTAGCTCACCACTAGTCCGGCCACGCCGCCGACGATTCCGAGGACGACGCTCTCGACGAGAATCTGAATGAACACGGCGGCGGTGGTGGCGCCCACGGCCTTGCGCAAACCAATCTCGCGCACGCGCTCGGTGATGCTGGCGAGCATGATGTTCATGATGCCAATCCCGCCGACGAGCAGACTGATGGCGGCGATGATGCCGCCGCTCACGCGCGCATTGCGGATGGCGGTGTTGATGTTCTCCACGTTGTTCTCCTGCGTCTGGAATTCAAAGTCCTCGATGCCGCGGTGCGTCATGAGCATGACGTTGCGGGCCTGTTGGAGCGCGGGTTCGAGCTTGTCGAGGCTGGTGACTTTGATGTCGATGTCGCTGAGACGCGCGTCGGGCACGCTGTTGCTGCCGGCGGCGGAACGGAAACGAATCCACATGGTGTTGAGCGGAATGTAGGCGGTGTAATTTTTTCGGCTGAAGGCCCAGCCGCCGGCGCTGCGTCCGCGTCCGCCCCAGCCGCGCGCGCGGTTCACGGTCTGGGTCTTTTGCTGGAAGTCGCCGGAGGCTTTCAACTCGCGCGACTTTTTTTCGGACTCGCTTTCGTAATGCTCGAACATGCCGACGACGGTGAAGGGCTGCCCGTTTAGATTGATGGTCTCGCCGACGGGAATGATCTCGCGTCCGATGACGTCGGGGTTGCCGAAGAGTTCATCACGAATACCCGTGCCGATGACGACCACGGCCTTGGCCTGTTCGTCGTCGAGGTCGTTGAAGAAACGGCCGTGGCCGATCTTGTGAAAATTCATGTCGAGAACGACGGGCCACACGCCGACGAGTTCGGAGGGCGTCACGCTTTTGTTTGCGCGGGTCACGATCATGTTGCGCGTCCGCATCTCGGGCGAAATCATGCGGACGAGGGGCGCGCTTTGCTTCAGCGCGTACACATCCTGAATGGTGCGGCCCGGCGCTTCCTCGGCGCGGTGCTGCTGGTGCGGGGGCACGTCGCGCTCGTCCATCACCACTTTGTCGAGGCCGCCCATCGCGATCATCGCTTCCTTCATGCCGTTCTCCATGCCCTTCGTGATGGCTGACATGCCGACGAGCGAGGCGACGCCGAGGATGATGCCCATCATCGTCAGCACGGAACGGAGCTTGTGCGCCCAGATTTCCTTGAGGCCGACGGCGATGGCGTTGGTGAGGTTCATCGCCGCGAAAAACCAAATTCCAAATCCCAAAATCCAAACAAATTCCAAAATTCAAACATTAACCGCCAGTCGCGTGCGCGCGGCAGTTCTTGGAATTTGGCGCTTGGAGCTTGTTTGGGGTTTGGGATTTGAATTTTGGAATTTTTGTTCATCACGCCATTGGCATCAAGTCGATCTTCTCCGCCGGCTCCGTTTTATGACCGAGAAAGCGCGCGGCCAATTCATCAAAGCGTTCCACCTCGTCCGTGACGAACGGGTGGATGAGACCGCGCTTGCGTCGGCGCGTGTTGAGCAAGTGAAGCGCGGCGAGGCGATCCTTCACGAAGAGCGCGCAGCTTTCTGCCGAATCGACGAGCGCAATTTTTTCCCCGACCACGGCGCGGATCACGTTCTTGAGCAGCGGATAATGCGTGCAGCCGAGCACCAGCGTGTCAATGCGCCGGCGCAGCAGCGGGGCCAGGTATTCACGCAGCACGCGGCGCGTCACCGCATGATCGTGCCAGTCCTCCTCGACGAGCGGCACGAGCAGCGGACACGCGGCGGTGAACACCTGCACGTCGTCGCGCCGCGCGAGGATGGCCTTGCTGTAGGCCTGGCTGCGAATGGTGGCCTTCGTGCCGATCACGCCGATGCGCCCGGTGCGCGTCTTCGCCAGCGCGGCGTTCGCGCCCGGCAGAATCACGCCGAAGACGGGCAGCGCGAACTGCCGCTCCAGCGTCGCGAGCGCCCACGCGGACGCCGTGTTGCAGGCCACGACCACCGCCTTCACGTTCCGCTCCAGGAGGAAGCGCGTGTCCTCGCACGAGTAGCGGATGACGGTGCCGGGCGACTTGTTGCCGTACGGCACGCGCGCGGTGTCGCCGAGGTAAATCAAATTTTCATTCGGCATGACACGATGGATTTGCCGCACCACGGTCAGGCCGCCGATGCCGCTGTCGAAGATGCCGATGGGCAGCGAGGAACGCTGGCGCGCGGCGCCCGGGGAGTAGGCAAGATTCATCGGGGGGAAACTCCAAATCCCAAATCCCAAATCCCAAATAAATTCCCAACTCCAAACTCCATGTGGAGAGCGTGTGGGGCGGATTTTGGATGGGTCGGCAAAAGTTTGGCCCGCGGAAAAGCGGCGCGGAAGCGACCGCACTCCAAACGCTTCGAGAAGCAAGAGACGTCTGATGCGGCACGGCAGCGTTTGGCGTGCGGTCGCTTCCGCGCCGCTTTCGAGAGTGTTAGACCGTCGAGAAACTTCCGAGTCCCAACCCGCGCCGCCCCTTGGAATTTGGAGCTTGGAGCTTGTTTGGATTTTGGGATTTGAACTTTGGAATTTCCCATCACGGCTCGATGATCCGGCGGTAGCTGCTGATGCCGCTGGCAATGGCCTTGGCCAGTTGCGCCCGCCAGGCCGGACTGTAAATGTTCCGCGCCTCGGACGGATTGCTCATGAAGCCGCCTTCGACGAGCACGGCGGGCATCGTGGCCTCGCGCAGGACGGCGAAGCGCGCGCGCTTCACGCCCCGATCCTCCGATTTCAAGTCGCGCACCATCGCCTTCTGGATTTCGTAGGCCAGCACCATGTTGCGCGCGTTGTGGACGTTGCCGTCGAAATTGCGGTTGTTCGCGCCCTCGCCGCGCGCGTGGGTGGAACTGGCGCGCGCGGGCGTCATGCAAAAGGTCTCCGCGCCGCGCGCCTCGGGACCGCCTCCGCCCGAGGAATTGAAATGCAGGCTGATCAGCATGTCCGCGTTGCGCCGCCGGGCGAGGTCCGGCCGCACGGGCAGATCGATGAACACATCCGTCGAGCGCGTGAAGGAAACGGTGTAGCCGGCCTTGCGCAGTTGCGCGGCGAGTTCCTGCGCGAGCAGCAGCGTGTATTTCTTTTCCAGCTCGCGCCCCTCGCGGTTGCCCGGATCGCTGCCGCCATGCCCGGCATCAATGCAGATGTGTTTGATGGTCGAACGCGCGCGGACCTTGGGCGGGAAGAGCAGGGGATGGATCGCCGTGGTGAGGTCGAGCGTGGCGAGATACGGCACGCCGTTCTGAGCGCGCACGGCTTCGGAGAGCAGGAGGTTGACGCCGTTGAACGCCGCGCGCTTCGAGTCGGCGGTGAACTGCATTCTCTTCGTCGCGTTCCAGACCACGAGATCGTTCTTCGTGGCCCACTTCCATTGGAACGAGTTCGCGCGCGCCCACTGGTCGAGACGGAGATGTTCCTTGCCGCCGAAGGAAACTTTGTCGATGCGTGTCGTCGCGCCGAAGGCCAGGCTGCCGAGCGCGCAGCAGAGCAGGGCGGCGGCGACGATGTTTTTCACGCGCGCGAAATTGCCTGCGGGTGCAGGGCAGTGCAAGTGGCATCACGATTTTGAGAGCGACGGGGGCGCATCCGAACACTGTTCTTAAAAACATGGGCGTGGTAGGGCGCGTCGCTCCGCGCGCGCCGGGTCTGGCAGCGGAGAAGGCTTGCGGAACTTGCTGAAGCCTCACCCCGGCGCGCGCGGAGCGACGCGCCCTACCAAGAACAGTGTTCGGATGCACCCGAGCGGCGGCCCGTGATTGCCTTGCCCGGCGTGAAATGAGAGAACCCCCCGCGTGAATGAAACCAGCGCCACGCCCGCCGCTCCGGCCCGGAGTCCGCGCGTCGTTTCTGTCGATGCGTTGCGCGGCTTCGACATGTTTTGGATTCTCGGCGGCGATTCATTGGCGGCCGCGTTGCAGGAAATGTCGAAGGGCAGGGAGGGCGTGCTCGCGGCCGCAGGAAATTTTGCCGGCACGCAACTGGAACATGTCGAGTGGGCGGGCTTCCGTTTCTACGATCTGATTTTTCCACTCTTCGTTTTCATCGTTGGCGTGTCGCTGGTCTTCTCGCTCACGCGGCTCGTGGAGCAGGAGGGCCGGGCGGCGGCGCATCGCCGCGTGCTGCGGCGTTTCGTGGTGCTGTTCGTGCTGGCGCTGATCTACGCCGGCGGCGTGAGCAAGCTCTGGCCGGACATCCGGCTGCTCGGCGTGCTCAACCGCATCGCGCTCTGCTACTTGTTCGCCTCGCTGCTGTTTTTGAATCTGCGCTGGCGCGGGTTGATCGCCGCGTGTGGGTCGTTGCTCGTCGGCTACTGGGCGCTGATGACCTTCGTGCCGGTGCCGGGGATTGGCGCGGGCGTGTTTGAGCCGGGCGCGAATTTGTCGAACTGGATTGATGCGAATTATCTCCCCGGCAAACGCTGGGAGGGCACGTGGGACCCGGAAGGTTTGTTGAGCACGCTGCCGGCGATTGGCACCTGCCTGCTCGGCGTGCTGGCGGGGCTGTGGCTTCGGCGACCGTGCGACTGCGCGCGTCACAAATCGCTCTGGCTCATCAGCGGCGGCGTGATCTTGGTGCTGCTCGGTGCCATCTGGGGATTTCAATTTCCCGTCGTGAAAAAGATTTGGACTTCCTCGTTCGTCCTCGTCGCGGGCGGTTCCAGCGCGATCCTGCTCGGCGTGTTTCATCAGGTGATCGACGTGTGGGGAAAACAGAAATGGGCCGTGCCGTTCATCTGGATTGGCGCGAACGCCATCACGCTCTATTTCGCGGACAGCATCATCGGCTTCGAGAAACTGGCGCACCGGCTGGTCGGTGGCGACGTGGGCGCGTTCTTCAATCGTCTGCTCACGCCGGGCGCGGGGCATCTGCTGGCGGCGGGCGTGGGCTTGCTGCTCGCGGTGGCGCTGGCGGGGTATCTTTATCGTCGAAAGATTTTTTTGCGCGTCTAGGTCCGGGCCTGCATTCTTCGCCCCATGACGTTGCTGCCTTTTGGAAATCTTCCCGTGCACACGCCGCGCCAGTTGGTGCCGGCCTCGATTGATCTCGGCGACTGGAGCGCGATGGCACCGCTGTTCGACACGGTGGAAAAAAAACTTTCCGGCGCGTCGTCCGCCGCCGAACTGGAGCGCGCGCTGCTCGACTGGAGCGAACTCTCCGCCGCGCTGGATGAGGAGAACGCCAAGCGTTACATCGCCATGACCTGCCACACGGACAACGCGGACGCGGAGAAGTCCTACCTCCAATTCGTCGAGCAGGTCGAACCGCAGACCAAGCCGCGCCAATTCAAGCTGGAGCAGCTTTACCTCGCCTCGCCGCACCGTGCGCAATTGCCACCGCGCCGCTACGAGGTGTTTGATCGCGACACGAAGCAGCACGTCGAGCTGTTCCGCCCGGAGAACGTCGCGCTGGAAACCGAGGAGGCGAAGCTGGGCCAGCAGTATCAAAAAATTTCCGGCGCGCTCACCGTGCAGTTTCGCGGCGAGGAAAAGACGCTCATCCAGATGGGCAAGTTGCTCGAAGAACCCGACCGCGCGCTGCGCGAGGAGACGTGGCAGCTCGTGGTCCAGCGTCGTCTCGAAGAGCGCGAGAAGTTCGAGGACATCTTCGACGGACTCGTGACGCTCCGCGGCACGCTCGCGAAGAACGCGGGCTTCGACAACTACCGCGACTACGCCTTCAAGGCGCGCGGGCGTTTCGATTACACGCCGGAGGACTGCTTCGCGTTTCACGAGGCCATCGAGAAAGAAGTCGTGCCGCTCCAGCGCGAGTTGCAGGCCGCGCGGCGCGAGCAGTTGAAACTTCCCGCGCTGCGTCCGTGGGATTTGTCCGTCGATCCGTTGAACCGTCCCGCGCTGAAACCCTTCGACCAAGTGCCGCAGATGGTTCTCCGCACGCAGCGCATCTTCGATCAAATCGATCACGGACTCGCCCGAGGTTTCCTCACCATGCGGCAGCAGCACCTGCTCGACCTCGACAACCGCAAGGGCAAGGCACCCGGCGGTTACCAGTCCACGCTGCCCGAATCGCGTCTGCCGTTCATCTTCATGAACGCCGTGGGCCAGCAGCGCGACGTGGAGACGATGCTGCACGAGGCCGGTCACGCCTTTCACGCGCTGGCCACCCGCGAGGAGCCGCTCTACGCGTATCGCAGCGCGCCGATTGAATTTTGTGAAGTCGCCTCGATGAGCATGGAACTGCTCGGCAATGAATTCATCGAGGAATTCTACGCCACGCCCGCCGACGCGAACCGCGCGCGCCGCACGCATCTCGAAGGCATCATCGGCATCTTTCCGTGGGTCGCGACGGTGGATGCGTTTCAACACTGGATTTACACGCACCCTGGCCACACGCGCGCCCAACGCAGCACCGCGTGGCTGCAACTCATGGATCGTTTCGGCGGTGACACCGACTGGGCGGATCATGAGGAGGCGCGCGCCAATCTGTGGCACAAGCAACTGCATATTTTCCTCCATCCGTTTTACTACGTGGAGTACGCCATCGCGCAGCTCGGCGCGCTGCAGGTGTGGGCGAACTCGAAGCGCGACAAGGTGGCGGCGCTCGCGCAATACCAGCGCGGACTCGCGCTCGGCAATTCGCGTCCGCTCCCGGAACTGTTCGCCGCCGCCGGCTGCCAGTTCTCATTCACCCGCGCCACGGTGCAGCCGCTCGTGCAACTGGTGAAGAATGAATTGGCGAAGTTGAATTAGTCGTCGGGGAGAAAATTTTCGCGAGGCGCGCTGCTGCGCTGCCGTTCGTGACCACGACACGGGAAAGTGTCTGCCCTGCCGTGTGGAAAACCGGCGTTGCGCACCGCTTCGATTAACACAAATCTGTCTCTTCTCCGTTACACGGAACACGCCGCGACTGACCAATTGCTTGCGATCATTTTTCGGTTCTGGTTAAACACACTCATTCACGAGTCACCCAGACCCAGCATTGGCGTGCTGTCTCCAAGTGCCTCCACCCAAACAACAGCGTGATGAGAAGTGCGTCTATGCTCGCTTGGCGTTCGTTGCGGACACCAATGTCCACAACCGGCGATCGCGCGCTTCTCCCCACATCCTTCAAGTCTATGCAAACCATCCGTATCCTTGCCCTCGTGCTGGCCCTCGTCGGGATTTCCCGCGCGGCACAGCCCACCATTGACACCCAGCCGGCCAGTTCCACGAACTGTCCCGGCACGACCGCGACTTTCACCGTCGCCGCGTCGAGCGATTCCTCCACGAACTACCAATGGTACTTCAATGAGACCAACGCGGTCGTCGATGCGACGAACGCGAGCTACGCTATCGTCGGCGTCGCGGCGATCAATGCCGGCGGCTACTCCGTCGTCGTCACCAACAACGACGGCGCGGTCACAAGCATTGTGGCCACGCTGGTGGTCACTCCCGCTCCCTCCGTCACGGTCAATGGTGCCACCACCGTCTGTCCCGGCACCTCCGTCATCCTGGATGCCATCACGGATGCAGCCAGCCCGGCATACCTGTGGGCTCCCGGCGGCGCGACCACGGCGAGCATCACGAATGCGCCGGGTACGACCACCATTTACACCGTGCGTGTGACCGACGGCGTGAGCGGCTGCACGAACAGCGGCTCGGCTACCATCACCGTCAACACGCTCACCACGGCCAGCGCGATTGGTAACGCCAACAATTGCCCTGCCACGCCAGTCACGTTCACCACCACGGCCAGCGGCACCGGGCCGTTTAGCTACGTGTGGCGCAAAGCGGGTGTGCTGGTGCAGGGACCGGATGGCAACAACAGCTACACCATCGCCTCGGTCGGCGCGGGTGACGCGGCCAGCTACAGCGTGGAAGTCACCGGCTTGTGCAACTCAGTGACGAACAGCGGAACGCTCGTAGTTGTCGGCCTGCCGACCATTACGGCCCAACCCGCCAGCGCCAGCGCACCGATGGGCAACGGCATAAGCTTCAGCGTCACGGCCACCACGGTCGCGCCCGGTGTGCTCTCGTATCAATGGCAGACCAACGGCGTGGAAGTGACCGGAGCGACCAGCAGCAGCCTGGCGATTTCCAACCTCACTCTGGCGCAGAGCGGGACGCAGGTGCGCGTCGCGGTGTCGAATTGCGCGGGCGTGACGCTCAGTTCGATTGCGACACTGACCGTGACGCCGGTCACCGGCATCAGCTTTGATTTCAACACGCCGGGCCAGTGGACCAACACGCCGTTCAACCTGACTGGCAACAACTGGATGGAGAGCGTCGTGAACAGCGGCGGCTTCAACAACCCCTTCATCACCGGCGTGCCCTTCGAGGTCTCCACCGGCGGCGTCGGCGTGGCCACGGGCGGCGGGGCGCTGGACCTGGCTCACAACAACGGCACCGATCGGGGCATGACCCTGCTTCCGGTGAATTTCGACTTTTCGCTGCCCGGCCAGACGCTGATCGCGTCCATCATGACGAAGGTCAAGATTCCCACGGCCGCCCAGCGCGCCATCCAGGTGGCGTTCATCACGACCACGAACGTGAACAACGCGTGGCAGCAGGTGCAGGCCAACAATGGCCAGGGCTTCATGAGCGCCATTTTCCAGTCCAGCGCCCCCTTGGGCACGACCACCCCCAGCTTCCAACTCCGTTCACAGACCAAGGTGATCGCGGGCACGACGCCCACTGAACAGATTCCGGTCAACAGCCCGACGAACACGCTCCTGACGAACCGCTGGTACCGCTTCACCGCCAAATTTGTGAACGTGAAGGGTGTGACGGCCGACAGCTACACCGTGGAATCCTCCGTGCAGGACATGGGTGCCGACGGTGAGACGCCCGGAGCCACCGTGCTGGGCATGGCCCCGATTACGGTGGCCAACGCCGACATCGTCAACTTCAAGAACCTGCTGCTCTGCATTCGCGGCTTTGAGAACGGCGGCCAGGACTACTGGGACAACATCCATGTGGCCACCCGCACCGGCGCGGCCGCGTTCGTATCCAATCCGGAGAGCCAGACCATTTTGGAGAACCGCACGGCCACCTTCCGCGCGCTGGTCGATGGCGACGGCATCTACACCTATCAATGGAACAGCAATGGCGTGCCGATTGCCGGCGCCGGTTCATGGAATTACACCACGCCTCCGCTCGGTGCCGCAGCCAGCGGTGTGCAATACACGGTCAGCGTCACCACCGGCGCTGGCACCATCACCAGTGGCGCGGCCGTCGTGACCGTCACGCCGGACGATCTGGACGTGCTGTCCGTGGGCAGCGTGGAAGGATCCATCATCGGCCTGCGATTTGACCAGGCGGTGGACAAGGTTTCCGCCGAGACGGCGGCGAACTACACGATCAACGGGGTTCCGGCCGTGACCGCGCAGTTGCGGGACAACAACGGCCAGAAGCTCCGCACCAACGCCGTGGAAGTGCTGCTCACCCCGGCCACCCCGGTGTCGGGTGCGTTCACCGTGGTGGTCGCCAATGTGACCTCCCTGTCGGGTAACACCGTGGGGACGAACAATACGTCGATTGGCCAGGTCATGGGGTTGGCGGGCTTTGACGTGGATCCGATCACCCAGATCAACGGTCAGGCGGCAACAATTCCGGGCTACAACTACAGCTTTGCTCCGGGCCAGATCGAGGTGGCCGGCGGCGGTCACGACATCTTTGGCAACTTCGACGGCTTCCGTTTCGTGTATCGGCAGGTGGCCGGCGATTTCGACATCAAGGTCCGGGTTCCGCATCTCGACCTGCTGCGCACGCCGAACAAGGGCGGCTTCGACGCGCGCGTGTCGCTGGATGCCTTCTCGCCGCATGTCGGCACCTACGCGAACCCGATGCTGCCGGGCCGCAACTTCATCGAAGGCGGCGTGCGGTCGGTCTGGAACCAAGCCACCACGAGCTGGGGCAACCAGCCGGTGAACAGCTACCCGAACGTCTGGCTGCGCTTCCGCCGCTCGGGCAACACGTTCATCCGGTATTCCAGCAGCAATGGCGTCAACTGGTCGTGTGATGGACAGACCACTCCGAGCATCGCCTTCCCGGAGACGCTCTATGTGGGCTTTGCCGTGAGCGCGAATGTCGGCGGCACCACCGTCCAGCAGCTCGTCACGGCGCAGTTTGACAGCTACGGCGATTTCCCCGGCTATGCTGGTGCCACCATCAACCTTGTTCAGAACCCGGCCAATGCGACCGTGAATGCCGGGGCGTCGGCCGACTTGACTTCCGTGGCCACGGTGAGCGGCGGCGGCATCCCCGCCTCGGCCGGTGAACTGTCGTTCCACTGGCAGCGCGACGATGGTCTGGGCGGCTGGACCAACATGCCGACCGCCGGTACCACCAACAACACCGTCAACACCGGCCCGTTGTTCATCACCGATTCCGGGGCGCAATTCCGTGTCATCGTCTCCGCGCCCGGCGCGCTTTCCGTGACCAGCACGGTCGCCACCGTCACCGTCAATGACACGACGGCCCCGACCTTTGTCAGCGTCGAGGCCGGCAACTCCAGCACGCTGGTCGTGAATTTCAGCGAGTTGATGAATGCCACGGCGCTGAATCCGGCGAACTATACCGTCACCAATGCCTCCGGGGCCGTCTTCCTGGTGGACAGCGTGGCCTTTCTCAACGGCGATGCGCGGGCTGTGGTGCTGACCATGGCCGGGGCGCTTCCCGGCTCCACCTTCACCGTGGTGATCAACGGGGTGCAGGATCTCGCCGGCAACGCGCTCGCCGCGAACAGCGGCGGAAGCTTCACCCTCCTGCCCGCGCCGGCCACTCCCATCGTGGTCGAGCATTACGGTGGTCTCGCGACGACCGGCGATCTCACCGCGCTGACGAACAACGTCAAGTTCCTCGGCGGGCAGCCCGATTTCATCACCTTCAGCAACCTGTTCGGCGTCAATGCCGGCGGCGCCTTCCCGGCCGGACCTGATCAATACGGCACCAAGACGTATTCGTACTTCGTCCCGCCTACGACCAGCCAATACCGGTTCTGGCTGCGCGGTGATGACTTCCTGCGCATGTTTATCAATACCAATATCAGTCCGGCCACGAGCACCAATCCGACAGGCCGGATCATGGCCATCAACATGACGGCGAACAACGCCAACTACACCACGGGCAACAGCTACATCTCGCCGGTGCTGAATGCGGGCCAGGCTTACTACATGGAAGTACTGATGAAGGAGTCCACCGGCGGCGACGGCATGGCCCTGACCATCCGCCAGGGCACCAGTGCCACGGTGCCTCCGCAGGCCGAAACGGCGGGGCTGAACTTCTTCCGGTATCCGGCAGCGGTGGCCCCGAAGATCGTCTCGGGCTTGGAATTCTACCTCGGCTTCACCGGCAGTGATCTGCCGTCCTTGACCAACGTGCTGAACAGCGCGCAATACGCCATCGGCGCGCCGAACTTCCTCGCCTATGGCACGGTTTTCGGCTGTTCATCGAATCTGGGCAATACCAGCCTGGACAACTACTTTGGACGCGTCTTCAGCTACTTCACACCGCCCTCCAGCGGTAATTATAAGTTCTACATGCGCAGTGATGACTCCTCGCAATTCCTGATGAACACCAACGTGACGGACAGCACCAATCCCGCGGGAGCCGTGGTCATGGGCCAGCTCGCCGCCTTTACCGGCAACCACACGCTGGTGGCGCAGAACGTCAACCTGGTCGGCGGCCAGCCCTACTACATCGAAGGCCGCTGGAAGGAAGGCGCGGGCGGCGACGGTCTGTTTGTCGCCGTGCGCGACCAGGCGGATGGTGCGCCTCCGAACACGGAAAGCATCTCGCCGACCATGCTTTCGTACCCGACGAACCTGACTCGCATTACGCCGTCGGCCGTGGCCTCCATCCTCCCGCTCAATCCGACCATCACCGATGGGCAGCGGATCATCTTCACCGCCAATGGCGTGGCCGGTGGCGGACTCGTCTGGTTGAAGAACGGACGCATCGTCCAGACCGGACTCTCCATCTACCAGACGGATCCGTTGACGCTGGCGGACGACGGCGCGGTCTTCAGCCTGGTCGTCTCGAACAACTTCAGCGTCTATACCGCGACCAGCACCGTGACGGTGCTGGCGGACACGGCGGCTCCGACCATCGTGAGCGCGGTCGCTTCACAGCACGGCAATTCGGTGCTCGTCACCTTTGACGAAGTCCTGGACCCGCTGACCGCCGGCTGCCTGGCCAACTACACCATTCCCGGATTGACCGTCTTCGCGGTGGACCTGGACGAACTCAAGCGCAACCGCGTCAGCCTGCGGACCTCCCTGCAGACGCCGAACACGGTGTACACGCTGACGGTGAACGGGGTGCGTGATGCCTCCGGGGTGGGCAACGCCACGGTCAATGAAATGAAGAACTTCAGTGCCTGGGGCTTCGGTGGCCTGGGTGCCGTCTATGTGGAAATCTTCACCAACATCCCGGGCGGCACGGTCGAGAGCCTCCTGCAGAACCCGCGTTACGTGGACAATCTGCCGGACATCTCCTACTACACGAACGCCTTCGTCTCAGGCCAGTACAGCGCGGCTCCGAACGGCGGCAACTCGTTGCTGGACAACTACGGCGTCCGCATCTCCGGACGGTACATGCCGCCCACCAACGGCCTGTATCAGTTCTTCATCCGCAGCGATGACGGCAGCATGTTGTTCATGAACACGAACGGGCCGGCGGCGGAGGATCGCGTGCTCATTGCGCGGAACGACTCGGCGAATCCCTCGGCCTACAACAACGGACTGGGTTATGGCCGCGTCGGGGCAAACGCCTCGCCCATCCTCTCCCTGACCGCAGGCACGCCTTACTACCTGGAAGCTCTGGGCAAAGAGGGCGGCGGCGGCGACTACATGGTCGTGATGGTGCGGGCTGTGGATTCGGGGACGCTGCAACCGGTGCCGCCGTTGACCACGCCGGCGCTGAACGATCAAATCAGCGGTGCCTTCTTCTCCGCGCCCGGCAACCCGGACATCAACCAGTTGGTCGTCGCCTCGGCGCCGCCGACGGACCTGACCGTGTTCGAGAATGAATTGGTGAATTTGGAATTGGTGGCCAATGCGATTCCCGTCTCGCTCACACCCTACATCACCTATCAATGGCAGCGCACCAACGACGGCACCGGCACGTTCACGAACATCCCGGGAGCCAGCACGGCCCTGCTCTCGTTCTACGCCACCCTCCCGGATGACGAGGTTCATTATCGCATCCGCGCCTCCATCCCCGGCCAGACGGTGTTCCTCACCACGCTGCTCCATGTGGAAGTGGACGATGTGGACCCTTACCTCGTCTCGGCCAGCGCGTTCGAGCCGATTAACGGCAAGCAGATGGTCGGCATCGCGTTTGACGGCCCGGTGGATGTCGGCATCGCCACCGAGTATTCGTCCTATTACGCGATTGATGAATTTAACACGGCCGTCCTCTTCTCGTCCGCGCAGTTCCGGCCGGGCTTCCCGAACAAGCTGTTGCTGATCACGGAAGAAGGGCCGTTGCTTGGCAACTTCACCCTTTATTGCGACTACATGAAGGACACGGCGGCCAGCCAGAACGAAGGCACCGGCCTCACGGCCACGGGCGCGGTGCAGCGGCTCGACGAGCAGATTGTCGGCACGCCCGGGCTTATTGCGGCGGGCGGCTACAACACCAATGCTCCGGGTCTGGGCTTTACCGAACTGGCCACGCCCACGGATATCTTCACCGCCACGAACGGCGGCTTCGACATCTCGGCCAACGGCTGGGACATCTGGAACAACGCCGACGGCATGCTCTTCGCCCACCGCGAAGTGACCGGCAACTTCGACATCAAAACCCGCGTGCAGAAGTTCACCGGCGCGGACCAATGGTCCAAGGCGGGCCTGATGGCGCGCGGTTCCACCAACGCGAACAGCCGGAACATCATCATGCAGACCACGCCGCGCACCACGCCCATCGCCGGCCAGTTGCCGAACAACTTCTTCGGCCTGCAATGGCGCGACACCGACGGTGCGGCGTCCGGCAGCTTGAACAACAACGCTTCCAACGCCCCGGCCTATCCGAATGCCTGGGTGCGTTTGCAGCGCAGCAACTCCACGTTCTACGGCTACTTCGGCACGAACGGCGTGGACTGGACCCTGCACGCCTTCCGGGACACGAGTTCGAATGCCGGCGGAGCCTTCCCGGACACGATGCAAGTCGGCCTGGCCACCACCTCGCATGACCAGACCCGCGGTCTGGCCAACAACGCCTACGTGGAATATCGCGACCTCTACTTCCCGTCGCCCGCCGTCATCATCAACCAGCCGGAGCCGGCCTTCATCGAGGTCGGCATTCACCAGAGCGTGACGTTCTCGAACCTCGCGGCCACGGGCGACAACGTCCGTTACCAATGGCGTCTGAACGGCGTGGCCATCACCGATGCCACCAACGCCTCGCTCACGTTGCCCAACACGGCCGTCGGCCAGTCCGGCATTTACACGGCGGCGGCTTCCACCGACGGCGGCGGCCAGATCAGTTCGAACGTGGTGCTCTCCGTCACCAACGTCCTGCCAGTCGCGAACAGCGATTCACTCACGACCACCCAGGGTGTGACGCTGGTCTTCCCGTCCACGGACCTGACGGCGAATGACACCGACTCCGAGTTGGATCCGGTCGGCGTGCTCTCGGTCTTTCACCCGCATTACCTCGGCACGAACTTCGACGGAGGCCCGTTGAGCGGCGCGACCATGTATGGCAGCGCCACCACTCTGATGAATGGCGGCAGCGGCGATTCCGGACGCCTCCGGATCACCGATGGTGTCGCCAGCCAGGCGGGTTCGCTGATCCTCAACGAAGTCACGCCGGGAGCGCGCGTGCTGGCCTTCAACGCCAGCTTCGGCCTCCGCATCGCCGAGGTGTCGGCGGAACCGGCTGACGGCTTCAGCTTCAACTTCGGCAACGACCTGCCGAATGCGGCCACGGGCACCCGTGAGGCGGAGAATGGCGTTACGCTGACCGGCTTCTCGTTCTCCATCGACAGCTACCGCTTCATGCCCTATCCGGCGGGCGGCACGGCCAACACCTCGGGCATGAAGATTCGTTACAACAACGTGGACATCGCGGGCGTGCAGATCTCGCCCGCGTGGAACGACGTGAACTACATCCCCGTGTCCATCCGGCTCGACACGGCTGGCAACCTCACGATTCTGGTCAACGGCACGAACGTGTTCGGCAACCGGACCATCGCGTGGACGCCGCAGGCGGGCCGCTTCGGCCTGTTCGCCCGCACGGGTGGACAGTTCCAGTCGCACTCGATTGATGACCTGAACATCAGCTACATCGCCGAGGACACGGCGCTGGGCGGGTTCGTCACCGTGACCAATGGCGTCGTGGCCTACACGCCTCCGGCGGTGGCCTGCGGACTCGACACGTTCTACTACCTCGCCTCGGACGGCCAGGTCGGCGGCACGAACGTCGGCACCGTGAATGTCACTATCATCGGCACGAATGCGCCGGTGCTCGTGAGTTGTGTGGCGGATCAGAACCTGGCGACGGGTGCCGGCTGCGCCGGAACGTTGCCTGACCTGCGCGGCCAGTTGGTCGTGACCGACTGCGGCCCGCTCAGCATCGGCCAGAGTCCGGCCCCCGGCACGTCCTTGCCGCTCGGCCCCACGGTCGTGACCTTCAGCATCACCAACAACGCCGGCTTCACCACGAACTGCACCGCCACCGTCACGGTGGTGGACACCACGGCCCCCGTGGCAACTTGCCCGGCCAACATCATCGCCGAGGCCACCGGTCCGTCGGGCGCGGTCGTGAACTTCACGGCTTCCGGCTCCGATAACTGCTCGCTCAGTTCGCTCGTCGCCAACCCAGTCTCCGGCTCGACCTTCGCGCTCGGCGTCACCGTCGTGACCGTCACGGCCACCGACAACAGCGGCAACGCCAACGCCTGCACCTTCACCGTCACGGTGCAGGACACCACGGCCCCGGCCATCAATTGCCCGGCGAACATCATCACGGCCTGCACCAGCACGAACGGCGCGGTGGTCAATTACACCGTCACGTCCGTGGACCTCGTGGACCCGAACCCGACGCTCATCGTTACGCCGCCCTCCGGCTCGACGTTCCCGCAGGGCACGAACCTCGTCACGGCAATCACGTACGATGCGGCGGGCAACACCAACACCTGCTCGTTCCTCGTCATTGTGCAGGACCAGACGCCGGCGGTGCTCCGCATCACCCAGGTTGGCACCAATGTGGTCGTCTGCTGGCCGCAGAGTTGCACGTCCTACGTGCTGGAAGGCACCGCTGACTTGAACGCGCCGATCAGTTGGACGGCGGTCGGGCTGCCGGTCGAAGCGGTGGGCAGCGACTTCTGCGTCACCATCCCGGCCAGTGATCCGAAGCGGTTCTTCCGCCTGCTGAGCCAATAACCGCGGACCAGTCATTTCACGAGAGGCCGGGCGCAAGCCCGGCCTCTTTCGTTTTCGGAAAGCTTGCACTTCAAGATATTCGAGGCATTTTCCGCTCTGAATTCATGAGCTTGGGCCGCCAGCGCAGTGCCGTTATCCGCCGTCAACCTTTGCCACTTCCCCGGTGCCGCGCCCGTTCACGAATGTCGCCACGGTCACGGCGCGTCCGGCGACGGAAGGGGAGAAGAGTCATCCGCTCGTGGACTTCGCGCAGTCGGTGGGCCGCAAGGCGCAGCGACAGATCAACTGGCTGCTGCTGATTCTGGCGTTGCTTGTGGCCTTGAGCATGATGGATCGGATGCGCCGCCGGCTGCGCGGGAAACGGCGCGGAGCCGGCGTGTAAAGCTGCGGTTAATCTTCATCCTAAAATCCGCAGTTGAGATTCAACCGGATGGGGTAGGAGCGGGTTGGGTCAGCCATTCCAACGGGTCTTCGGTGTGTTGGCGGGGTAAAAGGCGCAGCCACTGGCCTTGGGCTTCCAACTGCGGC
>Ga0163150_10003724_pt1 | contig 21110 bp, 23 predicted proteins | sample OliLakLV19P2IB_FD_148628 | JGI IMG/M metagenome (GOLD analysis project Ga0163150, IMG submission 148628) | Freshwater microbial mat bacterial communities from Lake Vanda, McMurdo Dry Valleys, Antarctica - Oligotrophic Lake LV.19.P2.IB | ecosystem: Environmental > Aquatic > Freshwater > Lake >...
GGCTGGGGGCGGGGACTGCATGATCGCCCTCGAGGATCAGTCTCGGCGGCTTACTGTTGAGTCGGCGCTGGTAGCTGCTGGGGGAACGATTATGAACGTACAGCTTGGCGCTGAAGGCGTTAGAATTGAGTAACTCTATGTCAAAAACTACTGCTAAAGCATTCTCCAATATTGCCCTCGTCAAGTACTGGGGCAAAGGTGATGAAAAACTGCGACTTCCAGTTAACTCCTCGGTGGCGGTGGGATTGGACGGAATTTTTACGATTACGACAGTCGAGTTTTCAGAGAGTTATGCCCAAGATGAAGTTGAGATTGATGGCGAGCAGTTTAATGACTCAGAGAAAACCCGCGTTTCTCAGCACTTAGATTTAATTCGGCAACGGGCGGGGATGAACCACCGAGCTAAAGTGGTGACCAAAAATAACTTCCCCAAAGCTGTCGGCGCAGCATCTTCAGCGTCTGGTTTTGCGGCTCTGACTGTGGCGGCTGCAGCGGCTGCAGACTTAAAATTATCTGAAAAAGAACTAAGTGTGATTGCGCGCCAAGGCTCGGGGTCTGCCACGCGGTCAGTTGCTGGTGGGCTGTCAGTTTGGCATAAAGGTAGTGACAGCGAGACGTCCTTTGCTGAACGAATTGAGTATCCATCGGAGTGGGACATCAGAGTCCTGTTGGTTTTTGTGGGAGAAGTGAAAGCCAAAAAAATCAGTAGCAGTGTCGGTATGAACTTGGCTTCAACCAGTCCTTATTTTAAAACTGCGGTTGATGAAGCCCAACAAAATATCGAGCGCCTGCGGCAAGCCCTGAGTCAGAAAAACTGGAGTGGGCTAGGTAAGGTGATCGAGGATGAGTGTTATCGGCTGCACATGCTGTGTCAAACCTCGACGCCTAACATTTTGTACTGGGAAGGAGCCACTGTTGATATCTTTCAGAAACTACAACAGCTGAGACTCCAAGGAATTGAAGCCTTCTTTACGGTTGATGCCGGACCTCATGTCCACGTGGTATGTCAGCAACGGGATGTGGCGAAGGTAAAATCAGAAATTGAATCAATCGAGAACGTAAATAGTATTGTTGAGTGCGGCATTGCCGGACCAGCCATCATTATTTCAGAGGATTTGTTCTAGTAGATTTTAAAAGGAAGCCCAGCATGCCTAACAGCAGTATTCCCAAACACATCGCTTTAATTTTGGATGGCAATCGCCGCTGGGCGCGTCAACACAAGCTAGAAGTGATTAAAGGCCATGAAATAGTGGCAGACAAAGTCATTGAAAACTTGGTTGAAAACTGTATTGACCGAGGTGTGGAGTACATCACACTTTGGGCATTTAGCACCGAGAACTGGAAGCGGGATCAAAGCGAGGTGTCTGGATTGATGGATATCTTCAGACGAGGTTTGGCCAGAAGTGCCGAGCGTCTCCATAAAAAAGGCGTCAAAATTAATGTCATTGGTGATATGAGTCGGTTTCCCCAGGATATTCAGGAAAATGCTAAAAAGTGGATTGCCGACAGCGAAAACAACACTCGGATTACGTTAACTTTTGCTCTGAACTATGGTGGCCGGGACGAGATTTTGCGGGCTACTAAACGCATAGTTGAAAAGGCGGTGAGTGGGGAAATTAAAGTTAGCGAAATTGATGAAGAGTTGTTTTCCTCTTACTTGGACACTGCCAGTTTACCCGACCCAGATCTGTTAATTCGCCCCGGTGGTGAACAACGGTTGTCGGGCTATTTGCCCTGGCAGACTACGTACACAGAGCTGTATTTCACGCCAGTTTTGATGCCAGATTTTGATGCCGCCGAGCTAGACAAAGCTTTGGCAGATTTTAGCCAGAGACAGCGACGGTTTGGGGGTTAATTTGATCTCTAAAAAATTTTAACTCCAAAAATAACTTCGACAATTCTGGTTAACCAGTAAGAGACAAATAACAAAATAAAGCCAATTATTGCTGCTGTGGCTCTTTGGCGACCAGCATCCAAGGATTTCTTTTCGGCAGCTCCAGAAAGAATTTCAAAACCTGCCCAAGCTAACATCACGAACAATATAATCCCTGCTAAGGGGAATGCAAATGCAAGAATTCTGGAAATGATCCCTCCAGGTGTAGAGAGCTCTGTTTTATTTGCAGCTGTGCCACCACCAATGTCAGGAGTTAAGGGATTTACCGTATCAAAATCAGCATCCGTTGGCGTTCCAAGTTGGTACTGTACACCTTGCTCAGGTGCCGGGGCTTGAGCGAAGCTAGAAACAATATGGGCTTGCCACAGTAACCCAAATGAAGTTAGGCAGAAAAAGCTTAGAAGTATTACTTTCATAGTTATGGACTCAATCCACCTGTGACTCCCGGTGTTATGGATGTAGCTCCACCAAAGCCAGGAAGTCTTAAAATATTAACTCCTATAAATTGAAGTAACGTTATTGAGAAGATTATGAATAATAAACCAATGATGGCTGATGTAATCAACTCTCGAGCATCAGAAACCCTTTTTGGATCTCCCTGAGAAGTGGAGAATAGGAAGGCAGCAGCTAGAATCATTAATAATGCGACACCTCCACCAATGCTGAGGCCGATCAGAATGATCTTTTGAACAATTGAGGTTGCATCAGATTTAATACAACCAATGGCAGTCCAGACTCCACCAGTTCTCTCACAATTAGAACACAGATCTTGTGATGATTCACCACTGCTGCTTATGACGGAAGCAGGAATTTGATCACATAAGGAATACTTATTTTGGCAGGCGAAAGCAGGAGCATATTCAAAAGTAAGTGCAACAGAACCCGGAGGTCTTCTGCAACATGTATCGGAGTCAGATATAAGCGGGCAAGCATTAAAATTTTGAGAAAAACCAACAGGGCAACAGATCTTTTGATCATCAGAAATAATTATGGGTGGAGGGGGAGGTCCTGAGCGGAAGCAATCATCCAGTGCTATAAACAATCCCGTTGCACTCACGACGCATATTCCTTGAGCAGCGTCCCATCCATAACGACTCTGAACACATTGGCTAACCTCTCTGCAACACTGGGTTAAAATTGCAGTACAACTAGTGCCATTTGAGATGATCTTTCCGTCATTATCAATGCATCGAACGTTTCCAGTAGTATAAGTTCCGCAGTTTTGACTACTTTCATCCGCAGGATCAACAGGCGGGAGCGTGCTGGAGTCAGTACACTGAGCCGGAGTATTAGCACTCGGGCAACACGCATTGGGATTCGTACTGCATCTTTGAAACGGAGTGATAGTACTTCCACCAGTAGAAATACACCGAGGAGGTCGCGTGGGGTCCTGAGTATTATACGAACCGCAGCCAGCTAATGGATCTGGTTCAAAGGGGTTTCCTTGGGCGATTACAGTACTTAACTGAGGTTGAGAAAGTAAGAAGAACCCTAAGATAGCAACTATTATAAAAAATAACTTGCGCATGAGGTGAATTCTAACATCTGGGCATACAAAGCTTAACACCGAGAATTACTTAGCCAATGTGTTCAATGATTTAGAGTCTGACTCTCTTAGAGCGTTAATAACTATTTCTGTGAGTTCTTCGATTGGTTTTCCATTGGCTGCGGCCACCGAGTTAAGAGTTGCCTGTACAGAATCATAACGAACCTGATCAATATTTAAAGCTTCCATTTGAGTGGGATCCTCTAAAACATCAGCCCATCTATCCATTGTCGCAATTTTGGCCTTGAAACGCACATCTAAATCCGCACCATTTGCTTGTAAAGCCCGCGCCCTTTGAAGCTGTGCTAAGTCGCCCCCTTTGTAAGTTAAGATCATTTGGTTAAGAATTGGTTCTAGGTCTTTTTCAGCTTGGGATACCTGCTCACCTTCCTCACTTCGTCCAAACCTTAAATCGGTCACTATTTTTGCTAAGTTAGTGCCAAGTTTTGCACCCCAGCCCTCGCCTTTGCCTTTCTCATCCTTATGATGAGGCGCCTCACTAGTTTCTGTATGCTTGTCAGAGGGCGCAAATGGCATCGGTTCTTCGGGATCGGCAGGGACTTCCCATGGAGGAGGTGTAATAGCTTGTTCATTCTGGGGCGGCTGAGGAGCTGGGGGAGGGCTCGAAATGGCTGGCTGAACAGGAGTGGCCTGTTCAACAGTCTCAGAGTCTGTCTTCAAAACTTCTGGTGCAGTTTTATCATCTGGAGGGACGCCAGACAATAACTGAAGTTTCAAACTTTCTATCTCTTGTCTGTGATAATTTAAAACGAATTCATGTTTTTGGATGGTGGCTTGCATACTTGCAAACAGCTCAGTCATGATCTCAACCAAAGCGGATTTTTCAGGAGTCAATTCTCCTTCGGGGGATATTTGTTTAAAACGTTTTTCAATCCAGTCTTTTGTTTTTGCTACCACATCCTCAAAATCTTGCGGTCCGTCACCTTCTAGGTTTTCCTCTCGCTCAAGCTGCCTACGTTTTTCTTCTATGATTTCTTGTAGCTCTAGAATTGCATTTTGGCGAGTATTAATGTTTTTCATCCGAATTCTTGAGTCTAAAGTTCCTGATCCTTTTAAGCTTGATCGCTCAGCTTCGAGCTCATTGTCTTCTTGGTTGAATTTTTGACTTACTTCTTCCAATTCCGCTAAGGTTCTGATATCTTGAATACTTTCTCGTGTAATCTCTGGATCGCTTTCAGTTTCTTCCTCAATATCGTCAAGAGGTGGAGGCAGGTTTTTCTCCTCCTCGTCTTCCACAGGTTGATCTGAGGATGGCTGTTCCGCTTGTTCACTCACAGACGCTAAGGGATTCCCAGGGCCGGCGGCTTCTAGAGCTGGTTGACTGCCAGCATTAGCCTCGTCTATAGCTTTAGTTAGCCAGTCGGGAGTAGTTTCTTCACCATCTATATCTGAATGTTGCTGAGGTTGTTCTTGCATAGCAGTAATCTTCAAAGTTATGAACTGTCTTACGGTATTGTACCTGCATGCACACACATCTTGCAAACAACAAAATCAGTTGATGCTCCGTACCACTCTAAGTCTTGGGTTACCCCTTCTAATCTGGTACACTTGAGTCGTGAAACGACTGCCTTTCGTGGGGGTTTTAGCTGTTTTTTTCGTACTATCGATCTTTTTGACTAGAGGTGGTGTCTCATTTTTCCAAAGGGCAGTCTGGGCCGCCGACCCCGTCGAAGAACTCCAAAAACAAATTGATGAACTCGGAAAACTCCGACAGCTGTCTGTGGATGCCACCAAGCCACTGGAAAGTGAGCTCAAGGGCTTGGATACTAAAATCACGGCTGCCCGAAATGGCATAGTCGCGGCCAAAAAACAGGAAGTTGCTTTAGCGGCAGACATTGAGAAGCGAGAGCAAGATTTAGCCGTTCAGTACCAGATATTAGCGAAGCGGATCGGGGACGCGTATAAACGTGAGCGAGTGGTTTCGCCGTTGTTAATATTCTTGTCCACCGGTGACGCCTCCCAACTCACCAAAGATTTAGCCTATCGTAGCTCAGTCCAGGCTCAAGATAATCGCTTGATTCAAGGCACTGGTGCGGATTTAGTTCAACTCGAAACTGACAAACAAAAGCTGGAAAGTGATCAGCAACGGTTAGCAGTTTTGGAGACACAGCTGGACGAACAGGCAGATTTTTTTCGGGACGAAGTTGCTAAGGCTAAGACGTATCAGCAAGCACTCACCGGCCAGATTGCTTCAATCACTGCGCAGCAGCAAAGTATCATCAATGCTCGGTCGGGTACGTTTACCACCTCAGTCGGGGATGTGCCCTTGGCAGATGACTTTAATGCCTCGATTGGATACAAAGGCCAAGCTCCTGGAAATTCGTTTGCGGTCTTTAGTTTTGGAGCCTATACCCACCGCAATGGCATGAGCCAATATGGCGCCAAAGGTCGAGCGGATGCGGGCCAGTCAGTCGAGGAAATTTTGAAAGCTTACTATCCCAATGCCACCCTCAAAAAAGATTACCCGGTGATGGGCAGTATCTCAGTTGAAGGCACTGGCACAATTTCTTTTGAAGACCAATATCTGCAGGGCATCTATGAAATGCCTGGTAGTTGGAACATCAATGCCCTCAAAGCTCAAGCGATTGCCGCCCGAACCTATGCAGTCAGATATACTAGCAACGGTCAAAAATCCATTTGTACGACTGAAGCATGTCAAGTTTTCAAGAACTCTAAAAAGGGAGGCGCCTGGGAGACTGCCGTCAATGACACTAAGGGCTGGGTATTAGTTGATGGTGGGGGCAGTCCCGTCTCCACCCAGTACGCCTCTACGCACGGAGCGTATAGCAATACCGGGGGCTGGGATACCACCACCGGCAATGGAGATGGAAGCTGGAGTGATAATGCTTGGGAGAAAAAAGCGGGCTCACCATGGTTGTACAAAGCCTGGTATCGGTCAGGGTACTCATCAAGTGGCCCTAACTGCGGTCGCTCTCATCCCTGGTTGTCTCAAGCTGAAATGGCTGACATCATTAATGCTTGGATCGTGCGCAAAAATCCCAATGGCGCTGATGCTGGCCGAATTCAACCAGTCACAATTAATGACTGTAAGGTGGGCGGCAGTGGGGGAAATCCTTACTCTCTGGACGAGCTCAAAAATTTTGCCAATAGCTCTGGTGGGGCGGTCACCTCAATAAGTTCAGTTACCGTCAGTCATGGTAGTAACGGTCAAACGTCTTCAGTTAACTTCCAAACTAACCGTGGCACGGTGAGTATTCCCGGTGGTGAGTTTAAAACCACCTTTAATCTGCGAGCTCCAGGGTATATCTCAGTGCCTCAAAGTTCGTTCGCTTTCTTTAACATCGAGTATAAACAATAACTAACGTTTTGCTATCGGTGTGTTAAGCACGCGAAGCGCATCTTCAACGGAAATTTCATGAAGTTCTTTTCTTCTCTCGTTGGCAGTCATAATTTTTGCCACAGCAATTCCACTTTTAATTACAATCAAGGTTTTATCTTCGGAAAATACTTGATTTAACAAGCGATAGAGGTTTTTTCGTAACTCAGTAGCAGTTATAGTGTTTGTTTTATCCATGCGTACGTTAACGTACGGAAACGTACGTGTGCTGCAAATACAGAGTAGTTGTCAGGTCTTGCATTCAGCTTTCTTCATCAAAAGCAACTCTAACCATCAGGTAGAATAGACCCATGAACCTGAGATCTCTCGAGCTGACTAACTTCCGCAACCATCAAACACGGTCACTGACGTTTCATCAACCATCAACCGTAATTGTTGGCCCAAATGCTCAAGGAAAAACCTCCATCATTGAGGCCATCGCTTTGCTCGCCACCGGCAATAGTTTTCGAGCTGAGAAAGTTGAAGAAATGATTAGTTTTAATCAAGAAATTGCTCGAATTAAGGGAGGTATTGAAGATGAAAGGCACACCTCTCAGGAGGAGGAGGATGAAGCTGAAACCAGACTGGAAGTTATTTTGACTAGAGGCATGGTGCAGGGTAAAAAAACAGCCCTTAGACTCTACTCGGTTAATGATGTTAGGCGGCGGAAGCGCGAGTTTACCAGCAACTTTGCAACCGTGGTATTTCGACCTGAAGATATGCGATTAATTGAGGGCTCACCCAGCCGTCGTCGTGACTTTCTCAACGGTCCGCTGTGTTTAATTGACAAAGAATATGATCGGGCACTGACAACGTACGACCAAGCCCTGCAGCGACGGAATAGATTGCTGCAGCAAGTCCGCGATAGAGAACAGCCCGCAACAGTGCTGACTTTCTGGAACTTAACGCTGATTAAGCACGGGGAGTATCTCGTTCAGCAACGGCGGCGATTTATTGAGTTCTGGAGTAGTGTTGAGTTTCCGTTGCCGATGAGTGTTGACTATAACGTTTCACCAATCTCGGCTGAAAGAATTGCTGAGTACATTGATAGAGAGATTGCCTCAGGCCATACGCTGATCGGGCCTCATAAAGATGATTTCACGGTTTTATTCAAAGTCAAACCCGGAGCTGACCCCTCCGCTGTGAGTGTCGAACCATTGCCAATCTCAGCTTATGGTTCTCGTGGACAACAGCGAATGGCTGTGTTGTGGCTGAAAATGTGTGAGTTTGCTTTTTTAGAAAATCGGAGTGGCCAAACGCCCCTATTGCTACTGGATGATATCCTATCGGAACTTGATAATGACAGCAGGCACAAAGTTTTGTCGCTACTCAAGCATGGGCAGTCCATCATTACTACCACCGAATCTCGAGTAGTCGATGAGGTGAAAGCCCAAGTGAATCAAGTAGAAGTCGTAGAATTATGAAAACTCAAATACATCACTATCTTCAACAACTGACACTGCCAGACCCAGCTTCTCATAAAGGCCAGAATGGCAAATTGTTGATTATTGGCGGCTCAGAGTTATTTCATGCGGCCAGTAAATGGAGTCTGGACGTGGCCTCAAAATTTGTGGACATGGTTTTTTATGCCTCTGTACCGAGCAATAATGAGTTGATGCAGCAGGCAAAGGGGGAGTTTTGGAACGGTCTAGTAATTTCTCGAGATCAAATTGAGAGTTACCTGATTGAAGCCGACTGCGTCTTAATTGGCCCTGGCATGGAGCGCACCCCTGAAACCGCAGATGTAACCAACTCACTCTTATCCCGCTATCCTGATAAAAAATGGGTGATTGATGCCGGAGCTTTACAGATGGTCGAACCATCACTCCTCAATCCTAACTGCATTATTACGCCCCACCAAGGTGAGTATGAGCGTTTGCTAGAGAAAATCTCTGCGCCTGAGTTAAAAAATACAGGAGTAACGATTGTCTTGAAAGGTCGGGTGGACCGGGTATCTCAGGGAGCTAGTGAAGTTCAGATTGAAGGCGGAAATGCTGGTATGACCAAGGGGGGAACGGGAGATGTCTTAGCCGGTTTCATTGCAGCCCTGTACAGCACCCAGCCAATTCTAACTGCAGCAGTGGTGGGTAGTTACATCAACAAAACAGCCGGTGACACTTTATTTGAGCAAGTAGGTCCATTTTTTAATGCAAGTGATTTGGTAACGGCAATCCCTCAGGTGTTGTGGCAAGAAGTGAGTCGCGCTCAGTAATCAGTTGTTGCTCTAGTACGGCAATCAGGTTTAAGTTGCGAAATAATTTTTCGCGTTCAGCCTCAGTGGTTCCGGAGTCCAAACCGCCACCAATCAAAAAAGCGTGTTTAGAGATGAGTAGAGCGTAGTCTGGTTGATGAAGTTTTTTAGCTGGAGCTGGGAGCAGCTTTTCTAGCAAATTGACCGTGATCACTTCCTGAGCTCCATCTTTCAAAGCCAACTCAGCAATCGCCGCTTGGGTAAAACCGCTGTCTCCAATGTCATCCAAAGAAACCAGGATTTTATCTTGAAGCTCCTCGGGAGCTAGCCACTTGAGTTTAGCTTGATTAACTTCAGGTTTGAAGGTTTTGAAGCCAGTGTTGGTAGTAACCCGGATGGTTTTAGCAGTCAAAATATCAGGGGGATACGCCTGATGAATTAAAGCCGCCCTCAGCCGGCGCCAAAACCAGGTGGCACCCTCAATATTAGAGGTGACGATGACTTTTTCTGGTCCGTATGTTTCTACGATTTCAATTAACTCTTTGGCAAACCACTCGATCGCTGACTGAAGGATCGTCTGGGAAATGTAGGGGACAGCCGTCTCTTGCAGCTCACCGGCCAACATTAAATGAGGCTGCAGTTGTTGGAGCTGCTCCTGCTCAGTTTCAGTAAACTCTAAGTCGGGATACTCACCATCATCTTGGGAGTAAGGGGAATGGATGGTAGGGCGAGATCGCATTCATTTCCTTTCAACAGGCATCTTGGTCTTAATGTGTATGTCGGAGTTCACTTTCAGCTGGAGACACCACTCGTAAAGAATCAGTACAGTCAGCTAGTTCAGTTACCGAATCAACATTTTGAAACACCAACGCCATAATATTATCACCAATGAGTAGGTTTAGCTTCTGCAAAATAGTGGGCAAATTTCCTCGACCAAACTCAAGTAGAACCCGCGTACTCTGACCTTCAACATAGGGAATAATATCAAAAGGACCTTCCTTGCCACCCATCAGTTTCATGCCGGCCGAGGCTTCACCACGATAGTACTTAAAGAGTCGTTTCTGTTCATCCTCAAAGTAGCGATACCCCCCGGGAGACTCAATGGTGCCGCCCCCAACCGTTCGGGTGACCCCGATGCCCGTGGCTCCAACGGTCAACGTTTGGGCAATGTGATCACTGGCTCCACCCTCAATAATGACCGGAATTGAGATCTTGCCTCGGAGGTCCCAGACAAGTTGGGGCCAGTCGATGGCGGAGCCACTTCGAACACCGGTGGTGCAACGACCGCCACCTCCGATTCCGACGATGATGCCCGCCGCCCCAGCTTTATCCAGATCTTGAGCCTGTTGGACGCTGACCACCTGGCCGACAAATACTTCAATTGGCTCCCACTCCTTAATCTTAGCTAAGTTTCTGACAGCCTCGAGTGATTCAAGAGGTCCCAGGCCTGGTTCGGGTGAGTAGATTCTGAAAGTTCTGACCCCCACTTTGTATAAAGCCATGGCTCGTTCAACCACCCGATCTGGGCTAGCCTCGAGCACGCCCATGACGTTATGGATCCAGTAATCGAGCAGGGTTTTTCGAACTGCTGGGGCAACATGTAACAGTACGGGCGACTGCCGAATCCAGTCGAGGGTGTCTTTGGCGAGAGTGGCTTGACGCTTCAGATCTCTGAAGTATCCATCTCGAGGCACGCCTACCAAACAATGTGACATGGCCATGCTGGCAATGGCTGGGACGCTGCCCCAGATATCGGGGTTAGCTGAGCCCACAAAGACCGTGCGGGCCTGACGACCCAACTTCACGAATGGTCCCTGTAAGAAGCGCTCAGTCCTTTTTGTTCGGTCTTTGTCAGCTTTGCTAATGTGCAAAGCGAGTTCATTAATGGCGATAGCTCGTTTAAATAATTTGCCCATGAAAAAAATTAAACTAAAACGGGCTGGAGGAGGAGTAAATGTGGTTTTTGAAACAGCAAAGAGATACTTCAGTCTTTGAGGGTGATTAAACAGTTCAATGTAGTACAGCCAGTCATATATCACCTGCTCAAAGAACGCTTTATTAATGGCTTTGACTTTGTTACCGTAGCTACGATCTTGCTCAGTTTTTATGAGGCCTTGAGAAGGGTATGACCGTGTGGGTGAGGTGGTGCTCTCACGCGCGTACATCTTCTGCATGGTGCTCCACCAGCCATTTTTTTTGAGTACTTTAACCATCTGAGAAACATAAGTTTCGGCCGCTTTTTTATTACGCAAAAAATCTTCAAATTCAGGAAGTTTGGGCAAAGTACTAGATTTATTCGATCTATAGGCCATTTAGCTTGGGCAAGCTACTTTTTTTTAGTTTTTTGTCGTTGCTCTAGTCGCTCTAGTCGTCGTTCTTGGGCTTCTAGGATTTTTTTTTGAATGCTTGCTAACTGCATGACCACTAGGACTGCCAAGATGGTGATAATTATCGCGTATAAAAACAAGGAAATTGTCCCGCCATTTTTACCTAAGTAGGGGTCAATATAGGTAGCTACCGCCTTTTGAATAGCCGCGTTCCAGGCTAAGGCAACGACCAGACCAAAACCACTGGTGGCTAAAGTAATCACATTGTTGATCACGGCTAAGGGAAAATCAGAGACTGATTGTGGCGGTTTGATATCAGGCACCTAAGTAGTATACAGTAATTTGGGGTTTTTTATCTGCAAAAATTGCGGTAATAGAGTATACTGAGAAAAATGTTTAGTCCGCAGTTTACCATTACTTCTAACCTCTTGATTTATATTTCTCGGATCGAAGCCGCCAAAGCCTTAATTGATCAAGCCCCACTGGTGCCCTCCTGGGATGCTAAGTTTCGAGATGAAGCCTTGAGTCGAACTGTTCACTTTGGCACCAAAATTGAAGGTAATGATTTGACGCAAGAGCAAGCTCAGCAGATCGTCCGAATGGACTCAAGCATTAAACCTCAAGATGTGGCTGAGAAAGCCGGAATGCTGGCTCGGGACCGGGATATTCAAGAAGTCATAAATTATCGAAATGTGATTAAATGGATTGATACCCAGCAGCTAGAGGTGACTGACTCAAATCAAGTACTGACCGTTGAAACGCTTAAAAAATTGCATTACTTGACGATGCAGCAGCTGATTGAGGAAAAGTATATCGGGGCCTTTCGGGACAAACAAGTAATTGTCCGAAGTGCTGCCGATGGAGAAGTGGCCTTTCGACCGCCTGTTTCGGTTGAAATTCCGTACTTAATCACCGACTTTTTTGAGTGGTTGACGTCGCCCCAGACTGTTAGCATTCACCCGATATTTAAGGCGGCGATCACCCATTACCAGCTGGTGTACATTCATCCATTTATTGAGGGAAATGGTCGGACTGCTCGAGCACTCGCGACACTGGTTTTGTATACATCTGCCTATGACTTTAAACGGTTTTTTTCGCTGGAACAGTACTTTGATGCCGATGTCGAAAAGTACTACCAAGCCCTACTTTCAGTCCAGCAAAGTCAAGCCCACGATCTGTCATATTGGTTGGAGTATTTCTGTTATGGCTTAGCGATTGAGACCGACAAAATTAAAAACCAAGTCTTAAAACTGTCTAAAGATTTAAAGTTAAAACAAGATCTAGGTCAACAAGTCTCACTCTCAGAGCGGCAGATTTTGTTGTTGGAGTTACTACAGAACCAGGGGCAGATCACCTCCCAAGATGCCCAGTCGATTCTGCCAAATGTTTCAGTTGATACCATCTTAAGAGATGTTAAAGACTTGATCGAGAAGAAAATTATTGCCAAACACGGTGTCACTAAAGGTGTAACATATCGTTTGCGAGATTAAGCCATGAAATTTTCCCAATTTGCCACACACCTCCAAGAGCTTGAAGCCACAGGTTCACGCATTACCATGACCCAGTTGTTAGCAAAGTTGTATCAAAAACTGGATGCAGATGAGGTGGCAATTGCCAGCTATTTACTCCAAGGCGTATTACTACCAGCTTATGAATCCCTGGAGTTTCAGTTATCAATTAAAATGGTGATTCGAGCGCTTGCTCGGATGCGTGATGCAGCTGAAGTAGACAAAAGTATCACCACTGACTTGTTTGGAAATGAGAGCGAGCTAAGTTCTTCGACTGAGATCATGACCCTATTTAGCAAACTAGGGGATTTAGGGCTCGTGGCTGAAAAGATCAGGGCAGAAAGCAACCAGCCAACCGGTTCGCTGACCGTGAGAGAAGTGTATGACCAGTTAGTAGCCATCGCTCAAGAAAACGGGGCTGGTTCTCAGGACAGAAAGTTACAGCAGCTCAGTCAGCTGTTTTCACAGCTTGATTCAATTTCGAGTAAGTTCGTTTCACGAATGGTCCTGGGAAAAATGCGACTTGGATTCTCCACCATGACCATGATGGATGCGCTTTCATGGGCAATGACAGGAAGTAAAGTAGAAAGTGAGATGCTTGAGGCTTCATACCAGCGACGAGCTGATATTGGGAAGTTGGCTGAAGTGTATTTAGTACACGACTCAGCAGCGGAAAGAGTGAAGGCCTTGGAAAACGTGACTGTTGAAGTGGGCGTGCCATTAGTACCGGCGCTGTGCCAACGCTTAAATAGTAGCCAGGAAATTATCGACAAAATGGGGCAAGTGTTTGCTGAATCAAAGTACGACGGTTTGCGGGTACAAATTCATATTCTCAAGCCCAAAAATCAACCCGCTATTATCAAAACCTTCACCCGCAACTTAGAAGACACTTCCCAAATGTTTCCCGAACTAGGTAGGGTAGTGGAGTCAATTGATTGTGAGAGCTGTATTCTTGATGCTGAAGCCATTGGGTACGATCCCGACACGAATGAGTTAGTCACATTCCAAGAAACTGTTACTCGCAAACGCAAACATGATATTGAAAAAGCTTCAGCTCAAACGCCAATTCGTTTTTACGTCTTTGATGTTTTAAGCCTTGATGGCCGGTCATTGTTGGAGGTTTCACTGCGAGAGAGAAAAGACGTCCTGAAAAAGCTATTTAGTGATAATGAGGTGCTTTATCACTCCCCTTTTATTATCACTGGAGACGCCGATGAACTGCGTATTTTTCACGAAGCTCAGTTGGCAAAAGGCTTGGAAGGCGCAGTCATCAAGCAGTGTGATTCGGTTTATCAGCCGGGGCGTAAGGGTTGGAACTGGGTCAAAATTAAAGAAGAAGAAGGTAGTCGAGGTAAGTTAAATGATACCTTGGACTGTGTGGTGATGGGTTACTATGCGGGTCGGGGTAAAAGAACCCAGTTTGGGTTGGGAGCGTTCTTAGTGGGTGTTTTAGCTGCGGATCAAAGTCTTAAAACCATTGCCAAAATTGGGACGGGCTTAAGTGATGAACAGTTTGGAATTTTGAAAGCCAAGTGTCAGCCCCTAGTTACCCCTGATCAGCCTAAGCTTTATGACGTCAATAAAGCCTCGATTCCTAGTACCTGGGTGAAGCCCGGAGTAGTGGTGGAAATTGCTGCAGATGAGTTGACGCGCTCCCCCATTCACACCGCTGGAGTAGCACTCAGATTTCCGAGATTGGTGACCTTTCGCGATGATAAAAGTTGGGAGCAGGCCACTACGGTCAGTGAGTTGTCACAGATAAAGTAGCAGAGCTATAAATCAATACTGCCAATCATCTCAATCAGTTTATCTTTTTGCTTTTTCGATAACCGAGAAAAGCGAACTCGGATTTGTTCAAACCACGAAATTTGCTCGGTGGTTGGTTCATCATAGTCGCTCCCACCGGTCATCAAGTACTCAGGGTTTAGTCCTGGTATTGGTTTGCCCAGGGCATATTGAAGGTTCATCTGGGCATATTTACGAATTACTTTTAGGGTGCCTTCCCGCTTGAACCTTCGAAGTGAAGTGAAAAACCGAGGCTCCCGTAAAATTTTGAAGGTGAAACCCAGCTTGATGGATTCAGATACAAAGTGGTGATCCTCTCCATGTTTTAAGGTTTCATCAAAGCGATTTTTTTCAATCACCGCTCGACTTGCCCCGATCAAGGCACCAGGCGCAACGGGCTTTATTTTGGAATAAATCTCAAGGCCAATATTGGTGAGTTCGATCAGTGGCTTATCAGGTCCGTCATAGGCATTTGCTTCTAACCAACACGTAAAGACATCAATCCGAGGGTGCTTTTCAAGCTGGTACTTAATACCTTGTAAAAAATAATCTGGCAAACGGTCATCTGCATCCATAAAAATGATCCAGCTACCTTTTGCCTGCTGAGCCCCGGCATTTCGCTGGGTGCTGACGTTACGGCGCTGAGAGGTTATAACCTTGAGGGAAAAAGAGTTGGCAAATTTTTGACACCGAGCGATTGTTTTGTCCTCTGACTGAGCATCGACTACGAGAACTTCAAAATCGGCGTAACTTTGTTTCGCCAGATCAGCTAACAGTAAAGGCAAAAATTTTTCTTCATTCAAGGTAGGAATGACAATTGAGATAAATACTGGGGTGATCATGAGGGTGAAGGCTGGTTGATTAATGCTATAAGCCGAGCTTGAGCTTGCTTATTATAACCGGCCAGTTGCTTGAGAGCCGGTTGAAATTCTTTTAGGGCATCTGGATTACGTATCAGTTTTTCTAGTTGTAGTGTGGCTTGGGTGGTGTTTTCTTCCACATAGCCAATTTTATACTCTCTAATAATATCAAGATTGCCATCTTCTTGACCTGATATGTGGGATAGGGCAAAAAAAGGTGTCTCCACGGCCACTGCTTCAAACAAAGTATTGGGGCCCGCTTTGCCTAAAATCAAATCGGCAACTTGCAGATACGGAGCCAGCTCTTTGATGTAACCAAGTGGTTTCACCTTAACTTTTGAGGGGTGTTCGCGAATAGCATCATTGACTCGTCTCAGTAGTAGCTTGCTGGAGCCGCACACGACCACAACCTGAAGAGGTAGGTTGAGTTTGAGTAAATGAGGTAAAATTGAGAGGGCGTGGTGGTTGCCTTCTGATCCGGCCACTAGGGTAAATGTCAGTAACTCAGGCTCAAGTGCTAAGGCGGCGCGGGCCTGTTTCTTGTCAGCCACCGGAAAAAACTCTGGTCGCACAAACCAGCCAGTTTTTTGAATGTTAGCGGTTGGTGAAAGCGTGGTGGACGTAGCGGCGGCCGGCTGATCCAACACACAGTTGACGCCCTGATCAGTGATCTCGATGGGGTGGATGGTCCAGGGGTTGGCTACTAAGTTTATGAGTTGGAACTCGTACTTAGACTTCAACATTGATAGTGTTTGGGTACACATGAAGTAGGTGCTGATGCACGCGACTGGTTGGTATTTTTGTATCTCACGTTCAAAGCGGGGGGCTTTTTGGAGATTATAACTTTTAATACTCAAGTTTCGAATCAGGCTCTTTTTGCTAATTAGATAAGGAATCCGGAACAAGGCTGGTAACCAGCGGTATAACAAAATGTAGCCCTCGTTCATTAAAATAGGTTCCAGAACTTCTACGACTGAGTATCTTTGGCTTAATTCGTGCTTAATTGCTTGAGCCAAGCTATAGTGACCTTCGTTGGCCGTAAAGATAATGACAGTGGGTAAGTGGGGTTGAGCTGACAAAAAAATTATATAGTAGTACTTAAGTAACTTCGTTTAACACCATATCCGATAAACAGCCCAAATGCTACCAAGAGTAAGGCTTCAATTTTTAACTGGACAGTATAAAAAGGCATCCATACAAAGAGAGCAGGTGTGGCAGCCCAGATTCCTGTTAAGGGTAGCCGAGAAAAATGGAAAAGGATGACGGCATGAAAAATGCTAAAAAGACCGATCCCTATTAAAAGCGGTTGGGCTCTTTCCAGATATCGGTGACAGTACCATAACGTGATAGCCATAAAAAGCGAGGCGGAAGCCCATAGCCACATGAAGAATTGACCAAAGGTAACACTGGCGGTTGTCCATAGCTGGCTGGTCCCGATCATCCGCAGGCCGGAAAAATGGTACACGGCCTCACCGATCATGAACAAAACTGAAAATACTAAAATACCTCTGAGCCAAGCTATATAGCGCTTTTTGGTCATACCCGTAAAATTATATACTTAAATTAAGGTAGAATGAGGGTATGAAATTGATTGTGGGCTTGGGTAATCCAGGCAAAGAGTACGAGAAAAGCCGTCATAATATAGGTTTTTCAGTGTTGGAGGCGCTGGCAAGTGATCTCGGAGTTACATTCAGCTTACACAAGAAATTTGCCGCGGAAGTAGCTGAAATTAATTCCCAACTTTGGTTGGTTAAACCACAAAATTTTATGAATGACTCTGGCCGATCAGTCAGGTCAATCCTCGATTTTTATAAACAACCCCTAGAGTCGCTCAGCTCTCTGTATGTAATACATGATGATCTAGACCTAGAGCTAGGCAGTTTCAAACTCCAATTTGGCACGGGACCCAAAGTTCATAACGGTTTGCTCTCTTTATATCGAGAGTTAGGAACTGAACAATTTTGGCATTTGAGAATCGGAGTTGATGGCAGAGCTGGTGACAGAAGTATGCCCGGCAGAAACTATGTGCTTCAGCCATTTTCGGCTACCGAACAACCGTTACTGGAGCAAGTCAGCGACCAACTCGTGGCTAAGCTCAAGTTGGAAATACTATGACCCGAAAAAAAGGTACTTTTACTCACATCAGCTCTCTCTTTGATAAATATCAGCTAGATGACAAGGGTGGCCATATTACTCGTGAGTTTCAAGATTTTGGCTATCGTTTAGCAGTACAATTGGATGACCTGAAACACAAGAGTTTGTACATGAAGCTAGCCAAAACCACTGACCGCTCACTGTTAGAAAAAGCCCTCTCTTTCGTCAGCGATGCCAATGCTCGAAGCAAAGCTAAATTATTTATGTGGAAAGTTCAGGAACTCCGAAAAAAGTAAGCGTGCTATGAGTAAATCCACCCTAATTTTAATCATTCTTTTAAGTGGTATCGCAGTCTTGCTCGGTTGGAATTATGTGAAGAAACCTTTTCAGGCGGCTCAAGACATAGGCGATGAAGCAGTAGTGGTGATGGCATCGCCGTCACCGGAGATCGATCAGAACAAGATTCGCCTGGATTCCATGAGTGCCAGTCAAAAAATAGCTACGGTGATGGCAGTTCCGTTCGTCGTCACGAATTCTGCTTCTGGATCAGCGACGGGGTACCAAGACTGGATTACTCAGTACCAACCAGGAAGCGTGATTTTGTTTGGTTCGCAAATTAGTTTGGAGGCAGCCACGGCGGCTGTTGAAAAAGTTGAGTCGGCTTATGACCCCGCACAACCACCGTTATTAGCTGTGGATCATGAGGGCGGAACGGTCCAACGTTTGAGTGGTGAAGGGTTTACTCGGTTGCCTAGCTGGCAAGCACAGTGCTCATCCTCAATAGAAACTGCCACCAGCCTGCTTGAAACTTCCGCTCAGGAACTCCAACAACTGGGCATAGATATAGTCTTAGCGCCCGTAGTAGATGTCGCTACTCAAAGTGCCGTGCTTAGAACTCGAGTTTGTGACTCAGATCCAGCGGTGGTGGTAGAACGTTCAGTCGGCTTCATTCAGGTCATGCAGAACCAAGGTCTGCTTCCGGTTTTGAAACACTTTCCTGGCATAGGTCAGGTTACCAAAGATTTACATCTTGCCTTTGATCGAGTCACAATCTCGCCTGAGGACGCACTCTTGTATAAGTTCATTCTGGATCGCTACCCTTCGCTAGCTGTGATGACAGCTCCGGTTGGGGTCTTAAACCAGTATCCCGATATACCTTGTAGTTTAAGCTTGGACTGCGTGAAGGAGCTGCGAAGTAACTATCCCAAAGCTTTAGTCATGAGCGATTCTTTAGAAATGAAAGCTACGGCGTTTGACGCTGAGACAGGCAGCCCAGCCCAGCTGGATGAAATCTCTGTGAGGGCAATCAAAGCGGGAAATCAGATGTTGTTATATGGTCAGTCAGTTTCTCCCGTGCAACTAACTCAAGTGCTGGACAGGCTAGTCAGTGAGTACGAGGGTGATTCGGCATTCGCGGCTCAAGTGGATGAGAGTATTATCCGAGTCTGGGAAGTAAAATGATTAAAAATTTTGGTCCACGGATTGCAGTTCTACTACTATTTAGCGCTCCCTTTTTCTTCTTTATTCAACCTTGGATTGAGTTCGGGATATTTTTCTTAGGCCTATGGCTTGGTGCAGCGATGTTGCTACTTGACGAGCTCTGGCTTTCAAGTTGGTATCAGTCTAGCCCAGCTAGCGGTGAGAAGTCTGTGGAGACTCCACCCCAACTAATTACCCGATCGGTGGTGTTCATGGCAGTGTATATGCTGTTAACAGTGTTTGTTGTCACTTCAACGGGTAGTTTGCTCGGAATAGGCACGGTGCTTGGAATCGGGGTACTGCTGAGTTTAGAGCTGTGGCAAGCCAGACATAATTTATCAGTTTTTCAGGCCAAGTTTGGGTGGCAAACTGCATACGTGTTTACAGCAGCAACTCAACGCAACTTCACTTGGGCATTCATTTTCTTTGTACTTCTGTGTTGTCTCTGGGCGGTTTTTTAGCTATGTTTGAAGTTCTTGGTCTTTCCTTTCATCTCTACGGAATTATTCTTGGTTTGAGTGCAGTCTTGGGGCTCTGGCTGATGACGGTTAAAGCTAAGCAGTCACATCTCTCTGGAGAGGATGTGGAAAAATTGTCACTGTGGATTGTAGTGGGGGGAGTGATTGGAGCCAGACTTTATCATGTCTTGACTGATTGGCAGCTGTATATAAATGACTGGCTAGGCGTACTCAAAGTTTGGCAAGGAGGATTGAGCATCATTGGAGCGATTTTAGGAGGAATTCTGACTCTGTGGCTGGTGGTGAAGCTTAAGAAAACCCCACTCAAAGTCGCCCAAGCGCTGGATGTAGCTGCCTTTGGTTTGCCGTTCGCCCAGGCTCTCGGCCGAGTTGGGAACTATGTGAATCAGGAGTTGGTGGGTCTACCGACGACTTTGCCTTGGGCCATTCAGATTGATGAATTCCATCGACCGCCCGGCTTTGAACAGTTCTCCACCTTTCATCCATTATTTGCCTATGAGGCGCTTTTATTGCTTGGTTTTGGAGTCGGACTCTGGTGGTTTGTTCGGCACTCAGGTAGGAAAGTTGGGAGGTTGGGTTTCTCTAAAAAGGTGGGCAGTGGAGAGTATTTTTGGCTCTATGCTTTGTACTATTGTGGGATCAGATTTGGGCTTGATTTCCTGAGAATTGAAAAGTCAAACTTTGCCGGTTACATCGGGGTTAATCAGGTGGTTTTATTGGTTATTATCATCATTCTATTGGGGTTTGGCTACTACAGGAGAAAACAGGATGCGAAATAAGGGGTTACAATTAGCAGCAGTTTTAGTAGCTGCAGTGAGTTTGGTTGCCTGCAGCTCGATGACGCCACTGTCCCAGCCGCCTATGAACACAGCCATTGAAAATACCCAGGACCTGTTGCAGTTACCAGACCGAAGTCGCATTTCCATGAGCTTGAGGGGCCAGATGCTGAACGTAGAAGTGGTCAACTCATCAGCCAGTATCACTCAAGGTTTGAGTGGTCGTAGTCAGATTGGAGCTGATGGGATGTTGTTTGTGCTACCCCAAAGCCGCATTCCCAACTTCTGGATGAAAGATATGCAGTTCGATCTGGACTTTGTGTGGCTGCTGGAGAATCAAGTTATCGACATAACTGAGAAGGTACCTTCACCAGCTCCCAACACCCCTGATAATTACTTGCCGTTGTATCAGCCAAACCAAGCTGTGAACCTGGTATTAGAGTTACCAGCGGGCACAGTTGATGCCTTAGGAATTAAGATTGGTGACCAAGCCCAGTGGTGACGATGTACCTGAGGTGATATCATTATCGTATGTCAGCGGCTGCCCCTAGACCAGTTCGGTTATTTTCACGTTTGCGTTCTTCATTCACTACGTCAGTTGTAGGTAGTGATCCGGTACGAACACCTCAAGCAGCGACTCTCCCAGCTATTTTGGCTACACCCCAAGTTACCGTGACTCCCGTTCTAGAGCTTCCCAATGTTGACCCATCAGTATCAGAGAAGTTATCAATCCTAGACCACATTTTGAGCGAAGTTGAGCAAAGTGTTCCAGCTCCTGTAACTCTGCCGGCAGCTGAGCCAGCCGTGTCGATC
>Ga0163150_10003725_pt1 | contig 21110 bp, 19 predicted proteins | sample OliLakLV19P2IB_FD_148628 | JGI IMG/M metagenome (GOLD analysis project Ga0163150, IMG submission 148628) | Freshwater microbial mat bacterial communities from Lake Vanda, McMurdo Dry Valleys, Antarctica - Oligotrophic Lake LV.19.P2.IB | ecosystem: Environmental > Aquatic > Freshwater > Lake >...
CACTTTGAGTTGGTTCATTACGCCCTCGGCGAAAGCAATCTTCGCCCCGGACGTAAACTAACCTCTCAAAGTGGCTGCATTTGACCCCGCCCTACCTGGCTGCATTCACCCCGGCTGTGACAGCGGCATGTCACGGGGGGTGTTGAGCTTGATGTAAGCGAACTTTCCTTCGATGCGTGAAGGGTTGATAACTGAGAAGCTGGCCAACGCATTTTTCTGATTTTTGGCACGCTGGTCTTCATCGGTTGGCATGTGGAGTTCACTTTTGTCATGGGTCTATAACTTGATGCACGTTCCGCAGCCCGAACCCATAAAGGCAGGCCGCGAGAAATAGCATGAAGCTGGCGGTCAGAAAGGCGCTCAGAAACAAGCCGGTCGAACTCACCATCCAGCCGGTCGCTATTGGCGCGACCACGCCACCCATATTGCCAACAGCGTTCTGCCACCCAGTCCAACTTCCGGCGGCATTGGGCCCGGCCAGCGTCTGCGTTATCGCCCAAACATTGGCCGTAAAGAATCCGATCCCGACAAAGGCTATCACCAGGCACCCCATGGCAATTCCTGCCGGTGCATAGGCCGTGGCCGGCAACATGACGCAACACGTCGATAAGCCGATTACCGCGAACCGCTTTCGCACATTCCCCGGATGGGGCGCGTGCTTCGATTTGGCATCAGCCCATAGCCCTACGACAACCGAGGCCACGGCTGTCGCACAAAAAGGGAGCGAACCGAAGAGTGCCATCGCGGAAAATGAAAAATGCCTCTCGCGCAACAGATAAGTGGGCAGCCAGGTCAGCAGAAAATAAAAGGCGTAATTGAAACAGAATAGTCCCGCGAATGTGACCCAGGACTCCCGGCGGGAAAGTAGCACGCGGAGACTCACGCCCTGATTGCGCCGAGCTTGGGTTCCCGTCGCGCGGGCCGGAATCGCCCTCAGCCACGGCAACAGCCACAACAATGAGATCACCCCCATCAGGAAAAAAAACGGCCGCCAGCCCCATTGGGCGATCACGAAAACGCCAAGCAGCGTGCCCAGCGCTGGACCCGCCTTTGTCCCCACATCGATCATCGAATTGGCAAACCCCCGCCTAGCCTCAGGAAAGTCTGCCGCCAAGATACGTGAATACGCCGGGTAGGCCAATGATTCACCCAGGCCGAGAATCAAACGGGTCGCCAACAAGGTCAGAAATCCGGACGTCAAGCCTCCGGCCATCACAGCGGCGGACCATAGCACAAACCCGGCGGTGTATAGTCGATACACATCATAACGGTCGATGAGCCAGCCGGCCAACGGCTGCATCAATGAATAGGTCCAGAAAAAACCGGAAAGAAGAACGCCGATCTGTGCCGTCGAGAGCCCCATTTCGGACTGCAGGACCGGCGCCACCACACCCAACATGCCACGATCAAGGTAGTTGATCCAAACGGAAACGCATAACAAAAAGAAGAGCCGCGGTTTCATAACGAATGGCCACCTAAGCAGTGCAGCGAGGCTACCATTGGCTGCCTCCGGTGATTGAACTAAAAAGCACTGATGCCAGCGACCGGGTCATACCAGATGCGGTAGTGACTAGGCGGGGTGTGCTCATCGGGCACCGGGCGAGACCGACGACCCTTTGGGCAGGTCAGCCAGCTCCAAACGATAGACTCGTCCCGGGGTTGAGTTGCGCGAGCCGATGCTGCCAGTGATGTAGAGTTCATTGAATTTCGGCCCTCCAATGACAACATTGCTGGTATCAAAATCGCCCGAGGGCAGCGACTTCACCAAACGTCCGGTGGCATCGATCATCTGGACCGCAGTCATGCCCAAATGAGCGACATAGAGATTGCCTTCTCGATCAATTGTAATGCCGTCCGGTTCGGCGGTCACCCCGGGCCGCGTTGGCAGGATGGCAAAGATGGTGACCGGACCCAGCATTCCATTCTTACGAACCGAATACTTCAGGATACGATTGGGCACCGTTTCTGATACATAGAGGAAGGCCTCATCCGGGCTCAGAACCACCCCGTTTGGAACCCACAACCCGCCGGCGACAAGATGCGTCACGCCCTGCGGATCGACATAATAAACCGTTCCAATGGGCTTTTCTCGGGACCCGCCGGGATCGGTGAAGTAAAATCCCCCATGGCTGTCGAGCCCCAGATCGTTAGGCGCGCGGAGCGGGACTCCCTCGTAATTTGTCACCATCTTCCTAAGCACGCGGCCCGATCCATCCAAAAGCAAAACCTCGGCCTCGACACAGAGCAGGTGATTCCCGTTGGGCAGCACCTTGTGCCCGTTCGCCAGCTTGCACTCGAGCCACAAGGAGCGGCTTCCCTCGGGAGTAATTTTGGTGACACGACCCGCGTAAGGCTCGCTCACGAAAAGATTGCCCTGGGCATCAAACACCGGGCCCTCCGTAAACGAGGGGAAATCATACAGAATCTCCGGTCCCTGGCCGACTGTGCCGAACAGAGGGGCCGCCGCCCAGCATAGCAGGACCGGCAGGAGCAACGACGGGACAAACGGATATGTGTTCATGGTAAAGCGAAGAATTTTTCGGGCACAAAATTGCGCGGGAGGTTTACGCGGGGATTTGCCGCGTGAGCACCCATGGATGAACACGCATTCAGCCCCGGCGCCGCAGGCGATGAGTGTGCGGCCTGGTCCAATTCGTCGGATTGCGTCGCATCTCCCCAATCCGCCCGCCGATGGCACCGTGCTTTCATGAAAACAACCGCAGGAGACGCGGCACATCAAATTCATCAAGCCGATCAACCGCCACATCAACATGCCCGGCCAATTCCGCCAGTGGGTGGGTCGTCGCAACACCCACAAGCTTCATGCCCGCTGTCCGGGCGGCGGCAAATCCAGCAAAAGCGTCCTCGAAGACCACACAATCCGCGGGCAACTGCCCCATCCTGGCGGCCGCCTTCAAAAACACCTCAGGCGCCGGCTTCCCTTGACTCACATCCTCCGCCGTAACCGCGGCGCCAAAAAGCGCTTCCTGTCCGGCCTGCCGCAAGACCAACGCGATGTTCTCCCGGTGGGTGGATGAGCCGATACAAAAGGGAATTCCGGCCTCACGGAGGCCGGTGGTAAAGCCTACCACCCCAGGCAGGAGCGCAAGGGGACGAGCCTTGATCACATCGCGGTAAAGCGATTCCTTGTGTAAACACAGCCGCCTCACATCCCGAGGGTCGCTCGTCCATTTGAGGATTTTCTCAACGATCATCTCGCTGGTCTGTCCGAATCCCGCTTTAAAATATCCTTCGGGAAGAGTTTTTCTCTCTGCCGACGCCAAGAGCTGCCAGCTTGTCCGATGATAATCACCCGAGTCGATGATCACTCCATCCCAATCGAAAATCACCCCGATTTGCCGGGTGCGGGCGGGGTGGTTTTTGCTGAGGTTCGTCACGAAACCGTTGGCCGCCGCGCGATGGTCTCTTCGGCAAATATTTTGCTGACGGAATTCAGGTGGCGTTGACGCATTTTGTCCCGGGGAAGCCGGTCGCCGACAAGTTCGCCATAATCGGCCGCCACCACCGCGGCATCCAGGCCTTTACCGTCATCTAGCGCCGCCCTGACCCGTTCTCGCACATTTCTGAGGTAACCGATGGTCCAATCGATCGCCTCGCGCACATTCTCCTCTCCGACCAGGAGTGTGCCATGGCCAGGCAGCAGCTTCTTGATCGGCAGAAGCTTCAGTTGAACGAGCGTTGCCTCCAACACGCGACTGTCGCCATCCATAAAAGCGGGAATGATGGAATTGACCACCACGTCACCGGCAATCAGGAGCTGTTGCTCTTGCACGTAGGCGGAAACATGATCCTCACAATGTCCCGGGGTATGGATAAATCGAACCGTGCGCCCCCCAAGATCGATCGATAGCTCGCCGCTAAACAACACCGTGAGGCGTAACAGACGGTGCGACGCTTCGGCCTCACTGATCTTCCAGTAACGCCCAAAACTGCCCAGGTGGCGCCGGATCACAGCCGGAGCATTGGCGTGCGCAAATACGACGGCACCCTCGAACGCCTTGCCACCCAGGATGTGGTCGTTGTGGCAATGGGTGAGCGCAAGTTTGTCGACCGCAAAATTCTTGGCCCTGATGAACTCGGCCATCGCCTGGCCTTCGCTCTCCAGCAGGCCGCAGTCGATCGCCAGCGCGCTTTGGCAACCAAAAATAATCGCATTCTTTCCCTCCGCAATTGAGTGGGGTGCACTGAATACGCCTTCGTCAATTTCCGTGATCATGTTCTGGGAACCGCCATGGGCAATTTTCAAAGGGGGATGATTTGTAATCTTCGGGTGAGCTGCAACGAAATCGTCGATGTCCGGCCTCGCGGGCTCTTGGCGGGTGAAGAAAAACCCGCGGACGCCTTGCGCCAGCGGGTTGTAAAAACAGACGTCTTCCGTGTGCCCCGGTTAGAACTTGAATGACGTGCTGAGAGAGGCCGACCGACCCGCGATCTGTCGATATGTCCTGTTATCATTCTCGCCGCGAATCACGCCTTCGAAGTCTGTGATATTGTTTATCTGAAGCAGCACGAAGCAGTTGACCGATTTCGATCCCCCGCGGAGACTAAACAATTTCGTGTTATACCCGATGTTCAAACCCGCCAAGGCATAGGCCCGGTCGGTTTTCCGGTCAGTGAATTGCGATTTCCCATAGTAGCGGACCTTCCCGCCCACCGAGAAGTTTTTCAGCGGGCCGGCCCGGAAATAATAATTGGTGACGGCAGAGAAATTCTCCTGCCGATGAGCATTCGGCGACCGGCCAACCTGGCTCCGCGCCGTGTTAACGTTGACCAGATCCCACCACTCGATCGCCCGGGCGACCGTGGTCACACTGCCAGCTGAAACGGGCAGTAACGCGTTCTGATCCAAGGCGAGGAACTTGGGCCGGTTCAAATCCCACCAGGGCCCGAGAATCGGGATCGCATTGGAGAGCGCGACGTCCGTATGGGTGTAGCTGAGCGACAGGCGCCAATCGGGCGTCAGATTGGCGACGAGTTCCAATTCCTGCCCTTCGGCCGCCGTGTCGATAGTATCGCCGAAATTCGGCTGGGTGGTGATCTCATTGACGTTGCGGCCGGCCAGAATCAACAATCCCCGCAGTGAGGACAAATCTTCCGGGCGAATATAGGTAAAGTTGCCGGGCACGCTGTTCACCTGATTATTCTTGAATACGTTGAAACTGAGATACGCCCGGTTGTTCGGCAGGCTCAATCTGATGCCGTAGTCCTTGGCCGTGCCGCCTTCGGCCGCCAAGGGCTTGCCGAAGAGATCCAGGAAGCTAGCCGACGGATTGAAGTTCTCCGATTCGTTCCAAGTCAGGGCGGCCCATTTTGTCGCATGGAACACCGCGCCCTTGCTGGTTGAGTTGAGATCGCGCTCCAACGTTGGTGCACTGAGGAACTTGATCGTATCAGCCCGGGCAAAGTCGCGCGTGATCGGGTCACGAACAAAAGCAGACACGTCACCGTTAAATCGTTTGAGACTGTCCTGCCTCCAGCCCAGCGTAGTCACAATCCGGCCATCCCAGAATCTACTTTGCAGCGCTTCCACCAGCGAGTTCACCACCGACTTGTTGCTGTCCGGCGCCGCGCGGGCGATCAGTTTGGTGTTCAGCTGGCCAGCCTTGATGCTCTGCAGCACGGTGGGCGTGCCCCAAAGATACTGCTGGGAGCTGTCGATGTAGGTGCGGCGGATGACCCGGTTTGACGGGTGGATGATGTCAGGATTCGCGCCCGGCAGCGGGGTGGTGTTGTATTCAAAAAACACATCATGTTTTTGAAACTCCTCCGACTTGTTGGCCAGGAAGCTCAGCTGATGGCGCCCCAGCCACTTCCAGCCCGTTCTTTCCTGCAGGTTGAGGTCATAGGCGGCGTTGAAGCGCGTTTCCTTAGAGCCCCGGTGAAACCATTCCGGTCGCTGCACGCTTTGCGTGTAAAGCTTGCCAACGTTGGGATTGGGCGCGCCGTTCGCCAGATTTAGGGCCACGTCGGGATACAGGATGAGGCCCACGGCCGGGTCACCCCATTGGAGGCGGTAATCGTGCTCAGAATACGCCGCCTGCGCGAAGAAGTTCGCCCCGATCTGCTGATCGATCGCGATAGTCGTGCGATTACCCGTGAACGGGTTCTCGGCGCCCGGCCCGCTCATGTTGACCTTGAAATCAACCGGTGAGTCCGCCTGCCGCCGAAAAGTAAAATCTGCCGTCAGCGGGGCCGGTGCCAGGTATGAGTTTCGCCCCTCAATCAGATTCTTCTGAAACTGATAGGAGACGCCATTGGGTCCGAGGATGACCGAGGTGCCGCCGTTGGCTCCAAATTCACCGCTCAGCTGCAGGCCGATTGCGTTCAGCTGGGCATTCGTATAACCCACGCCGGGCTCAGCACCCGCGAAGGTCTGGCCGCCTGACTTTAGCCAAGCGGTGAAAGCATTGCCCGTGGTCCATTGCTGGCCGAAAACGCGATCCGCCTCACGGTGCTCATAATTGCCCGAGAGCGTGGTCTTGAACGCAGGCCGGTCGATCAATTTGGCGGTGAAAGCGCCGTAAGCCGCCTTCGTCTTGCTCCAGGCAGGTTCGTAAACATAGCGCCGATCCTCATCCAGCAGGGCGACGCGGAGGGCAAGACGATCCTTGAGGATTTGCACGTTGAAATCGCCCTCTCCGCGCTGCGACCCCCAAGTGTCAAACTTCAGGCTCACCTCGTTGAAGTTCGAGAACAGCGCCCTTTTGGCGGTCGCCGTGAACACCCCCGCCGGGTTACCAACGCCGAAGAGAATAGAATTGGCTCCGCGGGCCAGGCCCATGTCCGAAGTGTTGTAGGAGTCCGAAACCCAAAAGGATTTGAAGAAGTCCTGCGTGAAGGCGTTAAACGCCTGAATGCCTCTCACCCGAACCGCCGCTGTTTGGAAGCTGTTGTGAAAACGGATGCCGGTCTCGTCCACATTGGCGCTGGTCGTATAATCCAAGGCATCATAAATGGTTTTGGCTCCGATGTCCTGCATGAACTCGGGGGTCAGAATTGTGATTGAGGACGCCGTGTCGGTCAGCGGCGTCTTGATGCGGCTGCCCAGCAAACTTTCCTTGGAGAGATAGCCCTCATGCGAGCCGGCCGAGACGATGAACGGCGAGAGCTCCAAAACCGTCTCCTTCGGCTTCTCTGCGGGTTTCACCGGTTCAGCTGCTTGATCCGTGGTTTGCGCGGCCAGAGGCGTCGTCGACAGGAGTCCGAGGCTGATGGATAGCAGTAAAGCGAGCAAGGCTCGCGGTCCTAGGTCACTATTGGGGTGTTGGGATTTCATCTGTGATATTGGGGTTATTGCTCGGAGATGGTTTGCACCAGCCGACGCCTGGTCACACGGGCCTGCGCCGGAAGTTGGCTTCAATTAGGGATTATGTATCGGGGCATGCAGCTCGCTGGCTCTCTGCACTGGAATAGGCGTTTGATACTCGATTGTGCCGGCTAATTATAGCGCGCCAAAACCCTAACAGTGAGGTGCCGCGAGCCGCCGCCCGGCCTTACGGCGGAGGCGATGCCCGTCAGGTTCAGCCTCGCGCCTTTTTTCCTGCCGGGCGAAACACACCATCGATCATGCCTGTCTTCGGCATTTGGTTCAGGATTTTTCACCGGCCAAAGGGCGGCCCTACCGGGTGAGGTGGCGCGAAGCCTGGATGCTTTCCATCCGTGCCTTGGTCAGGGGATAGTCGCTCAGCAGCAGCAGGGCCAAGCCGCAACCGCACGCAGGAATCGCGCAGAACAGCAACCGCATCCCCATGATCGTGCCCGGAGCCTGCGCCCCGCCTAAAGTCGCGTCGAAGCCCGTGACACTGAGCACCAGACCGGCAAAGATGAATGAGAGCGAAATGCCCATCTTCGTGATCCAACCATTGGCCGCGGCGATCAAGGCTTCGCGACGACGCCCATTGAGAGATTCATCGTAGTCCACGATGTCGGCGGTCATCGAACTGACCAGAATGGCATAGGCGGCATAGCCCGGGGCGTGCAACAAGGCCACCGTGAGCTGCAGGTAAGGAGCTGCGGGCGTATAGAGCACGAATTTCATCACGGCCGAAACCGATACCATGCCCAACGCCACCATGATCGCCCGATGTTTGCCCAGCCGGCGGGAAAGCCAGAGTATCCCGGGTATCGAGCACAAGCCGATCGCGTTGAAAAACGTTCCCCAGATACCCATCATGGTCGCCGCCGCCAGCTTGTCGCCATGAAAGACGTAGTAGATATTGATATAAAGACCGAGGCTGGAAACCGTGTTTAGGGCCATCATGGTGATCAAGCAGGCGGCGGAGAAACGCAGCATCACCCGGTTGCTGAAAACCACCTTGATGGCGTCCCAGAACGGTTCCCGACGGCGCGCAGCAAAGACCTTCGGCTCCGCCGGCTCTTTCAGCAGCAGGGGCGGGATAATGCAGATAATGATGAGCAACGAGCCAAAGAGGCATCCGACGAAGCGGATGCCAGAAATGACATCCTGGAAAACGGCCAGCTGGGCGATCGGATAGAGCCAGCCGGCCATCATTCCCACGACCTTTTGCGTCATTCCCGCTCCGGCAAACAAACGGGTGCGCTCATGGTAGTCGTCGGTAAGCTCGATTCCCAGTGCGGTCCATGGCACGGAGAAGAGCGTTGTGCCCGCGTAGAACGAGAGCAGCGTGAAAAGAAAGTAGCCCAAATAAAACGAGTGGCCGGCATCGCGCGGAAGCCACCACATGGCGGCAAAACTGATGCCCATGAGAATCGCCCCCAGGAACATGAACGGCCGGCGCCGGCCCCAACGCGACCGGGTGTTGTCCGAGATGTGCCCCATGATCGGATCGGTGATTGCGTCCCAGACACGCCCCATAGCCAGCACCACTCCGATCGCCACGGGATTGAGTCCCAAGGCGATATTAAAAATTGGATTCGCCAGATAGACGGGCGCGGCGTTGGAGAACTGCTGCACACCACCACCAATGGAGAATACTGCCTGGTCCCGCAGTTTGATGCGCGTAGCGGCGACGTGAACCGGATCCGTGGGAGGGGGCATAGGCAAAAAGTGGCCTACAAAGGGCCGGCTTGGGCCCGCTGGTGCCGAGCGAGAAGATAACTCAGGGGCGTGCATACCCCGATCAGGCCAAAGGCACAGGCCAAAAGGATCATGTTCAGCGCAATGTTGGCATCAAAGGCCCAGCCAAATACGATTGGGGCGAGCATGGCGCTGCAAATCGAGGTGCCGCTGCTCCAGCCCCTGATGGATCCGATCCGACTGCGCCCAAACAGTTCCACCCACGCCACGGTGGCCAGGTTGCTGGAAGTCCCGAAGCTGAAGCCGACCAGCACAAAGAATGCATACGCCATCGGCGATGAGGTCCGAGTGAGTAGGGTGATCCCGAGGGCGAAGAAGATCGCGGGAAAGACGAGCAATCGAACGCTGCCAATGCGATCAACCCACGCACCTGCCGATAGGGAGACGCCGACGCGGACCACGGCGCTGCAGAGCAAACCCAGCGGGAAGCTCGTCGCGCTCCAGCCAAGTTTTTCAGCTATGGTGGCCTGAAAGAAGATCACCCCGGTGGCCACAAACGGCAGCGGAGCTGAATTCAGCAGCATCACGTAAAACCGCCAGTCGCGAAACAGGTCACCAGAATCCTCTGCTGCCGGGCGGCTTTCGGGAGGCGGCAGGATATTTCCGTCTGAGTCACTCCGCCGCGCAATCAAAGCATACGCCGCCGGCGCCAGCACAAGCGCGCACAAGCTCGCGAGAGCCAGCCAAGCTCCACGCCATCCGATCGTCAGGATTAGGAACGTGCCCGTAAGCGGCAGCACGGCCTCCCCAAAAGGAAACCCTAGCCCCACTAGGCCGATGGCCTTACCGCGGTTGTGATCAAACCATCGTGCGGCGTAGGTCAGCCCCAGGTTGACACTGAGACCCTGACCAAAGAAACGCAGTAAAAACAAGGCCAAGCCCAGCGTCAGGCTGGTCGTCGTCCCGGCCGCCAAGATGCAGGCTACCACCAAGCCTGCCAAGGTCACTCCCGCGGCCTGCCCGGAGGAAACGCCATCAAGCCAGCGTCCCGTCCACGGCATCAGCAGTCCGCTGATGAGCGTGGCGATGCCATAAAGCGCGCCCAAGGCCCCCGCCGAAAGATCCAAAGCCGAGCGCCAATAGGGCTGGAATAGTGAAATCAGAAATGTCTGTCCGAGGCCTGAGGCAAAAATGAAAAGCCCACAAAAACTAATTTCCCGTCCTCGCTTTCGCAACAATGCCCCGTATCCGTCGTCCACATGCCCGCACGGCAACACCCAGACCCAGACCTGATTAAAAGCGTCACCCAGAAACCGGATAGGCAAGATTCGAAGCATGACGGTCTAGCACGTCCTCTTCATGTCCATTGACTTGAGCTTTTCCACCTTGCGGGCCGAGCGGCCACCTTGAAATTCCGAGGCCAGCCAGTGATCAATCAACATGCGGGCGAGTGAAGGGCCAACTATCTGTGATCCCAGGGTGATGACCTGCGCATCGTTGCTTTTTCGCGCCCGCTCTGCGGAATAGGGGTCGTGGCAGCACGCAGCACGCACACCCGGCACCTTGTTCGCGGCGATGGCCATGCCGATGCCGGTGCCGCAAACTAGGATGCCGCGAGGGCTTTCTCCGGCCGCGATTTTGCGGGCGAGGGCCTCAGCCACATCGGGGTAGTCGGTTTCATCGTTGGTCCCTTTACAGCCGAGATCAACCGGAGTGTGGCCGAGCGAGCGCAAATGCTCGCAGAGGACCATCTTGAGTTCGTAACCGAGAGCATCGGATCCAATGGCGATATTCATGGTGATGTGGAGTTAGCGGGCAGGAATGCAACAAAGGCGGAGTTCACGTTTCTTTGGTCCGTCCAACTCCAGCAGCAAGAGCCTCTGGTATTCACCTAGATCCAGTTTCCCACCCTTGACCGCGACCGTCACGCCATGGCCACCCATCGAACTCAGGATGTGGGCTTCCGCGTTGGGATTGTTCTTTTTGATATGCCCGAACGGGCCGCAGCCTTTCAGCCAGCGAGTCGCGACCTGGATGAGGTCGGCGCGCAGTTCCGGATCATCCTCGCTCATCAGCAAGGTGGCGGTAGTGTGGGGAATATAGTAGAACGCCAGTCCGTCACCCCGCTCCTTGAGCAGGTTCACGGCTGCGTCCGTAACATCGATGACCTGCTTGGGCTGCTCCGTAGCAATGATAATGTGGCTGAACATAAATGGGGCCTCAGCCGGCGTGTTCAAGATTCTGACGGATCAGGCCCAATAACTTGGCGCCATCAACGCCGTCCAGGACGCGATGATCCACCGACAGGGTAAGCGTGCACATCGGACGAACGACCACTTTGCCGTTTTCCACGACCGCCCGGTCCTGCACCGCCCCGACCGCAAGCATCACTGGATCCGGGGTGTCAATGATCGCAATGAAGCGATCGACCGCATGCATGCCCAAATTCGAGATGGTGAGGCTTCGTTCGCCGAAATCAGTCTGGCGGGATTTCCCCTGGCCGATCCGTTGGCGGGTTTCTTTCAACCAAGCGTCCATGTCCGGCAAACTCCGGGTCGCGGCATTCCGGATGACCGGCACGAGCAAGCCGCCATCCACACTAACCGCAATGCCGATATCGAACGACGTGCGCCGGTGCTGCCCTTGCTCCGTGAAGGATACGTTGGCGTCCGGCATGGTCTGGAGTGCCTTTGCGCAAGCCTGTGCAATGATCACCGTCACGGAGCACTTGGGTTCAACCTTACCCCGCAAACTCATGACTTGAGTCATGTTGACCTCAGCCATCAGGTAAAAATGAGGCACGGTTTGTTTGCTGCGCAGGGTGCGCATCGCGATCGTCTCCCTCATCTTGGTGAGTGGAACGACCGTGCCCGTCGGGCTCGGGTCACCCGCGGCCGCCCTGATGTCATCCTCAGTAATCATGCGGCCGGCATGTGCCGTCGCCAGGCGCTTGAGATCCACCCTCAGGTCTCGCGCCAGTTGCCGAGCTTTGGGGGAGATTGATACCGGGGCGGAGCCTGCCGGCGTCACGGCGGAAGCGGGCGCCCCGGTTGGTTCCGCCCGCTGCGGCGGAGCGGCCGGTGGTGTCACAACCGGCGTCTTCACCGGATCAGGAACAGCACCAACACCGCTAAGCAGGCCGACAACCATCTCGGGCTGTACCTCGTTGTCCGCAGCGATGAGGATTTTTTCCAACACCCCTTCGCTAAACGCCTCGACATCCAGCACGGCCTTGTCCGTGTCGACCGCAAAAAGCGGCTCTCCTTTTTTCACGAAATCGCCCTCTTTCTTATACCACTGCACCAAGCGGGCAGCGGAGATTGCCTCGCCCACCTGAGGAACAACAATTTCGATACTCATGATTTAAGCATCTCCAGTATGGTGTTGCGGATCTCCTCCTCGCTCGGAATGACGGCGTCTTCCAGCACGGGAGAAAAGGGAATGGGCACATCGGGCGTGGCGAGGCGCCGGATCGGACCATCAAGGAATCCGATGGCTTGCTCCGCGACGGCCGCAGCCACGGAAGCCCCCCACCCGCCCCGGTGATGGGTTTCCTCCACCACCAGTAGACGGCTCGTTTTTTGGACTGACTTGACCACCGTCTCGGTGTCCAGAGGCACGATGCATCGCATGTCGACGATCTCCACCTCGATGGCCTGCTCCCGCGCCAGCTTCTCGGCAACGTTCATGACCCGGTGCAGCATGAGCAGGTTCGACACCACGGTAATGTCCCGGCCGACCCGCTTCACATCGGCCAATCCCAGCGGAATCAAATATTCCTCCTCGGGCACATGACCCGTGCTGATGGAACTCGAGACCAGATTGCGCCCCTTGCTCCCGTAAAGATGCTTATGCACGCAGAACAGCACGGTGTTGTCATCTCGAACCGCAGCCTTGAACAGGCCCTTGGCATCATAAGGCGTCGCAGGTGTCACGATCTTGATGCCTGGGACATGAAAAAAATAGCCCTCCATCGAGTTGGTGTGCTGACCGCTCCGGCCCGATGCTCCGGTGGGCATCTGTAGCACGAGCGGAACCTTGACCTGGCCGGCCGACATGTAACGGAGCTTCGATGCCTGCTGGGCGATCTGGTCCATGGCGCAGAACACGAAATCCCCATATTGGAAATCGATGATGGGCCGCATGCCCGTGATGGCGGCGCCAATACCGAGGCCCACGAAGCCTGATTCGGATATCGGGGTGTTAATGACCCGCTCCGGACCATACTCATCGAGCAGGCCAAGCGTGAAGAGGAAGGACCCCCCGACGCGGATATCCTCCCCCATGACAAAAACGGATCCGTCTCTGTTCATTTCCTCGCGCAGCGCCTCGCGCAACGCTTGGACAATTGTGAGGTTTCGCGCCTCGGGTTTGGCCGGGACCGGACTGGTGGTGGTGGAATTATGCATAAACGTGTTCGAGTGCCATTGACTTGGGAGGGAGCGGACTGGCCTGTGCAAAATCGATCGCCTCGACGAGCGTCGCTTGCACGCCAGCTTCAATCGCCGCTAGCTTGGTCTCAGGGAATGACGGCAGCTTGGCCAGACGGGCGCGGAACAGTGGGATAGGATCCTGCTCCAGCCAGGCGTCGACCTCTTCGCGCGGCCGATAATTGGCGGGATCATCGCGTTTGTGCCCGCCCCGCCGGTAGGTCAACGCCTCGATCAATGTGGGCCCGCCGCCCTCGCGCGCGCGTTTGGCCGCATCCTGCACGGCATGATACACCTCAAGCGGATCATTGCCGTAGACCGTGATTCCCGGCATCCCGTAGGCACCGGCCCTCTCTGCGACGAACTCGTTGAGCATGACATCGCTCACATGCGTCGTCACGCCCCAGAAGTTGTTTTCGCAAAAGAAAATGATCGGGAGTTTCCAGATGGCGGCCAGATTCATCGCCTCATGCCAGTCTCCCTTGTTCACGGTGCCTTCACCGAAGAAGTTGCAGATCACCTGGCCGGTTTTCTGCCGCTGAAAGCCAAAGGCGACGCCGGCGGCAATGGGGGAGGACGCCCCGACAATGGCGATCGCAGGCAGCGCCCCGATCGTGATATCGCCCACGTGCATGGAACCACCCTTGCCCTTGCAGCAGCCGCCTTCCTTGCCAAACAGTTCGGCCAGCATCGCCTTGGGGGTGACGCCCTTGGCGATGGCCTGACCGTGTGGGCGATGCGTCATGGTGATATAGTCGTCAGGCCTGAGGCCGTGGCAGACCCCGACCGCTGTTGCCTCCTGACCATGGCAGAGATGAATGGTCCCGGGCATCTTGCCCTTGAGGAACAGGGTGTTGACCGTTAATTCAAACTCCCGGATCAAATACATTCGCTCATACATGCGCAGGAGCATGTCCTCCGGGTAATTCGCGAGATCGCGGGCTTGGGGTGGATTTGGTTTTCTGATTTTCATGAGGTTGGTCCTGCGGAGTGCCTGAGGTCGGGTGGCGGGGTCTGATCGTTTCGTGTGAATTCAGCGGGTTCCTTGGAGCGAGGACGGCGGGGCGCCTGTCGCCTGTTGCAAGCGGCCGCTAACCGTTTTGAGGGCCGCGACACTGTCCTGATATACGCCGAAAAGCCTCGCATAGATTTCGCGATTTCCGTCTTGCGGCATGATCTGTTCCCCGTTCGACGGAAAAGCCGTCGCGGCGGATTGCCAATCGCGGTAGACCCCGATGGCCCGACCCGCCAACAAGGCGGCCCCGATGGACGCATCACAGACCTCGGGTCGGATCAGGGGTTTGCCGAGCACATCGGAAATTATCTGGTTCCAAAGCGGGTTGCTTGAGCCCCCGCCAAGCAGCTTGAACCGCAGCGCCTTGGGCCCCAGTGCCTCCACCGCCGCCATACAGTCACACAGGGAGAACGCCACGCCTTCCAGGACCGCGCGGGCAAAATGCCCTACGTGATGACGGGCCGAGATGCCCACAAACGAAGCCCGCAATGTTGGATCCCAATAAGGCACCCGCTCCCCCATAAGATAGGGATGAAACATCAACCCTTCAGCACCGGGCCCGGCCGCAACCGCCAGACTCATCAATTCCTCGTTGGTGATTCTGGCCAATGACCCCGCTGGCGTGATGGCCTGTTCTCGAAACCAACGCCACGACGCGGCGCCGGAAATGGTCGCCGTGACGGTGAACCCAAGGTTATCTACAAAATACGGATAGGTGATCGTCTTGGGCGAGGCCATCGCCGTCGGCGTCACAAGATCAACATTGGCAGACGAGCCGAGTTTGATCATGCAGTCACCCGCACGAACAGCGCCTGAACCAAAAGCCTCCACCGCCGAGTCACCACTCCCTACGGCTACAGGCGTTCCGGCGTTCAACCCTGTGTCGCGGGCAGCCTGTGGCGTGAGTTTTCCCGCAATGGCTTCCGCGGGTCGGATTTCCGGCAGGGCACTTTTAGGCAGGCCGAGATAACCAGCTATTTCGTCGGACCAGGCAACATTCCGCAGGTCACACAACATCGTGCCCACAGCGTCATACGGGTCGGTCAGGAAATCATCAGTCAGCCGATGCCGGACGTAATCTTTGGTCACCAACACACGAGAAAGGCTCTTCCAAGTGTCCGGTTCATTCTCCTTCAGCCAAATGAGCTGCGGTAAAGTCCATGACGGATGAAATCTCTGGCCAGTGATGCCAAACAGACGTTCGCCCCAGTCGGCGGTCAGCTTGTCACACTGCGGAGCGCTGCGCAGATCGGACCAATGAATGGTGGGACGCAATACTTTGCCATTCGCACCCAAGAGCGCCACATGATGTGCTGGTCCTGTGATGGCCAAGGCCTGGATATCGGCCGAATTCAGCCGCCCAATCTCGAGACACTCCCTGATGGCTTTACAAGCAGCCTCATACCATAACTGCGGGTCTTGTTCAGCCCAGCCCTGCCGAGGATAGTCAATCTGGTAGCTGTGCGACGCTTGGGCAACGATGCTTCCTTTCAGGCTGGTCGCTATGACTTTGCAGCCGCTTGTGCCAACATCGATGCCTAGGAGTGCTTGCATACAGGGTTAATTATCGGGTGAGAAAGCATCCGACAGATATCAGGGTTAAGCGAGATACACAAAAACCTAACAGTGAGATGTGCCCTTGTTTTCTCATGTTTGTGATAAAAAGAACAGCCAGCACTACCGCATCTAAGGGGAGACTGGTCGCCATTGACACTCACGAAGCTGCCGCTCCGCAGGTGCTCCGACCCAATGACAAGATGAACAGCCTGATAGATTTTGGCTAATCGTTTCCAAAATCAACCAACCCGGTGCCCGGTTGGTTTCTCAGAATCCCATAGTGGCAAAACACCGGATGCCGCCTCCCACTGAAGCGGCACGCGGCCTTCGGACCGAACCACCCCTGACAGTTAGGTTTGCAGGATCTTGCTTCGACCGCTGAGGCGTTCGATACACATCAAAGAGTTCAGACGCCCTCAGCAAACGCAAGAGCCGTGGCCAACGAAACCTTTATCTCATCACCAAGACGCCCTATGAAGCCCCTATCACCTCGCAAGGGACCGAGCCCTGGCGACATTTTCCGCAATTATCATTATACGGCCGAAACGATCATTGAACTTGATCCCGGCACCACTAGCGCCCATCCCAAGGTCGCCAAGCGTCGGCTAGTGAGCGGCCGGGCCCGGGCGGTTGATATCTGGGATCTGGAGGATGCCGTGCGGGCGGAAGTGGTCCTCGAATACTGGGGCGGACACGTCGGCACTTCCGATCACAAACTCAGGGTCAATCGTGGCCCGTGGATTGCGATCCCCCAAATCGAAGGCACGCCCACGGATCCGCTGCGCTATATGCGCAACCTGATGGGATCTTCGGCCATTCCAATCCCGCTCGAACAAATATCGCTGGGGCTGAATTCCTTTGAATTCTCGTGCGGACCGCAGGTTTTTCACGGACTCACTTGGGGCATATTCAAAATCTATGCTTTTACCGTAAGGATCTACTACAATGACTCGAAAGCCCGTCCGGATGGCCGCATCATGTTAGAGCAGGAAAACCAAGCCATTGCTGACCACCCCACGTTTGAGGTTGCGGTGACCGGCGCTACAGCCAACGACGCAAAGCTAGAGTTTACCAGTAGTGACGTGGCCCGGGTAGATTTCATCGGTCGCTACACCGACTTCAACTGGGAAGGCGATGGGGTATTTAACCAGTGGCATTACCAACTGGAGCAGGGACAGCCAAAGCATCACATCGGAACCGCCTTGCAGCACCCCTTCCGGGTCCGGTGGGATACCGAGTGGATTCCTGATCAAGATACCCCTGTCAGTATCGCCGCTTTTGTCACTGATACCCACGGCATCACTTACATGACCAAAGCGGTCGACGTAAGTCTGCAACGCCAGCAGCGTTCCATCAAAATGTATTCCGCGCAAAATATCCCGGAGTATTTCGCCGTGCGGATTGGGAACAGGATGACTTGCGACATCGATTTGCCGGTGGATCCCGCTCAAACAACCGCCGCCAGGCTCTTTCTCTCGACATGGGCCGGCGGGCACGCTGACAGCATTAGTCTGAACGACCGGCAGATTGTCGAACGCATCGGCCGGAACGACTTCTACAGCTACGATTCCATCGCAGTCGACCCGAAGATTCTGCGTCGGGGAGCCAACCGCTTTTCCATCCTCTCCCACACCGTTCACCATTCCGCTGAAATTAACTGGCCGGGCCCGGTGTTGATGCTCGCTTTTCGCAAGCAGTGACCGCGCACCGGCTGCCCAGCAGTATGAACATTGCGGATAAACCCGACTGGCTAAGGGCCAAGCTGCCTTTGGGGCCGGGATACCACCGGGTCAAGTCCTTGGTCGATCAACATCGGTTGCATACCGTCTGTCAGAGCGCGCACTGTCCCAACCTTGGTGAATGCTGGTCACGGGGCACCGCCACGGTCATGATTCTGGGAGATATTTGCACCCGCTCTTGCAATTTCTGCGCGGTGGCCACGGGCCGGCCGGCCGGTCTCGATTTGGGGGAACCGGCGCGAGTCGCCGCCTCGGTGGAAAAAATGAACTTGCGCCATTGCGTGATAACCAGCGTGGCACGCGACGACCTTGCTGATGGCGGCGCCAGCGTTTGGGCGGCCACCATCCGCTCCGTTCGCCATCACAATCCGCACACGTCGATCGAAGTTCTAACCCCCGATTTTCGCGGCAAGCCCGAACTGCTGGATATCGTGCTGGCGGCCCAGCCCGACATCTACAGCCACAATGTTGAGACGGTGGAACGGCTGCAGCGAGCCGTGCGAGTGCAAGCCCGCTATGAGCGCTCCCTGGGGATTCTGCGCCAGGCCAAGCGCCGTGGTTTCACCACGAAGACGAGCATCATGCTGGGCCTGGGCGAAACCCGCGATGAGATCGCCGCGACGTTGCGGGATATTGCCGCCGAGCAGACCGATATCCTGACCATGGGCCAATATCTACGACCAACCCCGGATCATTCCCCGATCACCCGCTGGGTTCAGCCAGCCGAATTTGTCGCTTGGAAAGACTTCGGTCTGTCACTCGGCATTGGCGTTGTGGAAAGCGGTCCCCTCGTGCGGTCGAGTTATCATGCCGAAGAGCAGATGCGCATTCTTTCCGCCAGAAATATCTGGAGCCACAGGGCCCTGTTGACCGGTTGCTGACCGCAGCCCAGATCGGCCAGGACCCACCTCGGCCTCAGCAGTCGAACCTGACTGTGAGGTATCGAATCCATTGCCACTCCCGGCTTGCCGGGCTCATATCGCTTTACGCCATGATCACCCTTCCTCGCCTTCCCCACGCCCCATCTGATCCACGGTGTAACTTGACGAATAAGATTCTTGCCGGTCTGTGTTTCCTCATCGTCGGCTCGCTTCGCGCCGAGCCGGTTCCTGGCGACATCTTTCGCGCATACCACTATACGGCCGAGACGATCGTCGAGTTCGATCCCGGATCAAAACAAACCAATCCTAAAGCACTTTTGCGTCGTTCGATAAGCGGACGTGCGCGGACCTTGGACCTATGGGACCTTGAAGACGCCGACAGGGCGGAGATTTCACTGGAATTCTGGGGCGGCCACTTGGGCACCTCGGGCCAAGCCCTCAAGATCAACGGAGGCAATTGGATTGATATACCTCAGATCACTACAACCCCGAGGAACGCCAGATCATATCATCGTCTGCTACCTGGCAAACTGACGATCCCGCTGGACTTGTCCGCTTTGAAAAAAGGCGCCAACGTGTTCGAATTTCGATCAGGCCCACAAGTGAGCCATTCTTTCGATTGGGGGAATATACAAGATCTACGGTTTCACTGTTCGCATCTATTACAACAACACCAAACCCCACCCAACCGGCTACATTGCCAGCCCGGGGGAAGGTGACGCCATCCAAGACCTGCCCGTCATTGAGGTGGTGGCGACAGGCTCGCCACCCGCGCCAAACAAGACCGAATTTACCCCGGGGCCCGTCCGCCGCGTGGATATCATCGGCCTCGACGATGATTACAATTGGGAAGGTGATGGCAGCTATCGCCAGTGGCACTACCAGACGGACCTGGGGGAACTGCGCCGACACATTGGGACGGTCTACGGCGCGCCCTATCGAGTAACTTGGAACAATCGTTGGGTTCCCGACCAAGACCAGCCGAGTCAAATCGTCGTCTGGATCACGAGCGTGCATGGCATCACTTATGTCACTCCGCCCATTAACGTGATCTTGAGACGGCCGAGCCGTTCCGTGAGAATGTATAAATCGTCGGACGTTCCAGAGGGATTCGGCGTCCGGACCAGTGCAACGATGACTTGCAAGATCATGGTCGCTGACGACCCCGCCGCAGCCTCCGCCGCCCGGCTGGTTATTTCCACATGGGCGGGCAATCATGCCGACGCACTTTCGTTGAACGACCGGCTGGTCGTAGAGCGCACGGGAAAGGATGACTACTACAGTTACGATGAAATTAATTTCCAGCCCTCCCTCGTGCATCGTGGCGAAAATCACTTTTCAATCCATTCAACCACCCTCCAGCACATGGCCGAAGTTAACTGGCCGGGACCGGTGTTACTACTGGAGTTCCCCAAATAACTACCGATATCGCGAAGGTGGGTGCCTTTCCCGTTCAAGAAAATCATGCAGAACACCATGGAAGGTCAGGAGCGGGTTCCCTTCACCGACCTCCAGACGCTGATCAACCGTCTTTTTCTGGCGGTAGGAGTGCTTGCCAATACAGCGGGCCGGATTGCCGAGATCGTGGTCCATGCCGATTTGCGCGGGGCATATTCGCACGGATGCGCCCTTGTTCCCGGCCACGTTGAGCGGATGCACCGAAGACAAACCGATCCGCGCGGAATTCCAACCGTCAGTCGCGATTCCGGAGCGGTCTTGTCCGTTGAGGCCAACAATTGCCTCGGACATGTCGCCTTATCTTACGCGATGGAACAGGCGATAGTTCGAGCCAAGTCTACTGGTATCTGCGCGGTTGCTGTTGGGGGAAGCAACCACTGTGGAGCGCTGGGCTACTACGCCATGCAGGCGCTTGAGCATGACATGATAGCGTGGATCACAACAAACGGCTTGGCCAGCAAGCCGGGCAGCTTCAGGTCGCGCTTGGCGACCAGGAGCTGGTTGACCAGCTTGAAGGTCGGCAGGAACAGAACCTTTAACTGGTGGCGCTGGATCAACTCGCGGCCGAGGGCGGCGCAGAACAAGGTCTTGCCGCGACCCGGTAAGCCGAACGTGAGGAGATTGTCGCCGCGACGAACAAAATCGCCGGAGAGCAGACTGGGCAGTTGACGGCGGGCCTTGTCGGGCAGCTTGGCCTGCTCGATGACCGCCAGATTTTGACCCGGGGGCAGCGCCGATTCCTTGAGCATGCGCTCGATGCGGCGGCGCAGCCGCTCGTTGAGCTCACCCTCGGTGAGTTGGTGCAGGAAACGCAGATAACCCCAGTTATCGGCCTCGGCCCGGGTGATGGCATCGGGATAATCCCGAGCGAGGGTCGTGAGGCCAAGTGAGCGCAGCAGCATCGGCAGGGTCGCGGCACTTATGCGCTCACCTCCTGCGGGTCGCTGAGCTGATCGTAGCTGGCCAACTCTGGGACAAAGGCGGCGAGGATCGTGGGCTCCGCGACCGTAT
>Ga0163150_10003726_pt1 | contig 21107 bp, 18 predicted proteins | sample OliLakLV19P2IB_FD_148628 | JGI IMG/M metagenome (GOLD analysis project Ga0163150, IMG submission 148628) | Freshwater microbial mat bacterial communities from Lake Vanda, McMurdo Dry Valleys, Antarctica - Oligotrophic Lake LV.19.P2.IB | ecosystem: Environmental > Aquatic > Freshwater > Lake >...
ATTGTGAAAATAATAAATAATTTATATGTTCACAAAGATCTTTAGACCAAATTTTAATGACATTGTCTTCTCTAAGAAAATTCTCACTTAAAGTTTTATCCTGTATCCATATACCTTCTTTTGTACCTTTTTGTTTCCGAATAACGATAGCATCGAATGCATTTTTAGAAATTTTAATTGTTAAGTCTAGAAACATTTTTTCAAACTTTGGAATTATTATGGATAAAAAAGAAATATAGTCTTCAGCAAAGAATCTATTCATTGCCGTCTCCCAAATTTTAAGAAACTCTTCCGTGCATGCTCACTTCATACGTGAAGGATACTTACACATAATCTTCTCATCAATTCTGTTTTCTTTCAATAATCCTTGAAAAATAGGCATTAAATATATATCCAGTAGTAATCATTCATGGATTCAATATTGTGTACTCATCCAATTTTCCTTCGGATTGGATCAACCCTTTAGTAAATTTCCTTCTGCATCCTGAGAAGATAGGTCAGCTAGTCAAAACATAACAGGCACTTCCACAGATTCCATAGACTTGTAACGCGGTATAATATGACCCCTTCAAAGAGTATCTAGTAAATCGAGAGCATTCTCAATTCATAAAATTCCTTTAATATAATTTTGTATTTGGATTGTCTGTTCTGTTGTAAATTTGTGTGTTGTTTGAATTGTAGCAAAGGTTTCTCATCGTTTAAGATTCATTTCTTTAATTTTCTTTTTGCAAAGATTTTTTTCTATTTCAAGACCACTAGATTCATTTAGGATACTCAATACTTCTTCATATGCTCTACTGGCTTCCCAATATTTTCAATCTTTTTCAAATTCTTTTGCTTCTTGTAGTTTTATTTTATGCATATCATTATTGTAAATACTTTTCCTAAGAGCGCAAGAGAAAGCACCATTAAAGAAAAGGAAAGTGGAGAATGAAAGAGAGTTTATGAGGCTATTTGATAACTATGAACCGCCTAAGCTCTTTGAAACTGATTAAGAACCCCTACAAGGGCAATTTTTCAATGAGAAAAAACATAAAAAATACGCTATATAACAGGCATACAATGTATACTGGACCATAATCAGAAATAAATCCTTGTTATATCCTTTAAGTAGGGTAAAAATAGGGTTTTTATATTGCTTTTTTGTAGGAAAACATAGACTCATGGGAGATCAAAATTTTATATTTCAACAATAGAAAATGGATACCTTGTTTCAGAAAATCAAAGAAGAGGCTCTATTATGGCAAGCAAATGGGTATAAAAACACTCAGTATCCCGCAATAGGTGAAATACTTTCTTATAATAGAGAAGAATCAACTGAAAAATGAAAGCTCTGAAATCTTCGATTCCTTCGAGAGCCTCAATTTGAAGCACTTGTAGTATATTGGTATCTTCGTCTTGAGCTTAATACTCCTTGATTCATTGATTTATATAGGCATTTTTATCCGACAAAAAAGGATTTTCGTACCATACTTGGTATAGGAGAAATCTCTGAAATAACTGAAATGATCGAAGAAGAGATAGATTATTTGGAGAGAATAAAAAATGATACAGTTTTTGTAAAAAAATACAGTCTTGATAGCCTCCATGAATCCCTCAATCTAGATTATCCCAGTTATATTCTAGCTCTGGCAATGGGTGCAGGGAAAACAATGCTCATAGCAACAGTGATTGCTACAGAATTTTCCCTTTCTATGGAATATCCTGAAGGGAATTTTATGAAGAATGCTCTCGTATTTGCTCCAGGAACAACCATCCTTGAATCATTAAAAGAAATAAGTGACACACCATTTGAGAAGATACTCCCTCCTCGTATACTCAAGATATTTCTGGCAAATTTAAAACTCGTCTATGCTCGCACTGGTGAAAAAAACATACAAGTACAAGAATGAAGTACTTATAATCTTATTGTTACCAATACCGAGAAAATAAAACTCAAGAAAGCATCAAAAAGAGTATGACAAACAGAACTGGAATTTGAAGAAAAAGAGTATCATAGTGAAGTAGAAGCCAATCTGAGACTCCAAAAGATAGCATCGCTCTGAAATCTCTGAATATTCTCCGATGAGGCTCATCATACTTATGGACAAGAGATAGGAAAGGAACTCCAAAGGGTTCGAGAAACTATTAATTATATACATAAGGAAGCAAAGCTGATATGTGTAGTCAATACGACAGGAACTCCCTATATTGGAAAAGAAATTATCAAAGATGTGATATATTGGTATGGTCTTGATGAATGAATACAGGATAATATTCTCAAAGGTCTAACAGATAATATCAAAAACTATCACATTGAGAGTGAATGAGAAGAGGCGGTTATTACTGATATTATCTCGGACTTCTTCGCAAAATATGATACTGTAACTCTTCCAAATGGATCGAAAGCAAAGATAGCATTTTATTTCAAGAATGAAAGCCATCTCATAGAGTGTCGATCACTCATAGAAAAATCTCTTGCTCTCATCGGTAAGAATACGACTCTAATTCTCAAAAATACACAATACTCCTCCACTGAAGATATACGGGAATTTAACTCACTCAATGACCCCAAAGCAGAAAAAAGAATCATACTCCTCGTGTGAAAAGGTACAGAAGGATGGAATTGTCCTTCTCTCTTTGCAACAGCATTAATAAGAGAAGTATGAAGCTCAAACAATTTCGTACTCCAAGCATCAACCAGATGTCTTAGGCAAGTAAAAGGTAACAATCACCTCGCATCTATATATCTCGATTCTAAAAATCTCAGGACACTCAATAGCGAACTTGAAGCGAACTATCGAATTGATGTGACAACTCTCAAAAATACTGGAGTATTAAAAGAAGATAGAATACTATACATACTCAAACCCAATCCCCCAAAACTTGAAATTACTCGTATGAAAAAAAGAGTAATCCGAAAAGGTGAACAATCAGGTTCGTATACTCTGAAAGGAGAAAAAATAGAAAAATCATCTATTTATCGTGATAGGTATACTCTCAACTTTTCAAAGAAATGAGAAATGCTTGAGATACTTCCGTGAGTAGAGATTATAAAAGAATCTGACACTCTCACGCTCTACTCTCTCCTTGCTCCTATCGCTTGAAATTATCATATCTCCTATCTCGAACTCAAAAATCAGATACAAAATGTTTTTGGGGAAAATCTGTCAATAGGACATATGCAGGCTATAGCAAAACAAATAGAATCTCAGATGAGTGGATATGATACTATAGAAGAACTAGTGACACAAGCTCTCGCCCTGATAAAGATGAAAGATGAGCAAGGATATGATGTTTTTGAAAAGGATGAAAATTGAACTTACTGTCATACTATCCAATTTACTCGTGGAAAATACAAGGAAAGTGACCCTGTCCATACAAAACTTATCGATAAAGAAACTTACACCAATCCAAAGAATATTTGATTTCATTTCACTCCTTATAATTTTGATAGCGAGCCAGAAAAAGACTTTTTCCTTTTCATGCTCACCGAACTACAAATACGAACTGATGAAATAGAAGATATATACTTCACGGGTTCGTTCACCGATAAGAGAAAAACGGATATGCATTTTGAATATAAAGGCAAAGATGGTGCATGGCATAATTATTTTCCTGATTTTGTTGTGGTGAAGAAAACGGGCGAATATATCATAGTCGAGATAAAGAGCCGAAGTGAAGCAAATGACCCAGATGTAATAGAAAAAGAACGGATCGTGAAAAAACTCGAAGCCATCGATACCAACAAGTTCAAATATATCATTCTGTATGCAGATACCGATATACTCGCCCAATGAGAAAAAATGAAAGCACTTTCTATGTTATAATCCACTTTATTATGTCATCTCTCAAAATCTCCAAAACAAAAGGTCGCCCTATGCTCTCGTGGGTAGGCAAGAAACCTATCGAGGTCGTACAGGATTATCCTGTCCAGCTGGTAGAAACTTATGGTACAAGTGAAGCTCCAAATCTTCCTCAGTTCAAGAACCTCGAAAATAACTGGTCCAATCTCCTCTTTCATGGTGACAATATGGAAGTTCTCTCCAATCTCCTCACCAATGGTTTTCGTGGAAAAGTAGATCTGATCTATATAGACCCCCCTTTTGACTCAAAAGCTGACTACATACGCAAAGTCGAATTAAGAGGGACAAAAGAAAAAGTCGAATGAGAGGGACAAAGCATCATCGAACAGACACAATACACAGACATATGGAGAAATGATACTTATCTTCAATTTATGTATGAGAGACTCATACTTCTACGAGAACTTTTGAGCGAGAAAGGTAGTATCTACCTACATTGTGACCAGCACAAATCCCACTTTTTGAGATTTATCCTTGATGAGATATTTGGAGAGCAAAATTTTCAAAATGAAATTATATGGAGAAAATGAAGTTTTTTTGGTCCATCAAATAATTTATCACAATTTCCAAATGTTCATGACTCAATATTCTTTTATACAAAAAACGAGGAGAGGTTTTTTCTATTACCTAGACAAGACTATCAAGAGAATACATTAAAACAATATAAACACAGAGATAATAAATGAACTTACCGCTTACAGGAGCTAAGAGATTATACGCATGAAAGTATTGAACAATTCAAAATTGAAGGAAAAATTGAGGAAACTAAAAGTGGATTAAAATTGAAGCAATATCTTGACGATAAAAGTGGGAAAGTAGTAGAAACGGTCTGGACTGATATAAATAGAAAATCAGATATAATCTATCCAACAGAAAAACCTGAAGCACTACTTGAAAGAATTATTAAAGCATCTTCAAATCAAAATGCCATTGTTCTTGATTGTTTTATCGGCTCAGGAACGACTGCCAGTGTAGCCCAGAAGCTAGGTAGACGATGGATAGGAGCGGATATAAATAAAGGCGCAATACAGACTACAAGTAAGCGACTCCAAAAGGTTATGAATGAACAAGAAGATAAAATTGCTGAAGAAAGACTTTGCAAAACATTCTCTCATTACCGTGTGAACAATTACGATTTCCAGACTCGCAATAATGCAGAGATTATTATTCGTGATAAATTTGGTATAGAACCTCTTTCAACTGATGAATTTTTTGATGGAATTTATGGAAAATCACTTGTAAAAATATGCGATCTCTCTCGTCCCCTTACTCTTCTAGATAAAGAGATGATAGTGGCAGAACTTAAAAATCGTCCAGGAGAAGAGCGAAATATTACTTTGATTGGTTCTGGTATAGAGCAAACACTCACTGATGAAATCGAACGGTATAATCGTACTCATGCGGTCAATCAGATTATTCTCGTGAATATCCAAGATAAAGGCGTTATATCATACGAAAAGCCAGAATATGATGTCTCAATCGTCCGAGAAGGAAAAACCGCTACAATAACCATAAAAGACTATATATCACCCACGATACTCAAGAGATTAGAAATAGATAGGAGCGTTTTTGGGGAACAGATAAAAGACTTCAGAGCTCAAATAGATGTCGTCCTTATAGACACAGACTATGACGGCTCGGTATTTCATATATGCGAATCTGATGTGCCAACTCGTAAATCAGACCTTGTGGAAGCAAAGTATATTATAACTCCAACAAAAAAAGATTCCAAGATTGCTGTAAAAATCATTGATATGCTCGGGGAAGAAAGTTTGATTATAGGATAATTTTAATAGACTATTATCACCGCCTATACTACCTTTTCTATGGACTTCAAGAAACCGAAAACAACCCATAATTTTCTACTCTTTCACGAAATATGAGAATGGTTTTTGTATCGTTGGATGAATGAAGAAGGAATATTATCAAAAGATATACGAGATGAATCATACTGGGATATACACTGGGAAATGAATATCATTGATGACCCCATGCTTTTTTGGTATCTCATGATTATTATTGAGGAGTATAAATGATTCCCCCCTAATTATGAGATAGATTTAGCAACTTTTACGAAACCAAAAAACTACAGTTCTTTAATTGAAGAAATCGATAGTGAAGTTCATTCAGATACAGAAGCTGGAGATTTACACATAGAAAGTATGTGCAATGATTCCATGGCACTCTTTCGGCTTATATGACTTTCATGAGTTTTTTATGCTTTTGATATTCGCAATGTATCTCTCATAACCTATGCAGATAAGATAGGAAAAAGAATATTAAAGACCGCTTTTTTAGATTTTAAAGATAAGGCAATTTCTGATTCTGATCTGGATGCGTTATATATAACTTTAGGGGAATTATGATGACTTGACGAGAGAAAAAGTGAAAGGAAAATGATGAGTAATATGGGAATGAATATAGATGAAGAGGGACCTTTTATGTGAGATGAAGAGTTTTATGATTTATTTCCTTTACCAGAGGGGTGAATGCATTTCGAGGATATGTGGTTCAAAGTATTGTCTCTATGACAATATTTGAAAGTACGATTTGATTTTGATGAAGAAAACATGAAGAAACTATCAGCCCTCATTGAAAAAATAGTTGTTCAGATTACAGAAGAACAAACTTCTTTGACTCACAAATTCATAAAGATAACCAAGAAGTGCGAAAAAATAGGAAACACGGTCTATATACCATTTGAAAACCTTTTTACTCCAGATTTTCCTCTTCTTCAATATATTTATCAGTTAGAGAAAAATGATGGATGTAGTATTGTATCTTGGGCTACAGAGGATGATTGGATTGTGACCATATATGATGAAACTATTGCTGATGCCCTCGGTATGAGTCGTGAAGAAAAACAAACAGCACTATCAAAAAATATAATATACGACTACGATGAAGAGGCTCTTTGTCTGGATGGGAAACCTCTCTCTTTGTGAGATGTAAATGATGTCTTTGTGGAAATGTTCTTTGATTTGGAACAAAGTGGAATAGTGTGCATCAATGAGCTGACAGAAAGTATTGACCCTATCGTGGTTGATATGGACAAAGTGGCAAGAGCCAAGGCAGAAAAGAGCCTCGTATATGACAGAGTGCCTCGGCTCAATGGAAAACTTAATAAAGAGCTGGGGATAGAGAAGTGTTTCATTATTGAAAATAGGAAGGTAAAACTCTCATATTTAGATATACTCGAAAACTCTCCGAAAAAGTCTCGAAAGAAATAGAAAAAAATCGAAAGGTGGGCAGTACAATGCCCCTATGAGTTGAGAAAAAAAACGACATCTCTGATATATCCCACCTTGTGGAAAGAGAAGCAAAGCTATTGAGGTGGTTGCTATATTCGCCGACTATGATGCAGAAACACAAAAAGAAATAGATCAAAAAATAATTAAATGTTTGTTTGGGATATAACTAGATATAGCCCCCATTACTCTTCGTAACCTAAATATACTCTTGATTGTAAGAGTATTTTTTATATAATAGAAAGTATAATTCCTCTTATGTCACCTTTCGAAAATTCATCTCCTGTAAGGGTTGCATTTTATATCCGTGTTTCTACGGAAGAACAAGCAAAGGATGGATACTGAGCTGATATGCAATTGAAAGGGCTAGAGGATATGATAAAGTATAAGGCTGAATACTTCAATTGGATGCACGATAAAAAGTATGAATACTTTGATATGGGTTGTACTGGTGCGGATCTCAATCGTCCTAAATATAAGAAAATGATGGAGGATGCAAAGGAAGGAAAGTTTGATATTGTCGCAGTATGGAAAATAGATAGACTATCTCGCAATCTCTCTCACCTTCTCGGTACTTTTGAAATACTGCAAGCAAACAAGGTAGGGTTTTATTCTCTCAAAGAAAATGTCGATTTCTCTGGTCCGATTGGTAAGCTCACTTTCCAAATATTTGGGGCATTGGCAGAGTTTGAAAGAGAGACGATAAAGACACGAACCAAGGAAGGCAAGGTCGCATCGGCTCGCCTCGGAAATTATATTCTCAATGGTGTACCATTCGGATATGATAAACCAAAATCAGAAGCTAGGACCAAAAGAACACTTGTCATCAATGAGAGTGAAGAGGTATGGGTGAAAAGATTGTTTTCAGAATTTCTCCATTGAAAGAGTTTGGAAGGATTGGCACGGATGATGAATGAAAACAAAGTATTGAAATCAAGTGGGAGCATGAAGAAGGTCAGAACAACGCCCTGGTATCCTCAATCAATCAAATCAGATATACTCGAAAATCCCCTCTATATAGGAAGAGCGTGCTTTAATAGTAGTCAAGATGATGGAAGTATCGTGCCTATTACTATTCCTGTCCCCCGTATCGTATCGGACCTAGAGTTTGAAATGGTACAACATAGACTTGCCACTATTTCTCGTGATGCAAAGCGTGGAGGATGAGAAAATATTTATCTTCTCTCTCGCAAGATCGTGGATACAGAAACACAAGGATTAACGGATAGGAAGTTTGTATGAGTGAACCGCACCAAAGGATGACACAGTTACAGGAGAAAACAAATAGAACTTAATGGTAAACTATACCCAAATAGAGAGATACCTGGAGCAAGGATAGATGAGCTCGCCTGGGGTATCGTGCAGGAGGCTTTAGAACGTCCGAAAAAGCTCTTTGCCGTATTCACAGCCCAATCACTGGATGTGAGAGACTATGAGCGATTCTCGCAAGAAAGAGAGGGGTATAGAAAGAATCTAAATGATGAAGAGCAAAAAGAAATAGAGATTGAAGAGGATTACTATTCTGGAAAACTTTCAGAAGAAAAAAAAGATACCCTTATCAAGAGGAACAACGATAAAACTAAGGCACTAAAGCAAAAGATTACAGAACTGGATATAAAACTCAATGATATAGTAAAGGCACAGGCAACAAAGGAAGCCCTTCTTTCTTTTACGGAAAGACTGCATACAAAGATTGAGGATATTTCTGATGAGCAAAAAAGTTTCTTGATGGACCTATTGATTGAGCGTGTAGAGGTTACCTTCACCAAATCGCATCCTATAATACATATCATCATCCGGGTCGCCCAAGTAGGAGTGAAGGATGAAGAGGTGAGGGACGAACCTACAAAAAGCTCCAATAAGCCAAAAGTGGCATATTGAAGCTCTGATTTTTGAAATATGGTGTAACCGATAGGATTTGAACCTATGACCTCTTCCTTCGCAGGGAAGCGTTCTTCCAGCTGAACTACGGCTACATATCTATATCCACTCAGGATGATCTATATCTTCTTTGTGTTTCCCTTCAAGCTCCTTGATTTCTTCAAGTCGTTTGCTTGCTTGTGCAAATTGTTTCTCCATTTCCCGAAGCTGAGTACGAGTGAGAGGCTTTGGTGGATACACCCGAGGAGAAAAATTTCCTTCTGACATAGTAAAAGGATTATAGTAATAATTCTATTCTCGCAAGTTTTCTTGTAATATTAATCTATAAGAAGAAGTCGTGAGGAATAGCATTATTCTTTTTTTTCGTATATACTTGAAGCATACTTTCCATTTTAAATATACCTCGAGACTATAGAAAAAGAAAATCGAAGATACACGAAGGATCTTTCTTGTACGAATACAGCTCAATGCAAATGGAGTATGGCGGGTGCAAAAGGATGTGGTGGTCCTAGTATAGCAATTACATATTCAACGAAAAACATAAATACATCTCTCATCGATGCTCAAACACTCTATTTCATAAATGCTCAAAAAATATTTAATACAGAATATGGCATCATCAGTGATTGTATGGTCGTAGAACCTCCAACTTCTATGACTTGTATCAACAGTCTCTGTCAATAAAAAAGTATGTCATTATTGTTGCAAAAAAAGAGACCCTGTGGTATAATGCTTATATGAATTATGGCAATCATTCCCCTTGGATTGAATCTCTCGATGCGACCATCCAATATAAAACCGCTGAATGAATAACCCAAAGCAATATATGTATCATATGAGCGGGTATTGCTGGAATAACAACGGCCTATCATCTCTTATCACAAACCGAACTCTCTGTTTCGATAGTAGAGGCAAAAAAAATTGCCCATGGAGCTACAGGACATAATGCAGGACAGGTCGTACTCTATTTTGAGAAACCCTTCCAAGAAATAGTATCAGAATATGGTATGCAGCAGGCAATAGACGGACAAAAAGCACTTTTTCAAGGTTGGGAAATACTTGAAGAAATGGTCGTAAAGCTTAAAATGGAAAAAGAGTTTGAAATCTGTGAAGGATTTATGGGTGTTCGGTCTATAGAACAAATCACCCAACACCTCGAGAATAAATATCTACGAGATAGTTGAGGAGCACAATTTGATGCAATATTTATTGATGAGGAAAGCGATATATATGATCAAATACCGAAACACTTTACCGACCTATGTACGCGAGTAAAAAAGGATTTTATCGCTGAAAAGCTACAGACAAATAAATACTTTCCCGTACTTCTTACATCCAAAAAGGCATGCATAAATTCAGCACTTTTTTGCCAAAAATGTCTCCAATATTTATCTCAACTCTACGGTTCAAGGATACAAATTTATGAACACTCTCCTGTAGCAGAGATTCGGTTAATACCAGAGCAAAAAAATGAAGTAAAATGAGAAAAATACACCATAAAAACAGAAGATATCATATTGTGTACAAATGGATTTGAAAACTTCCATATTATTGATCTCTATCAACAAAATGCACTCTCTACCGACCACATTTTTCATAAAAATGTCTCTGGACTTGTTGGATATATGGCTGGGTTTAAGGGCCCCAGAGAAAAACCAAGTGCCATTAGTTACTTCCCTGATAGCAATACCACTGAATGGCGAACAGAAAAATATTTCTATGTAACATGCAGAAGCCATGATGCACAAAAAAGTCTTATATGCACATGAGGACCAGATAGTTTAGTTCCTCATGATGGGCATTATGATTCCACGACTCATGATCCAAAATGAACATACCAAGAAATAAATGATTTTTTGAAAAAATATAGACCAGAAGTAATACCGAATGAATTTGATTATACATGGCACGGACTGATGTGATATACACAAACAGGTTTACGATATATAGGAACCGACAATTATACCCCTCATTTATGGTATAATCTCTGATGTAATGGTGTCGGGATTATTTCTTCAGTATATGGTTGATGGAAGATAGCAAAAATCCTCTCAGGACATACGTTTCCAAAAAGCATTTTTGATCCGAAATAAGGCTATTTTCCCTGAAAAATAGCACGAAATGTGAAAAGAAAAATCTTTGTGTCTAAGAGAAGACTCCAGTTCTCAATATAAAAAAGATCGAGCTCGATTTCACGATCAAATGTATTTGTATCGCGTCCGTGCACTTGTGCCATGCCTGTGATGCCTGGTTTAATAGTGAGTACTTGTTTTTGTTTATCAGTATATTGTTCTACCTCTTCCGGGAGGTGTGGGCGAGGACCAATGAAACTCATATCTCCAAGAAATACATTAAAAATTTGTGGCAACTCATCGATAGACCATTTGCGCATAAACCGCCCAAATCGTGTTACACGAGGATCGTGCGCTATTTTGAAAAGTGGTCCGTCTATTCGCTCATTAGCAGCGATAATTGCTTGCTTACGGTATTCTGCATCTTGTACCATAGAGCGAAATTTTATCATTGAGAAGAGTGCACCAGCTCGGCCTACTCTACGACTCATATAGAGAGGATTACCACGAGACTCGAGCACAATAATACAACTCATAAAAAGAGTGATTGGTATCAAAATAATCAATAAAATACTACTCACAACGAGATCAAAGACACGTTTCATTACACGTCACCAAGCCGTTAAGCCAATAGTACGAATTTCTACAAAAGGAATACGCCCAACAAAATCAATATACGCATTATTTTTCGTTGTTTCGTAGAGATTTCAAATATATCGATACCCTATACCGTATATCTGGCAATATTCAAAAAGATTTTTCTTGATTTCATACGGCAAATCATGCGATAATACAATGACATCTTCGATATCATATTTTTGAATTATCTGTGTATGCTGTCCGATGGTTCCGAGATACTTAAAGACACTCCCTTGATCAACCGGAGAGAGATAACCAATAATATCAATATATAGGTCATTTCTGAGGATTTTTTCTAAATTAGATTCACGATGATTCATAACGAGAAGTATTTTTTTAGTAGAAAACCATTTTCGGCGAATCCCCGCCAGATGGATCTGTCTAATAATATATCGCTCTAAAATAATGCAGAGGAGCGCAATAATAAAAGCAAAAATCAGAATCAATCGAGGAATCAAGATTGTCTCATACGGAAAACCATTAGTGAGATAAATCAAACCAATCATAACAAAAAAACCTACAAAAATAGATTTTATAAGGGTAAAAATTTCCTCAAGCACGCCCATTATCCTATCAATTGAATACAGATGCTGAAAAGCAAATATTGTACCAATAATCACATAACTGATGCTCGCGAGAAAAATCAGATAAGGTGTATCGAGAGAGTGTGTTGGGAGATCTACCCCAGGTATCAAATCTGTAGAAATTCGTATACCTCTGGCAATCCAAAAAGCCAAAATAACCAGAGTGATTTCAAGCGGTATACGGATGAGTCAAAAGAAAAATTCGTGGCGACGCATACGAATAGTGTAAGAAAATATTTGACTTATCAACTCTGAATATGATATGATGCATCTATGCCACACAAAAATTCATCTATACTCTTCACACTTCTCTCAAGTATGTTTATGATGATGCTTGTTTCAATCCTCTTTCATCTCCCCACTGAAAGTGTAGATAGAGGGCTAAAGAGTAGTCTCCTGGGAGGATACCAAAAGACACAATTGTATACAATACATTCAGCAATAGATACTGAAGGCATACTTCTGCCTACTACTACTTACTTGAGCGAATAATAAAGAAAGTTTCTGTTATTTTTGTAACAACCGGATTCTTCGACGCAGTTCTAGCGCTTTATCAGGATCATTTTCAGTTTCGAGAAGTTCTTTTTGAAGTTCTGTAATGAGCTTCTCCCTATCTAGAAAAGATGCTTCTTCTGAAATTGCAGAATCAAGAGACTCTATAGCAGGCTTTGAGGCTTCACCTTCCGCAGGAGTATCCAAAATTACATCAACACTTCGTGAAAAGAGATACCTAACATTATTAGTATTGAAAGAGAGAATACCAACTACTCCTCAAACAAAGAGGATGCCGACAAGAGCAATATATTGAGGCTTGATTTTCATAAAAATATTATACAGAGTAGAAAAAAAATGCAAGTTTATCGTATCACCACAAATTCTGTCCGTGAAATCTCTTTCCAGCGGGGGTCTGACTCTTGTAACAACAATAAAACTCACATATAATGCAGTGCTCAGTAGTGCATATAAATTTTCTGCGATGGAGATGATTGGATAGTACGGACAATATTTTTATTTCTCTCTCCGAGAATGACAGAAAATACTGGCACCTGAGCTTGAAGTTTTTCCACAAGATCAGGTCGTTCATAAACACGTAATATCATATTCATGAGAGTCCTTGAAAAGACAGATGAAAAATATCGTTGTGTCGAATTCATGAAGGGGTAATAGTCTTCTATTTTTTTTATCAAATCTATAGAAACCTCTGTGGGGATTCAAATATTTTGTTCCTGAGCGATACGTACGATATCGTCCGTCGATATATCCACGTTAGTACTTGGGAGAATAGAGATGAAGTCTTCTGTTTTTTGTGACTCAAGGTGAGCAAGATGCGCCAGTGTATCATACATCTCTGGAGAAACATCCGTACCAAGCAAAGTCCCTAAACGCTCAATACTCTCAACTGTACCTGGGCGTACTCCTTCGTAAAAAAACACATATTCCTGACCAACAAGTAGCTGCATATCTGCACGCACTGCATCATAAAATGAGGGTGATGCTATATGCATCATAGATTGGAAAACAACTGTTTTTTCACCATTTGAAAGGGTAATACGAGGCAGTGTGGCTGGTGCCCATATATTGGTCGCCAGGGATATTCCAAAAAGAGCCCATGGGAGAAACCATGCAAAACATATCAATCATAACCAGCCACGTATAAATCCTCTCCAAAAACGCTTTCAATAACTATGATGATATTGTCTACTCGTCAAAATATTAACAAGCCCAATAGCAACTCCTCAACCAATCAAAATAAATGCGACAACAGGAATACTAATAAGAAATCAGACAAGACCTGACCAGTTACCAAGCATCCACGCAAGCCATGTATTTGCCAAAAGTCAGATGAGAAGAAATAATGAGAGAATCATAAAAAAAAATTACATAAATAATCCGGTAATGATTTTTATCGTCATATCTGGTCATTCAGTTTTCCGGTACGCAATACTCATCTCAACTGGTGCATAATCATTACCCCCAGGGAAAATAGCATCACCTATAAAAAACATATCTTCGTATGAAATACCGAGATATTCACGCATTTTTTGAATACCATATTTTTTATCAATGCCTTTTTGGGTAATATCTATCGTCGTCATACCTCCTAAATGAATTTCAAACTCCGGCAACATTTCCTCGAGTAATGGTAGCATAGCAAGACGTTTCTTCTTATCTGGATCCCAAATTGCCTTCACATCAGGAGGACACTGCTGACCAAGTGCGGACCAAGAAACCTGGGTTTCACGATCTTCTGCTTGCTCTCACCAAAAAGGTCATTCTGTGATAACATGTGCCTTGTCTTGAGCTATTAGAAGTGCCTTTTTGATAGATATGACCTCAGGAGAAGAGAGCTTATATGCATAGACTTCTTGCCATTCATTCTCTTGAAAACGATAATAGGATGCTCCGCTCGTTGGAAAAATAAAAAGATTTTCTCGGTAAGTTTCTACGGGAAGCATAGAAAAAACCTGTTGCACAAATTGTGTATATCGACCGCCTGTAATAATAGCGACCTTTGTTTTTTCGAGAAGTCTCGCAAGCAATACTCACATTTCTTGCGTGAGGGGAGTTTTACTAACAGCGAGTGTGCCGTCGAGATCAAAGATAATGAGTTGAGGAAGAGACATAAAATAATACTTAAAGCTTACTACGATCCATGGTGAGTAATTCTTTTTGAGTCTTGTATACCATAATAATAATTCACACCATAAGTATACCTAAAACATATGGCAAAGACCATGCTAAATACGTTTTTCAAAATAATATAATAAGCGTATTAATAAAAATAAATATAAGACGAACTTCTGTGGGTCAGAATCCCCCATATGCAATCTTAAACTTTTGTGTTGCTCAAAAATAAAGAAAAGAATGAACCATAAAACAAGATAATAGAACATAGATGAAGAAAAGAAGAGAGCTATATTGGATCTCCCAAGAAAAGAGAAATATATACAGATCTGCGATACCAATATGATATACGAGATCTGGCATCAGATAATTATATCCTAACAGCAAGCACCCGAGTAAGAAAAAATCATAGAGGTGGTCCATGTAAAATCACCATTTAATCAAACCTTCTCATCTCTGTTTTCCGAGTGATCCATCAAGAGAATCTGTCAGCCAATGAAGAAACAGCATAGAGCTAACTCCATGTAGCCACAATAGCTGACCCTGTTCGCGTGCAACCCAACTAAAAAATAGAATTCCGAGACCCCAGACAAAACTCATATTGGTAAGATGGTACGAATGAATACGATGAGAGATCCTTGGTAAAGCCCATTGAATAAACTTGCGTTCTATAGGTCACAAAAGAGAATCTCATACTTTCTGTGCTTGTGGAGCTTGCATAGACTTTATTTTGAGAAAAAATTCATAAAATCAACTTAAAAAAATATGTCCAATTACATTTCTCTCAAAAAAAGATTAGACACAGAAATAATATCAATTGAACAAAAAAAATTCGCTACCTACTCAAATCACCTGCTAACTCAAGATGACAAAGAATTCTTGAAAAGAAAAATACTTTCTGCAGAAAAGATAATTCATGATATTCAGAGTCTGCATGTCGGAAAATGAAAAATAGACAAATATATCATGAAATATGTAAAATCGCTTATGATTTTTTTATTTTTACAAGATATATGCGAAAATCTAGATTTTTCTCTTGAATATTGTTTACAATATATTCGTGAAATACGGCCAAAAACAATGAAGTATCTGGAAAAAATACTACAGTCGCCAGATACATGGTGAGTACGCATTATCCCAACTGACTTTCTCAATATTCTCATGCCTCAAATGAGTGTAGAAGTCCAAGAAATTGCAAAAGACATATTCTGAGAAAGACGATCAATGACGTATCATTTAAAATTTAATATTTCATCTCTTAAGAACCAGATCAATCATCATACACTACCCTATAAAATCGGTCTAATAAAGAGAATAGGTCTCTGGCTATCAACCCAAAAAATAAAACGAAAAGACCATGGCCTCATCTCTGAAGAAATAATATCAAAAATACTTCCGTCTCTGGAACCATGAGATATAATACTTACACGATGAAATTGGAATCTGACGAATAATAGTATTCCTGGTTTTTGGAAACATATGTCCATATATGTTGGTCATGAAAATATTTGTGAAGCTGTCTGAACAGGTATTCAGAATGTTAATATTCGACACTTACTGCTCAAAAATGACTACTGTCTTGTCCTAAGGACTGGTTTTTCTGAAAATAAAAAACAAAAAGCGGTCGCATATGTTCTCAAACAAGTAGGCAATCCCTATGATTTCAGCTTCAATTACTACTGTGATACTTCAGCAGTCTGCTCAGCTCTAGTCACGAAAGCATATCTTCCAGAAAATGAAGATGATGAATGACTAAAAATACAACTCGTATGGACAAATGGTGCATATACATATTCTCCAAATGACTTTGTTAAAAAAATGGACATAGAAGAAGGCACTCTATGTGAACAATTACGATCAATAGTATTTATAGATACAAATGAAAAAAATGAAACAGCAACAATAGTCCCCCCAATAGACGCAAGAAAAACATGGAAAAGATCGCGTTGGTGTCTTTCGCAGAAGTAATTCTCTATTTCCTCACATCGAGAACAGTATCATCTTGTATTTTTTTACCATCCAGATAGATATCCAGAGTTCCCTCTCGACGAATATTTATTTTTGTTTTGAGTTGTTCCAGATACACACGAGGAATCAGTGTTTCTTCTGAGAGAGATTTTTTCTGTGATTTTTCAAAATATACCCCACAGAAAAAGGCAACAAAAAGACACAAGGTGATAAAAAGAGATTGTCTTACTGTTTTCATTGCAATGAATGGGAGAGAAGCGTATTAGCCAGAAGCATAGCAATCGTCATCGGTCAAACACCGCCTGGGACCGGAGTAATATCAGCAATCTGTGCAATACCCGCAGTATCACAATCACCAAAAAGTAACCGCTTATCATCAGTTTCTTCGACACAAATACCGACATCGATCACAAGTGCCCTTGGTTGAATCATATCAGCAGTTAGAAGATGTTTTTTGCCCACCGCAGGAATGATAATATCTGCCTGAAGTGTCTGCTCTTTGAGATTATTAGTTCGACTATGACAAACAGTCACCGTGGCTCCGGCATTGAGGAGCATCATAACGAGAGGCTTACCCACTATGGTACTTTTCCCGATGACAACTACCTTCTCCCCCGCTAAAACACTTCCTGCTTTGTGCTTTATGCTTTGTGCTTTATGCTTTTGCGAGAGGTACCATTCTATAATTTTGATAACTCCTTTTGGTGTACAAGGCATCAATCCCGTCTCATCACCAGAATACAATCGAGCAATATTGGCAGCGGAGAATCAATCAACATCTTTCAATGGATGTATGACATTAAAAACTTCTTGGGGGTGCATATGGATTGGAAGCGGTGATTGTACGAGAATTCCTGTCACAGAAGTATCATCATTAAGTCTCTGAATTTCTTTGATAAGATCCTCCTGAGAAAGAGTCATTCCAAAATTAAGAACCTCTCACCGCATACCCACTTCAGCACATTTAAGTATTTTATTGCGGACATAGACAGTGCTTGCAGGATTATCGCCCACTTTAATAACGACAAGTTTTGGAATACTAGTCAACTTCTTCACTTCTCAGGCGATATCAGAAATACATTGCGAAGCAAAAGTATGAATATCGAGAATCATATTATTGAGCCAAACTCATTAAAAATGGAATACCGAGACCTGAGATAACATCGAGTATAAGAATCAAAATAATAGGAGTAATATCTATAACTCCGATAGTAGTAGGAAGAACCTTGCGTACCATCGCATATAGTGGCTGAGTAATCTGAGACAATGGACCTATTACAATACGAAGACCGAGCAGAGAAAGCCAACTCAAGACAACATCAATAATGATAATCCATGAAAGTGCTCGAAAGAAAAAAGCTAAACCAGCGATAATATAGAGATACAGTGAGATCATGGGGAGGGATAATTAGACGAGATTTTTTTCAATAAGAGTCACGAGATCTTCTTGAGACTGAAGTCCAACCATTTTTTCAATCAGTTGTCCTTCTTTGAAGAGAAGAAGTGTCGGTATACTCATAATACCAAATTTCCCAGCAATATCACCGGACACATCAACATCTACTTTGCAGATATTTGCGCGTCATTCATAGGTCTTTGCCATATCGTCAATCACCGGGATCAGTCTTTGACATGGACCACACCAATCAGCATAAAAATCTACGAGTGTAACTCCAGAAGCAATAGTGCTATCAAAATCAGCGGAAGTGAGTATGTGTGCCATAAAAACAAAATTAGGAGATAAAACGAGATTGAGTATACGATTCTTTCCTAAAAGTACAATACTTCCGAATTCAAATACAAGCACATCGTAAAAAAGTTCTCTCAATTTTTTAACAAATAAGTATGTATAAATATTGTTCATTATATTACGTTATTTATTATTCTATTTTTATGCATGAAAAAGGAAAAAACGACATCTTGTTACTAAAACGAGAGGCCGATCTTGATCCAAAAGTACCCAAAGCCCTCCGATGCGAATTCGAATTGAGAAATCGTACTCGCAGCATCTTGGCAGAAAAACAAGGAGAAAAAAATTCACAAAAACTCAAAGAAATAGCAGCAACTATTACACTCAAGAAAATGCTTTAGAGAGCAGAAAAGGATGCTGCATAAAAAACAATTCTCTTTTGCCTTTTTCTGAAAAATAGTTACTCTCTGCTAATAACACTTTTATGAAAATCATATTTGTGACAGGTGGTATCATATCTGGTCTCGGAAAATGAGTGACGGCCTCGTCGATAGGTCGTCTTTTCAAATCTTCTGGATATTCGGTCAATATGATGAAAATAGATCCCTACCTTCAGGTCGATGCGGGGACTATGTCTCCCTACGAACACGGTGAAGTCTATGTGACGGAAGATGGTGCTGAAACTGATCTGGATGTCGGAAACTACGAACGATTTGTCGATATCAATCTCGATAAAGGATGTAATCCCACAACGGGAAAAATCTATCTGACCGTGATAGAAAAAGAACGTCGAGGTGATTATCTCGGGAAAACAGTCCAGGTCATCCCCCACATTACCGATGAGATAAAGAGAAGAATCAAGGAACAAGCGGAAAAAACTGATATTTGTATTATCGAAATTGGTGGACTCGTCGGCGATGCAGAAAGTCCCGTCTTTATAGAGGCGATTCGTCAGATGAAAAAAGATATTGGGAAAGAAAACGTTTGCTACGTGCATGTCGTCCCGCTCCTCTATATGGAAGCATCATGAGAATTCAAAACCAAGGCTATTCAATTGTCTACTCGACAACTCCGAGAAGCAGGTATCCAACCTCACATTCTCGTGACTCGTTGTCCTCGGCCTATGCCACAAGAATTGAAGCCAAAAATCTCTCTCTATACCGATGTCGAGGAATCAGATATTATTGAGGCTATCGATGCAAGAACTATCTACGAAGTCCCACTTCTCTTCGAAAAACAAGGACTCAAAGAGAAAATAGAAACCGTTCTCGATCTCCCAAAAACAATAACCAATCTCAGCACGTGGGAAATATTTGTTCAAAATATTGTCGATCCACAACAAGAAATCCATATCGCTATTATCGGTAAGTATGCCGAACTCGAAGATGCCTATATGAGTGTGAGAGAATCATTGGTACACGCTGGAGCCTATCATGCCACAAAAGTGTACAGACATTGGATAAATTCAGAAGAGATAGAAAAAGATTCTCAGCTCCTAAAAAAACTCGTCGCAGAAGGAAAAATGGATGGACTGATTATTCCTGGATGATTTGGATCAAGAGGTATAGAAGGCAAAATACAGGCTATCCAATTTGCTCGAGAAAACGATATCCCCTTTCTCGGTATCTGCCTCGGCCTGCAACTCGCCGTGATAGAATTTGCACGACATGTTTGCAACATAAACGATGCCACCTCGACAGAATTTGAAACATCAGGAACATCATTTGTAGAATATCTTCCGGATCAAAATGATATGATAGATAAATGAGGCACACTCCGTCTCGGTCATCAAGAAGCAGAGGTCGTGGAAGGAACGCTTATTCACAAACTCTACGGAACTACCACTATCAGTGATCGTCATCGTCATCGCTACGAAGTCTCTCCAGATAAACACGGTATACTCCGAGAGCATGGACTCATCCTCTCAGGTACATCGCATAATGGGCGACTTGTTGAATACATAGAAAATCCTGCGTGTATCTATTTTGTCGCTACCCAGGCGCATCCAGAATTTAAGAGTCGACCAGAAAAACCACACCCACTCTTTCGGGGATTGGTGGAGGCATCGGTGAAAAAAATTATAATTTAAAATATACTTATGCAACCTATGAAAATATGTACAATATATATATCAAACAAAATAAAAGACATCAATACATATTTCTATCAAAAAACCTTACTAAGATCAATTAAAATATCTGGCAAAGAAGATATGTATTTACCAAAAGTAATAATCTGAGGCTACCCACATGGATGAACAACATTAGTCACAGAAATCTTACGTGGAACAGGTCTATATAGTTCAGGTTTTGAATCTGGAATACTTTTATCCAAAAATAAAAAACAACTTATACAAAATTTAGGTAAATATAGAGTAACAGCAAAAGGCTGATGGGGTATTACTGAGAAAGTTGTCAAACAAATGAGTGAAAAAAAAAGCTATGGTGAAATATACAATAAGCTTACTCGAGCTTCTCCGAATTTTGATAAAAATAAAATTTTGTTTGATAAAACTCCTGAATATATGCAAGAACTAAAGAATGTAGTACACAGGA
>Ga0163150_10003727_pt1 | contig 21106 bp, 11 predicted proteins | sample OliLakLV19P2IB_FD_148628 | JGI IMG/M metagenome (GOLD analysis project Ga0163150, IMG submission 148628) | Freshwater microbial mat bacterial communities from Lake Vanda, McMurdo Dry Valleys, Antarctica - Oligotrophic Lake LV.19.P2.IB | ecosystem: Environmental > Aquatic > Freshwater > Lake >...
GATATATTATATCTCAATTAGTTATATAAATGTATTAAAAAATGATCATCCGTTCTTTGTTCGAGCCCTTATTGCAGCATTTGAAATTGCGACAAGTGACTGTTATTACAGGGATGAGACGTGTGGGTAAAAGTACTGCTGCCCAATACTTGCTTGAACAAGTAAAACACAACAACAAGCTTTTCCTTGATTGCGAAAGAGTTGAAGTAAGGTTGTTATTGAACCGACCAGATTATGAAAGCATTGTAGATGAGTTGAAACTAATGGGTTTAGATTTTTTGAAGCCTTGCATTATTGCATTGGATGAAATTCAACTTGTTGAAAATCTTCCTAGCTTAATCAAATACATCTATGATACCTACCAAATAAAATTTATAGTAACAGGATCAAGTGCTTACTATATGAAAAATCAATTTTCTGAAAGCTTGGCTGGACGAAAAAAAATTTTTGAAATGTACCCACTTAGCTTCTTGGAATTTTTGCACTTCAAAAAGAAACTTGTTCGTGATTCCCAAAAATACGCCTGGCAACCTTTCAATAAAGCCTGGCACAATCGCTATCAATCTTTGTACGAAGAATATATTCAGTTTGGAGGATTTCCAGAAGTGGTGCTGCAGCAAGACCAATTAAACAAAGAAGATTTATTAAGGGATATCATTAACTCATATATTGAACTTGACGTTAAATTATTATCTGATTATTCTGTAAGCGAAGAGTTATACAAACTTGTTAAACTTTTGGCAGCGAGGGCGGGCAATAAAATTGACTATTCCAAAATTGCAAGTGTAGCAGGCATCAATCGTCAAAAGATAGCTACCTATATTCAATTACTAGAACACACGTATCTGATTTATTTGGTGAAACCCTTTACAAAAAATATTGACAAAGAAATTTCGCAACAGCCAAAACTGTATTTTTCAGATACGGGCATTTTGAATATACTTGCCGGTCCTCAACTATCCAGTGGGCAATTGTTTGAAAATTGTATAGCTGCACAATTAAAACCATTGGGTCAATTGCAATATTATCAAAAGAAAACGGGGCAAGAAATTGATTTTATTTTTAATGGTACAATGGCTATTGAAGTAAAAGAAACGGCCATTAAACAAGATGGGAAAGTGCTGCAGCAAAGAGCAGCATCTATCGAAATTAATAAGCAAACACTGGTTAGCAGAAATATACCACAGAGCGGATTTGAAGAATTTATTTGGGGCGGAAATATTTTTTAATAACCAACAAAGTAAGGAGAGGTAACAACATTTATTTTACAATTATTCATCATAATGAAACACATGCAATATTTTAAAATTTTCTTCTTCCTCTTACTTTGTGGATTCACAAATGAAATAGTTGCTCAGCAAAACAGGGTGGATTCTGCCATTGCCCTGCTATCCAAAAGCAACATACCAAAAGGATTAGACACAGTGATGTTCAGTGAGGCATTAAAGATTATTGAGTCTTCCTTTCTTACGAATGCCCAGGTAAGCCAATTAGAAAATGCCGCCAGGCAATTTAAAAAAGGATCTGATGAAGATCTCTGCTATACCATAAAGGCCAGTATTCTGTCAGGTTTAACCACCTCAGATAAATTGAAAGCCATTGATTATGGCCATCATAATTTGGAGGAATTAGAAACAAGTAAAACACCCCGTTCCAAAAGCCTATATCGGGTCATTCTGGTAATATTAAGGGTACCTTACCGCACTTCATCCAGGCTGCCAGAAGGCTTCACCTTCTATACCAGGCAACTAAATCAATACAAGCAAGCCAATGATTCCCTTGGCATTTCAGTCTGCTACTATGTGTTTGCAGGCTTTTACAGAACTACGGGTTTGTATGAAGCTGCTGTTTACAATTTAAAAAAATCGATCAGCTACATAGATAGCAGCAAGGTAAAAATTCAGCCGTTTTACCAGGGCATGTGGGAAGGCAAGCAAGCCTGGATAAATCATACAGGTGCTTTAAGTGAATATTATTTGCTAAAGGGAGATTATAAAGAAGCAATAAGCTATTCTGCCAGGGCTCTGGAAATGGCAATTCTTTTAAATAAGAACCTCCTGAACCAGCAAAATCGCAGCAGACATGCATTTACTTTTAGTTTATTGGGAACGGCTAAAATTTTATCTGGTCAATATGATAGCCTGGATTACTATTTTTCAATTGTTGATAGTTCGGCCTTTGATGTTTCTGATAAAGTACTGATTGCCCAAACCCGGGCTTTGTATAAGATGCAACTCGGCGCATTTTCCGAGGCCGATTCACTGTTGCAGTTTTGCCGGGATATGAATAAAAAATATTCAATGGCATCGGGTACTTATTCCAACGTTGTTCAACCAGATTATTACCTGGCACTGCTGCGGATAAAACAGAACAGATTTGAAGAAGCCGCAGCATTATTGATGCAGGATATTGAAAGGGTAAAAACCAACCGCCCCAATATTTTGCGGGACTATAAACTGATAGGTGAAATATACCAGAAAACAGGAAATAGTACTAAAGCAAACCAGGCGTTTCAATCATACATCAATCTGCAGGATAGCTTACTGGCAGACCAGGGGAAATACCGGACCATCAGTTTTGAAACAGAACAGCAGATCAATGGGAATGAATTATCTATTTCAAAATTAGAAAACGACAATAAGCTTTCCGCACTATCACGAAATTTTACTATCGGCATTGCTGCATTATTATTAATTCTTGCAGCAACGGTTTATTATCGGTTTAAAACAAAGCAAAAGGCAAACCTGATTTTAGAGAAAACATTAACCGATTTAAAATCCACCCAAACCCAACTTATCCAATCCGAAAAAATGGCCAGCCTTGGTGAATTGACAGCTGGCATTGCACATGAAATTCAAAACCCATTAAATTTTGTGAATAATTTTTCGGAAGTGAGTAGAGAAATGATTGACGAATTAAAACCCTTCGACAAGCTCAGGGTGACAGCCGAGCAAGAAGAATTATTAAATGATATTGATTCCAATCTCGAAAAAATAAATCATCATGGCAAACGGGCTGGCGATATTGTAAAAGGAATGCTGCAACACAGCCGCAGCAGCAGTGGCATAAAAGAACCAACAGACATCAATGCATTGTGTGATGAATATCTACGCCTCTCCTATCATGGACTAAGGGCAAAAGACAAATCCTTTAATGCTACTATGAAAACTGATTTTGATGCATCCCTTGAAAAAATAAATGTCATTCCGCAAGATATTGGAAGAGTGATATTGAATTTATTAACGAATGCATTTTATGTGGTTGATGAGAAGAAGAAAAGCCCCCATCTCCGCCAAACGGCGGAGGGTGAAGAACCCTACGAACCTTTAGTGACTGTCTCAACTAAAAGACTCAGCTCCCCTTCAGGGGATGGGGGCAGAATCGAAATAAAAGTATCCGACAATGGCAATGGCATCCCTCAAAAAGTATTGGACAAAATATTTCAACCCTTCTTTACTACCAAACCCACCGGGCAGGGAACAGGATTGGGATTGTCATTGAGCTATGATATTGTAAAAGCAAATGGTGGTGAGTTGAAGGTTGAGACGAAGGAAGGAGAAGGTTCGGAGTTTATTGTGATTTTGCCGGGATGATATGTGTCGTGCCGATGGCACTCGATGGGCTTAGCCTGTTTTTTTCACCGGAATAAATTCCGGTGTTACAAAACAAAACTGAGCCTACGGCTCTGCAACCTGCGAAAACAAGTAGTATTATAATGAGGCCAGTGGCGTAGCCACAAACCTATCTTGTAACACCGGACTTCAGTCCGGTGCAAGACAACCGAAGAAAAAAAGAGAGCCGTAGGCTCGGTTCAAATAAACAACAAAGACATGGCCAACACCTATCACCAAATCTACCTGCAAACAGTCTTTGCAGTAAAATACCGCAATGCGGTGCTTGATAAATCATGGAGGCCAAAGCTACAGGGAGTAATAGGTAACCTGATAAATGAAACAGGCTGCAAAACCATCATCGTAAACGGTGTGGAAGACCATGTGCATTGCTTCATTGGGTTGCGACCGGCTGTTTCAGTTTCGGAGCTGATGAAAGTTGCAAAAGCAAAATCATCCAAATACATCAACGACCATTCGCTTACACAAGAAAGATTTGAATGGCAGGAAGGCTATGGCGTTTTCTCTTACCGGCAAAGGGATGTGGATATGATTTATAAGTATATTCAGAACCAGGAAGAACATCACAGCAAACAAACTTTCCGGGAGGAGTACGTGGAGTTATTAAAAGAATTTGAAATCGGGTATGATGAACAATATATTTTTCAAGAACTTATATAACTATTTGCTGAGCTTACCAAAATGCGGGCACAACATTTAGTATACAATTACCACTCAATTAAAAAAATAATGAAATCATTTGTAAAAATATTCCTGCTCTGTTTGATACCGGCATTTGCAATGGCACAAAAAGACCCAACCTGGGGATATGTGACCGATAAGCAGGCTGATAGCCTGAAACATTCGGTAGCAACTGAAAAAAATGATACAATAAGGTTAGCTGCTTTCCGCAGCCTGGGATTTTATTACCAGGATTTTATTGCAGACAGCGGATTATATTTTCATGAACAGCAATTGGCACTGTCCAAAAAATTAAATATGAATTTATGGCAAGCGGATGCATACAGTCAGGCAGGGTATTGCCTGGTAACATTAGGCAATTTCATGAAAGCGTATGAGTACCATTCTGAGGCCATGAAACTGGCCGGAGATGAAAAAAATGAATCTGACAATTGGCGGCCCTGGACATTTTCAAATGCAGAAAATGGACATGATGCCCGGATTGCTATTTTGGGTATGAGTTATCAAATGATGGGAAATTTATGGGGCCAATTGCGTGAACAAAAAAAACAAAGGTCATTTTACGAGGAGGCTGTAAAATTGGGAGCATCTATCAATAATGGTAAAATAATATATCTGGGTTATTCAAGCCTTGCCCGTATTTTACCACCCGATTCAGCAATTCTTATTGTCAAAAAGGCACTGAAATTTGCGGAAGCATCCGGTTTTCGCAGAACTGGCGGTGCATTTATGAGGATGGCCTTTGATTATGCTAGTAAAAAAATGTGGGATTCTGCTTTTATTTTTGCACAAAAGTCAATAGCCTTAGATAAGGCAGACAACAACCTTATGGCATTAGTTGGTTCTTACGCTGTCGTATCCTCGTTATACGCCAGGCAGAACAATAAAGACTCATGCCTGTTTTATGCAAAAAAGGCCTTAGAGGCTGCACAGATTACCGGCTTACCCGGTTCTCTGCTTACGGCTTATCAATGCCTTTCCAACGCAAACCAATTAAACAATAACACAGACAGTGCTTTTAAGTATGAACGATTATCATATAAATTAAATGACAGTCTTAAAAATGCCAGGATAACAAGCCTTACTGAATACCAAAAATTTTCTTTTAACGAACAGCTTCGTTTAAAAAAGCTGGATGAAGAAAAAACAGCGTATGCAAATAAATTAAAAATGATTGGTTTAATTGTTGTGCTTGGTGGCATTCTGCTGACAGCAATAATTCTTTACCGAAACAACCGGCAAAAACAAAAAACAAATGCAGTTTTAGAAACAACCCTTACCAATTTAAAATCCACCCAATCGCAACTCATCCAATCCGAAAAAATGGCCAGCCTTGGTGAGCTTACCGCAGGCATTGCACACGAAATACAAAACCCGTTGAACTTTGTTAACAACTTTAGTGAAGTAAATGCTGAATTAATTGATGAATTAAAAACAGAATTAGCAACAGGCAATACGCAACAGGCAATTGACTTGGCAAATGATATTAAAGAGAATGAACAAAAAATAAATCACCACGGCAAAAGAGCCGATGCCATTGTAAAAGGAATGCTGCAACACAGCCGCAGCAGCAGCGGGGTAAAAGAACCAACAGATATCAATGCTTTGTGTGATGAATACTTACGTCTCTCCTATCATGGTCTCCGTGCAAAAGACAAATCTTTTAATGCAACCATGAAAACAGATTTTGATGCATCACTTGAAAAAATAAGTATCATACCGCAGGATATTGGAAGAGTGATTTTGAATTTGCTGACCAATGCTTTTTATGTGGTCAACGAAAAAACCCAGTCGGCGGTTACTACCCAGACAGCGGTTAAATATGAACCAACCGTTTCAATCAGTACACAAAAGATTGGCAATAAAGTAGAAATTAGTGTAAGCGATAATGGTAACGGCATCCCACAAAAAATATTAGATAAAATCTTTCAACCCTTCTTTACCACCAAACCCACCGGGCAGGGAACCGGATTGGGATTAAGTTTGAGCTATGATATTATTACCAAAGGACATGGAGGTGAATTGAAGGTGGAAACAAAGGAGGGAGAAGGTACAATGTTTATCATCGTTTTAAAAGTAACCATCTGACATGAAGAGACTACTAACATTAATAGGTATTATCTTAATTCATTCCTCAGCAAACTGCCAGGATAGTACAGAACTTACAATACAGGTAAAAAGTGATTCGCTTCTTAAACTTTTATTGCGTGAAACTGATGCTGATAAAAAAGCTCAACTGATTGTTGAATTTTATCTTACCCCTATTGATGGCTTTCCTTTATTGTTATTAAAACTTGGCCAGGATTTGCTGGCACTGAGCCGGGAGAAAAAAGATATCATGATTGAATCGGCAGCATGGAGTGCCGCTGCGCAGGGATACCGGCTTACCGGAAATTATGTGAGGGCTTTGGAATTACACCGGAAAGCTGTTGCGCTGGCAGAGCAATCACGAAACTATACACTTCTTTCTTTCGCCACCAACCAAATGGGGCATATTTATAAAGACAGATTCGAAAACGATAAAGCACTTAGCCTTTATAGAACAGCCCTGTTTTATACTCAGAAATCAAAAGACCCGAATTTATGGTTCCCCAGTATGAACCTCGGCTCAGTTCACCTGAATGTAGGAAACCTGGACTCCGCTATGTTTTATGCTCAAAGCGCATTAAAGATGGTGGCAAACAAGCGAATGATGGGAAATCATTCCAGTGTTCAATCTACAATAGCCAGCATTTACAGTAAAAAGGGAGACTTGATTTCTGCACGAAAGTATTTTGATGAGGCAGTTGGTATTTCGGTCAAAACTCAATCGCCCCGTTATATAAATATTACTTATGTGGCGATTGCAGAACATTTCAATCACTACAGGCAATTTGATTCTGTTGCGCTGTACTGCAAGATGGCAGTTGAAGCGGTGCAAAACACACCTTCTGCTAACCTGGCACTTAAACCCGCAAGGATGCTGATTGATTATTACCAAAACAAGAATGCAGACAGTACTGTTAAATTCTGGAAAGTTTATTCAGCAGCAAATGACAGCCTTAACAGTACAAGGGCCAATCAGCAGCTACAGATGCTGACGATGGAAGAAGAACAACGTAAAAGGGATATTGAGGCAGGCAGGGTAAGTTATAAGAACAAAATCAGAACTTATCTTTTACTGGGAGGAATTGGTATTTTTTTATTGGTAGCGGCTTTACTTTTTCGAAATAACATGCAAAAGCAAAAGGCCAACACAGTTTTAGAAGAAACACTAACAAACTTAAAAGCCACCCAAACCCAACTCATTCAATCCGAAAAAATGGCCAGCCTTGGTGAACTAACTGCAGGCATTGCCCATGAAATTCAAAACCCGTTGAACTTCGTAAATAATTTTAGTGAAGTAAACAAAGAGTTATTGGTTGAAATGAAAGATGAAATGAGTAAAGGAAATTTTGCCGATGCTAACGAAATAGCAAATGATGTAATAGCCAATGAAGAAAAAATAAATCATCATGGCAAACGAGCAGCCGATATTGTAAAAGGAATGTTGCAACATTCAAGAAGCAGCAGTGGCATAAAAGAACCAACAGATATCAATGCATTGTGTGATGAATATCTACGCCTCTCCTATCATGGACTAAGGGCAAAAGACAAATCCTTTAATGCTACTATGAAAACTGATTTTGATTCATCGCTTGGAAAAATAAATATCATCCCACAGGATATTGGAAGAGTTGTGTTGAATTTACTGACGAATGCATTTTATGCTGTGAATGAAAAGCAGAAGCAAAATATTCCGGGTTATGAGCCGACTGTTACAATTAAAACGGCCCAGAATCCGCCAACTGGCGGAGGCAGGGGGGCCGAGATAAGAGTAAGCGACAATGGCAACGGTATCCCTCAAAAAGTACTGGATAAAATCTTTCAACCATTCTTCACCACCAAACCCACCGGGCAGGGAACTGGATTAGGGCTATCTTTAAGCTATGATATTATTACCAAGGGGCATGGAGGTACAGTAGAGGTAAAAACGGAAGAAAATATAGGTTCGGAGTTTACTATTACTTTGCCCGCATAAGCTTAGTGAAGCTTGGCTATCTGAATGTTAGCGAAAGCAAAGGAGGCTGAATAGGCCCTTTATTATTACATTCTATAACAGCTAATTAATAGATTAATGAATGACTATTCTGACAAGAAAAAACAAATAATGGCTGTCCATACATCCTTTTGGGAGGCCTTGGCAAACCGGGATACTGAGTTGCGGTTTAGCTTTTGTGCCGATGATATTACATTTATTGGAACTGGTTTAAATGAAAGAGCGGAAAATAAAGCCGCTTATAAGTTAATAAACCAAAAAGGGGTTGAGCAATTTCCCGATTTGTTTGAACTGGATTTTTTATGGACCCATCTCACTGTTTTTGAAAATACGGCCTGGGTAGAATGTGAGGTAGTATGGACCCATAAAATTAATGACGAAAAACTGAGAGAGAGAGTTAGAAATACTACCATACTAAAATATGAAAATAATAAATGGTTGATTGCACTTGTTCATGGGTCTTCTCCCGACTACAGATTACAAGATGGTGATTATATGACCAATGCAAAAACTATCATAAAGAATAATGAACTTGAAAGACAGGTACATGACAGGACAGCTGAATTAAACAAAACACTACAAGATCTCAAAGCTACCCAAACTCAACTTATCCAATCAGAAAAAATGGCGAGTCTTGGCGAACTCACAGCAGGCATTGCCCATGAAATTCAAAACCCGTTGAACTTCGTTAATAATTTTTCAGAAGTAAACACGGAGTTGATTGATGAAATGCAACAAGACTTAAAATCTGGAAAAACAGATGAAGCAATAGCAATTTCAAATGATATAAAAGACAACGAACAAAAAATAAACCATCACGGCAAAAGAGCCGATGCCATTGTAAAAGGAATGTTGCAGCATAGCCGCAGCAGCACCGGTGTAAAAGAACCAACCGATATAAATGTTTTAGCCGATGAATACTTACGGTTGAGCTATCATGGTTTACGGGCAAAGGATAAATCCTTTAATGCTACTTTAAAAACCGATTATGATGAAAGCCTTTCAGCAATAAATGTTATTCCGCAGGATGTTGGCAGAGTGATATTGAATTTATTTACCAATGCTTTTTATTCAGTAGCGGAAAAAATGAAACAGAATATAGTTGGCTATGAACCTACAGTTTCAGCCAGCACAAAAAAAGCAGGCAATAAGGTAGAAATAAGAATAAGGGATAACGGGATGGGTATCCCGCAAAAGGTGATGGATAAAGTATTCCAACCTTTCTATACTACCAAGCCCACCGGACAGGGAACCGGACTGGGCTTGAGTATCAGCTATGATATTATTACCAAAGGCCATGGTGGCGAACTGAAAGCAGAAACTAAGGAAGGTGAATTTGCAGAATTCACCATTATTTTACCATTATAAATCATAAATTCAGGGTTTAAAATAAACAGGCCTTCGGGTTAATCAAAAAAATAAATGCGATGAAAGTATTAGTAGTAGACGATGAAAAAGATGTCAAAGTTCTTTTTGAACAACGGTTCAGAAAAGAAGTAAAATCGGGTGAAGTGGAACTTTGTTTTGCATTTTCAGGGGAAGAGGCACTCGAATACATGGCTGCGAATGAACATGAAGCAGTACTTATTCTTTCTGATATCAATATGCCTGGTATGAGTGGCCTGGAACTATTGCAACATATCAAAGAAAAATATGGAAAGCCCCCACCGATAGTTATGATGATTACAGCATATGGAGATGCTGAAAACTACAGCGAAGCTATGAAACTTGGAGCGGATGATTTTTTAACCAAACCCGTTGATTTTATTTCATTAAAGGAGAAGCTAAAAGGAAAGTTATTATGACAAAAATTTTAGTAGCCGATGACGAGGCAGATCTGGAAGTGCTGATTAAACAAAAATTCAGACAAAAAATAAGGGAGCAGCAATATGAATTCATATTTGCGGTGAATGGTAATGATGCATTGGATAAAATGCAGTTGCACCCGGATATTGATATTGTACTCAGTGATATCAATATGCCTGAAATGGATGGATTGACATTGCTGACAAGGCTTGGCGAAACAAATCCTCTTACTAAAATGGTGATGGTATCTGCCTATGGCGATATGGACAATATCCGTGTTGCGATGAACCGGGGGGCTTTTGATTTTATTACCAAACCGGTAAATTTTGAAGACCTGGAACGGACCATGGAAAAAACGCTGAAGCATGTACTGCAATTGCGGGAAACCATGAAAGCCATCAAAGAAAATAATATCCTGAAAATGTATGTGGACGAAAATGTCTTGAATTTCATGGGTGGCCGGGAGTATGAAGCATCTATCATGGCGAATGAAACAGTAGTAGCTACCGTAGCATTTATTGATATTTGCAGCTTTACTGTTATCAGCGAGAATGAAACACCGGATACAGTAGTGAAATTATTGAACAAATATTTTGATGTGATAGTGAAAGAGATTATTGCCCAGGGTGGCTATGTTGATAAATTTATTGGCGATGCAGTAATGGCTGTTTTCCGGGACGATTATCATTTGGACAGGGCTATTGATGCTTGCCTTGCTGTACGAAAAATGATAGAACAACTGCCGAACGAGTCGGGAGATATATTCTTTTCACCGAAAGTTTCCATTGGCATAAACAGTGGTGAAATGATTTCCGGTAATATCGGCTCAGCTGAACTGCGCCGGCTGGATTATACGGTGATTGGCGATGAGGTCAATGTTGCACAACGGTTACAGTCTGCTGCCGGCCCCGGCCAGATTATAATTAATGAAACGTCTTACGAAAAAGTGAAGCAATCATTTAGTTGCCGTAAAGTGGGGGAAGTGAGTTTAAAAAATAAAGCAAACCCGATGATGACTTTTGAAGTGATGGATTAATTTTACTAATTATTTCTGGTAATGCAATACGAAAAGGCTTATTCGTTCCTGATAAATAAATTGGAGAAGGAATTACCTTCCTGGCTTACCTATCATAATGCAGAGCACACCAAAAATGTAATAGCATCAGCCGAATACCTTGCAAAAGAGGAAAGGATAGCTGGTGAAGAACTGCTGTTACTAAGAACAGCCGCCTTATTTCATGATGCAGGTTTTTTGGAGAATCACAATAAGCATGAAGAAATTTCCTGCAAACTGGCCAAAAAATTTCTGCCTGGGTATGATTACAATCCCGAACAGGTAGAAGCGATTTGCCAAATGATAATGGCTACAAAATTGCCACAAACACCTTCGACTGAATTAGGAAAATATCTCTGCGATGCAGATTTGTTCTATCTCAGCACTGAAAAGTATGCGGTTACTGCCGAAAAAATATTCGCTGAGTTTAAGAAAACCGGGTTTGTAAAAACAAGAACTGAATGGCTGAAAAAGCAGGCAGATTTTTTATCTACCCATACTTATTTTACCCAAACCGCTAAACGGGATGGTGATTCTCAAAAACAAATCACCTTACAGGAAATTAAAGCAACTTTAAAGGCAGCCCATTCCCATATACATAAGCCAAGCTTCTCAGAGAATATACAAGATACTTTTTTTATTCTGGTGGGTGTTGTTATTGCCAGTTTCGCATTAAAAAACTTTTTAGTACCTAATCATTTTTTTGATGGGGGAGTTACTGGTATATCGTTGCTTACACATGAGGTTTATCACTTTAACCTTGGCATTATCATCGTATTATTTAACCTGCCATTAGTTATTATCAGTTATTTTTCGGTTGGCAAAAGCTTCGCCATCAAAACTTTTATCAGTGTAATATTGCTGGGCGTTTGCCTGGTGCTGATTCCCAATTATGCTGTAACATCAGATAAATTGCTGATTGCCATTTTCGGCGGCGTTTTTTTAGGAATCGGAATTGGATTAGTAATGAGAGCCGGTGCGGCACTGGATGGAATAGAAGTACTTGCCTTATATACATTAAAGAAAACTTCCTTTACTATTACAGAGATAATACTGGGGATTAATATCCTAATCTTCTCTATTGCTGCTATCAAGGTTGGTGTGGAGAATGCCTTGTATTCAATACTCACTTATTTCGCCGCCACCCGCAGTATTGATTATGTAGTAGAAGGGTTGCAGGCTCATACAGGTGTTACCATCATCTCGGCAGAAAGTGAAACGATTAAATACGAGCTGGTGAATAAATTAGGACGGGGCATCACCGTGTATAAAGGCCAGCGGGGTTTCTTACCCGGCAATTTTGAAGTAAGTACGGATTGTGATATTATATTCACTGTTATTAGCCGGCTTGAAATAAGAAAGCTTAAAAACCTCGTGTATGATGTGGACCCGAAGGCATTTGTTTTTGCCAGCACCATTAAAGAAGCATCCGGGGGCATACTCCAAAGACGACACAAGCATTAATTATTATCCGGTAGTACATGCTATCATTTAGTTAACATCTCTTCTGCACCGGTCCAGTTTTCAGGAACACCGTTTCTAAAATACTTTGATGCATTTTCCATAAAAAAGATAGCGGTGAGGTCATTCGGATCTGCTGCAATAATATGTTGGAATAATTGTAGCGCATTTTCGAAACGCTGATTGAGATAGTAATTCATGGCCTCGCTAAAATGGGAGAGTGTTTTTATTTTCTTTTCGAGGTCTTCAGCAGGGTAGCCATTTATACATTCTACAATACTGAGGAGATTGTGTTTGCCTTTCAATTGCACTTTACCTAAATGTCTTATATGATAGGGGCTGTGGTCACTTACCTGGCGGAGTGTTTCACTACTTAATAGTAAAGGCGACCGGTAGTATTTGGTAAGGCTTTCAATCCGTGCGGCTGTGTTTACTGTATCAGAAATAGTAGCGGCATCCAACCGGTTTTCATCACCGGTAATTCCCATAATCAACGGGCCTGTGTGCATACCTATGCCGGCTCTTATTATTGGCAGTCCTTGTAATTGTCGTTCCACATTTAATTCATGCACGGCTTTTTGCATTCCTACTGCGGCGTTCAGTGCATCATCGGGGTGGCGGGGAAATATGGCCATGATAGAATCGCCGAGATACTGATTGATGAATCCATGATGTGAACGGATAACTGGTCCCAGCCTTTCATTAAAGGAAGACACAAACCGGAAATTTTCATCGGGTGTCATTTTTTCTGATAGCGAAGTGAAATCCCGTATATCAGTAAATAACACGGTTACTATCTTTTCCGCCTGGTCACCCAACTTTACATCGGTTAATGTTTCTTTCCCTAATAAACGGATAAACTCATTCGGCACAAATTTTTTGGTTACTTCATGAATGCGAAGAATAGCTTCTTCTCTTTCCCGTACTTCCCGTATATTTTTTTCATAGAGCATGGCACTTTCAATAGCGGTTGCAGATTGCAATGCCAGTGTAACAAGCAACTTGAGATGGCCTGCAGAATATTGCTCCCCATTTTTACCGGCTAAAATAATAGCACCCAGAATCCGGTGCTTCACTTTCATGGCGGCATAGATAACTGATTGTACTTCGGCATCAATAATAGCTTTTTCTTTCAATACAGACAGATCACTCATAATTTCAGACTGACCACTCAATCCAATTTTGAGAAGAATACCGCTGTTGGTACCAAGACGTTCTTTATTAAAAAGTGGTTCTCCTGCAGCAGCAGGTATTGTTAATTGCCTGGTCTCTTCATCCCACAATACAATTACTCCGCTATGTGAAGGGATAGAATGCATGGCCTGCTCTAAGGTTAATTGGGCTATTACATCCGGGTCAATGGTCTCAGTTAATTTTTCAGAAAAATTGTAGATAACGTTTAATTCCTGGTATAAACTCAATACTTCTGTTCCCAGCTTTTTTTTCTCGGCTTCTTTTTGCAGCATCAATGATAAGAGGCTGGCCATGATGGCAGCATTCTCATCTCCTTTTACATAACCTGAAATTTCACCATCCAATGTTACCGGGTAAGATGGCTGTTCATTGGTTAGTGCTGTTCCGAATAAAACAGTGTGCAGCGCATCTTCAACAAGGATGTCTGATTTTGTTACTGCTGTCCATTGCTGCAGCCAGGCAGTTGTTTCACTTCTTTTACCGAGTAATGATTTTAATGTAGGTTGCGCCATGCCAGTTTGAGGTGTTGGAATTTGATACGGATTATTAATTTAGCTGATAGTCTGTTTATAACAATTTTTTTTACCACATAGGAATACAGGTACATAGGTCTCACATAGATAGGCTATGAATGACTTTCTATTGTGTGCTATGTGTCTATGTGGTTTGTTTGTATTCATTTCTAAATAATTTGGTTGTTATAAACCGGCAGTCATTTTATTTTATTAAATGCTCTGAAATTACAAAAGATTATGAAATGCCCAACACTTCCCGTGCCTTATTCAGCAGCACTTCGGGGTCAAAAGGTTTAGTCATATAAACATCGGCACCAACATCAAGACCTTTTTGCCGGTCTGTTTCCTGTCCTTTGGCCGTAAGTAATACGATAAACACATTATCCATTCCCAATTCTTTTTTTACCCGGCGGCAAACTTCCATGCCATTCATTTTAGGCATCATCACATCCAGAAATACCAGTTGCGGTTTTTCTTTTTGAATAATTTCCAACGCAATTTCTCCGTTCTCTGCCGTTAAAAATTCCACACCGTCATCTTCCAGTTCTTCCAGTGTTTGCCCGATCAGCATACGGATATGTGCTTCATCATCTACGATTAAGATTTTTTGTTCCATTGGTATTTTTTTAGTTAACTATTTTTTTAAAAGTTTTGAGCTTCGAGTTTCGAGTTACGAGTCATATCCCTTTATTAAGAAAGTTTTTCCTGCTTTCAACTCGTAGGTTACTACTCACAACTTTCTTCTCACTGATAAACAACAAATAAAACATTCTCCAATCCTTTTTCAAAACGCAATGTTTGTACAATATCATGTTTCCCACTCAGTGCAGAGTTAATGATAATGATGTCCGGCTGATTGGCGATTGCTTTTTCTACCAGTTCTTTTTCTAGTGACTCTGTTACTTCGTATCCTTTTGTGGTTAGTACATCCGTTAATGTTTTTACAGCACCGGAGTCTTCGTCCACTATCATTACTTTCTTTTTTGATTTACCTTGTTCCAGCAAACTACCAATCTCATTAAACAGGAGATTGGTATCAATTGGTTTTGTCAAATACCGGTCCACACCAATACGGAAACCTCTTGCTTTATCCTGTACCACAGATAATACAATGATAGGTATATCCATTGTTTGCGGATCATTTTTCAGTACTGCAGCTACATCAAACCCGTTCATCTCCGGCATCATAATGTCGAGGATGATGAGGTCGGGACGATTGGCCCTTACTTTTTCCAATGCTTCTTTTCCATTGCTGGCTTCTTCAATATGATAGCCCGCATCTCCCAGTTCCTGATTTAATAAAGAACGGATAGAATCGTCATCATCCACAATCAGAATATTAGATGCCTGCCCGATTATATTTAATTGTGAATGGGCCACTTGTTCTTTTAATTGCTTTACAAGATCATCGAGGTGCAAAGGCCGGGCGGCAACAGTTGTTTTATTGATTGGCAGTGCGAATGAAAAGGTGCTGCCTTTACCAATTTCACTTTCCAGCCATATCCTTCCGCCATGATGTTCTACAATTTCTTTACAAATAGGTAAGCCTAATCCTGTTCCTTTTGGTTTATCGGTTAATGTATCACCACCCACCTGTTTGAATTGTTCGAACACAGCACCATAGTCTCCGGGAGCAATGCCAATACCAGTATCAGTAATGCTGACCATGAGTTCATCTTTTTCCTGGTACACCCGGCAAGTAATGGAACCTTTATCTGTAAACTTCACTGAATTAGAAATAAGGTTGATAATAACCTGTATCAGTTTATCCTTATCGCCGGTAATTTCCGGAAGGTCGGTATCAATTTGTTTGATCAGCTTCAATGCTTTCTGATCGAATAAAGAAGTGGTGGCGGCAATGGCCCGTTCAGCTACTTCCGGCATGGAGACATTTTCCTGGTTCCACTCCATTTTACCGGCTTCAATTTTTGCCAGGTCCAGTACATCATTAATAAGATGGGTAAGCCTTTCTCCTTCTGATATAACTACCTGCAGGTTTTCAGAGATCTGGCTGATGGTCTTTTCAGTTTTCTTATCAGATTTATCAACAATGGGAAATATTTTCTCATCTAATCTTTTCCGGATGATTTTGGCAAAGCCCAGCACGGAAGTAAGTGGTGTCCTTAATTCATGACTTACAGTAGAAAGGAATGCACTCTTGGCATCGTTTGCTTTTTCAGCGGCCTTACTAGCCGTTTCTGCTTCCATCTTTGCCAGTTTTACATCTTCAAAAAGGGTGGCATTGTTTAATGCAACACCTACTGAAGATGCGATAGTGGATAAAAGCCGCATATCGCTTTCATTAAACCTGTTCTCCTGCTCGGTACTTTGCACACTTAGTACACCAATATTTTCTTCGCCGACTGGTATGGGAACACCGAGATAAGAGGCCGACTCAACCCCGATTAGTTGAACACCCATCTGCTTTCTTTGTTCCTGCAAATCTTTATTGAGAAGAAGAGGTTCACCGGTCATTATAATTTTTGATGTTAACCCTTCACCCAGTTTCAGTGGTGCCATATTATCGCCGTATTGATAAGGGAAGCTTATAATATTTGTTTTTTTATCTAATAAAGCCAGGTAAACAATATTGGCTTTAAACAAATCTTTTAACTGGTCGCCAACCATACTTATCAGATCATCGGTATTTAATTGCGAAGCTAATCCTTTGCTAATGCTATTTACGGTGCTTAACTCTGCAGCTCTTTGTTTTGATTCTGCCAGTAAAAGAGTCGTTTCATCAAACAGCCTTGCATTTTCAATTGCGACACTCATGCTATTGGTGAGGGTGGTCAATAGTCTTAAGTCGGCTTCGCTGAATGCATTTTCTTTTTCTACATTCTGAAGGCTAACGGAGCCACGAACAATGTCACCTACGACCATCGGTACAAATACAGCCGACTTGGGTGGTAATCCTTTTGTTACGCCTGCTCCTCCATGCTGTTGAGCAATTTCTGCATAGTTTTCATTGATAAATAAAGACTGTTTTGTTTTTATTAGCAGTTGGTTAGCCCAATTGAATGGCCGGGGTTTACTATAAAATCTTTCACCTTTTTCGATAACAAATTGCCATTCCTCGGTTTTTGTTTTATGGTCAAACGTCCTGATTAGCACTGTTTGTGTATCGAAAAGCTGGCATATACGGTTACCCACCAGGTCATAAATCGCTTTCATATCCATTTCCCGCACCAGCCCTTCCTGTACACTATTGATGACGGCCAATTCGGCCTTGTGTTGTTCTGTTTCTTTGAGCAGGTGAGTAGTCTCGTCAAATAATCTTGCATTTTCCAATGCAACACTCATACTATTGGTAATGGTAGTTAACAGTCTCAGGTCAGAATCTGTGAATGCATTTTCCTTGTCTACGTTCTGTAAACTAACGGAACCTTTAACAATATCACCTACAATCATTGGAACAAAAACTGCTGACTTAGGCGGTTGACCTTTTGTAACACCGGTTCCGCCATATTTTTTGGAAGTTTCTAAATAGTTTTCATTGATGTGTATGGGCTTGTGATCAACTATCAAATGTTTACTGGCCCAGATAAATGGTCTTGAGTCAATTGGAAAACGTTCTCCTTTTTCAATGGCATAATGAAAATTTTCCATTTCAGACTCATGATTAAATGTCCGGATAACCAATGTCTGTGTATCAGGGAACAATTCGCATAAACGATCACCCACCAGGTCATAAATACCCTGCATATCTAGCTCTTTTGCCAGCCCTTCCTGCACACTATTAATAACCGCAAGTTCAGCAGTGCGTTGTTCAGTCTCTTTCAGCAGGCGGTTGGTTTCATCAAAGAGACGGGCATTCTCCAATGCAACACTCATACTATTACCTAAGGTAGTCAACAGTCTTACATCAGCATCGGTGAATGAATTATCATTGTTGCTCTGCAGACTCATCACCCCTGCTGCTTCACCTCCAACCATCATCGGAACAAACACCACAGATTTGGTAGCCTCACCGGCCATCACCACATTGCCCATCTCACTCATATACTTTTCGATATTATTATTGATCATCAATGATTTATTATTCTCAATAACCCATTTTCTGAAACCCAACAATGGCCTTGGGGGCAATAAAGTATCGTCACCATATTCATAGATGTATCTATCTTCTATCAAATGGGTAGTTTTGTCGTATGTCGATATATCAAAAATCTGGGCATTAAATATCTCTCTCATTTTTTCACCCACCAAATCATAAATACCCTGCATATCCAGTTCTTTTGCCAGCCCTTCCTGAACACTATTAATGACTGCAAGTTCTGCAGTACGCTGTTCGGTTTCTTTCAGCAGGCGGTTGGTTTCATCAAACAATCTTGCATTTTCCAGCGCAACACTCATGCTATTGGCCAGTGTTTCCAGCAGTCGGATATCGGATTCAGAAAATGCATTTTCTGAATCCATATTTTGAAGACTAACATAACCTTTGATTGTATTTCCCGAAAGAAGCGGCACAAATAACAGGGACTTGGGCATTTCGGTAGCAGCTATGGCGGTTACTCCATACTCCTTACTTGCCTGTTCTTCTGTTGCTATATAAATGGTATGCTTTTTATCAATCAGTAGCTGGCGCAATTTATTAATTGGCCGGGAATCGATGGTGACTTTCTCCCCGTTTTCAAATACATAATTGAAGTGTTCTATCTTATCTGTGAGATCAAAATTGCCAATGATTACAGCCTGGGCGTTAAACAGTTCCTGAACTCTGTCACCGACCAGGTCATAAATGCCCTGCATGTCCAGTTCTTTTGCCAGGCCGTCCTGCACACTATTTATCACGGCCAGTTCCGCAGTACGTTGCTCCGTTTCTTTTAGCAGGCGGTTGGTTTCATCAAAGAGGCGGGCATTTTCTAATGCCACACTCATGCTATTTGCTAATGTCTCCAGTAAATGAATATCGCTTTCAGAAAATGCATTTGCTGTGGTAATATTCTGCAGACTTACATAACTCTTTACCTTATCACCTGAAACAAGAGGCACAAATAAAAGTGATTTGGGAAGTTCTGTACCCGGTACCACTTTCATGTCAAATTTAGCAGCGGTTGTTTCATTATGATCATTTATGTAAATTTTTTCCCGTGTTTCAATCAGGTGCTTTCTTAGTTTATCATACTTACGGGGTTCAGGATAAGATATTTCTCCTTTTTCAATATGATAGTTAAAATATTCTAACCCCTTTTCATGATCAAAGGTGCAGATAAGTACAGCCTGTGCATTAAACACTTTCTGGATTTTGTTTCCAACCATTTCATAAATGGCCTGCATATCGAGTTCTTTGGCCAAACCTTCCTGTACACTATTAATCACTGCAAGCTCTGCTGTACGTTGTTCAGTTTCTTTTAGCAGGCGATTGGTTTCATCAAACAACCTTGCACTTTCCAATGCCACACTCATACTGTTGGAAAGGGTTGTTAAGAGGTTGATGTCAGAATCAGAAAAAGCACTTTCCTGGTCAAGGTTTTGTAAACTGATAACGCCAGTCACTTCACCACCTGCAATCATGGGTACCAGTACAATTGATTTTGCTCCTTCTCCAACGATGACTTCCTGGCCATATTTTTCTCTTTGCTTATCAAGTCCCTTATTGATAACAAGTGGTTTTACAGTTTCAATAACATGCTTTCTGAAACCTTTTGGTTCCCTTGCTCTTAATAGAGTGCGGTTCCCTTTTTCATAAGAATAGCAATCCTCTATACGATTAGTATTTTTATCATACGTTACAATATCAATTACCTGGGCATTAAAAATCTCTCTCATCTTTTCTCCTACCAAATCATAAATACCTTTAATATCCAGTTCACGGGCAAGGCCATCCTGCACACTATTAATTACGGAAAGTTCAGCGGTACGTTGTTCGGTTTCTTTCAGCAGGCGGGTTGTTTCATCAAAGAGCCTTGCACTTTCCAAAGCCACACTCATACTATTTGCCAGGGTGGTAATAAGGTTTACATCGGAATTAGTGAAAGCATTTTCATGATCCAGGTTTTGTAAACTGATTACTCCTTTTACTTTTCCTCCGGCAATCATCGGCACATAAATCTGCGATTTTGGTGTTTCACCTATTAATACTTCATTACCAAAATCCCTTATTGCCTGTTCTACATTTTCGTTATGTAATAATAATTCGCCGGTTTGAATAACATGCTTCCTGAAACCTTTTGGTTCTCTAGCTCTTAACAATGTCCTGTCGCCTTTTTCATAAGCGTATTGATCCTCAATCAGGTTTTTATTCGGATCATAGGTAACAATATCAATTACCTGTGCGTTAAATATTTCACGGATTTTTTCTCCTACCAATTCATAAATGGATTTAATATCCATTTGCGCCACTAAACTTTCCTGCACACTATTGATGACTGCCAGTTCAGCATTTCGTTGTTCAGTTTCATTCAGCAGGCGGGTGGTTTCATCAAATAATCTTGCACTTTCCAATGCCACACTCATGCTATTGGCCAAGGTGGTAATAAGGTTTACATCTGAATTAGTGAAAGCATTTTCATGATCCAGGTTTTGTAAACTGATAACTCCTTTTACTTCGCCACCGGCAATCATGGGCACATAAATCTGCGATTTTGGCGTTTCACCAATCAGTATTTCATTGCCAAAATCCCTCATTGCCTGTTCTACATTCGAATTATGCAGTAATAATTCAGATGTTTCAATTACATGT